>ERZ1029874.11-NODE-11-length-70642-cov-8.631504_pt1 | contig 70642 bp, 93 predicted proteins | sample MGYA00519235_ERZ1029874 | MGnify/ENA primary metagenome ERZ1029874 (study PRJEB33666, sample SAMEA4610926) | skin metagenome | biome: Human-associated habitat; feature: Malodor aspect; material: skin | place: Philippines | collected 2015-08 ...
TATGCTCAGTAAACTCCCAAACTTTACTACCACTTGGACTTATTTTTATTACTTTGTTGTCGTTTGATCCAGAATAGATATTGCCTTGGTTATCTACTGCTAAAGAATAAACAGTACCTTTATGCTCAGTAAACTCCCAAACTTTACTACCACTTGGACTTATTTTTATTACTTTATTGTCGCTTGATCCAAAATAGACATTACCTTGGTTATCTACTGCTAAAGAGTAAATATAGCTCAAATGAGCATCAAATTCCCAATCTATGACAGGCAACAACTGACCTTCCACCACAGCCTTTAGATTATCAAGCTGGATAAAGTCACCAACCCCATAACCAGTCTTAATAGCCTTAATCTTACTTGCTAAGTCGCTAAAGGAATCTTCCTTACTAGCTTGCCCATCTTTGTCGATAATGGCCTTAGCAATTAGATCCTTACCATCATCGACACTTTGAAAAAGCACTTTACCTTGTTCTGCTGATAAGGCTTTGTCAGTTCCTCCAGTTGTTAAATCATTTACCACTGGTACTACTAGGGATTGTTTTTGGGTTTCTGTAAGCTTATCAAAGTCTACGGTTCCATCTACACCTTTTTTAATTACTGCTTTGTTACCATCAGTAAAAGTAATCTCTGTATCTCCATTAGTTAGAAATCTACTAGATGATACAGTCACACTCTTACCATCTTGGACTTGCATTGTTTTACCATCTGTAAATCTGACGGTATTAGTCAATCCAGACTTACTAACAGATGCTACTGTTACAGAGTCTCCAGTGTTACCCTTATCTCCTTTGTCTCCCTTTTTTATAGTAGCTTTAGTTCCATCATTAAAGGTTAATATAGTATTGCCATAGCTGTCATACTCAGTTTTAGTAATCTTGCTAGCTTCTCCAGTATAACCCCTTGGTCCTCTAATCTCTTCTTTATTACTTTGAGTTAGGTCAGTAAATTTTAGTGGTTCACCTTTATCCCCTTTGATTTCTAGTTTTTCAGCGGCAGACAACTCCTTAAATGAAAGCTCCGCCCTAGCTTTTACTCCAGTAGCTTGTCCATTAATATACCAGTAGCCATCTTCGCTAATATATGGAGTCACTCCATCTCTAATTATCGCTTGACTACCATCAGAAAATGTAATGATGTTTTTACCATTTTCTTTTTTCACTGATGATATTTTTAGCTTCAAATCATCTAAATTTCCATTGATTTTAGCAGATTCCACAGCCAAGCTATAGTCGCTAGCTACATCAACTCTTATCTTATAATCACTCATATAACCTCCTAGTAAGATACATCTTTATGGACTATCAAACTACCCAGTATCAAAGTCTTACGATTACCGCTTGTAGTTCCATCTGATAACTCTAGGTCTATTGCATAAGTACCTTCTAGGTCCTTCATCTGACTTGGTGTAAAGTGGACTTTATAAACCCCTTTGCCAGATACAGAACTAGTCGCAGTTACTTTTATTTGAGCATCTTCATCTCTTCTTATGGTAGATGTTAGCCTACTAGCTCCAGCAAAAGGCAAATCAGTAAGGCTTATATGCAATGTAAAGTTATCTCCCCTTGTAGTCTCAAATATAAATTTGTTATTACAATTAAGCATATTTGCCCCTAAAATGTTATCCATGCTCTAGTATTGCCGCTAGTTCTTCTATAAGCTACATATCTTCTCTTTCCAGAGTTACCTACATAAGATATCCACCTATAACCATCAGCCTCATATACGCTATCATAGTTAATTCTTGATCCCATAGGGTAGGTTGCTACAATTGCTGCATTAGTACTGGCATCTGCTCTTACATGGCAAGCAGTTTGTGTTATCCCGTGCCAGTTTTCTTTTTTGATTAGCTTTTTGTTTGAGCTTGTTTGCTTAGGCGCTTTATTTTTAGGTTTGCTAACACCAGGATACCTAGGCCTAAAGTATCTCTCATTCATGCTTCTTTTACGATCTAAAAAGTAGCCAATATATGAGCTGTTGTCGTTGTAAGATATACCATTGTTACTATAGTTAGAGTGGACTATGCCATCTTTTTTATAAAACATACCAGTATGGCCACCAGCTCCAGCTGATGTACCTTGCCCACCTCTAATAAAAATATCACCAGGTCTTACATCTTTATAGTCAAATATCTCATCTAGGTACTTGCCGTTTAGCATAAACAAAGTTTCTGTGTTACCTATAAAAGTATCATTAGGTAAAACACCGCCAGCAATCAATGCATAGTACACAGCAGATGAACAGTCATAACCAGGATTTCCATTTCTTTTAACCATGCTATAAGGATAATTGCCCTTGTGTCTATGGTGGTCATCCATCCACTTTAAAGCTTCTTTAACTCCCATACTTTCTCCTTTCTTGTGCAAGTCATTGTGCAAATCAAATATTGATTTTTTAACATTCCTACACTTCTTTGTACATCAAAAAAGGACTAGCCTTAGCTAATCCTTACCTCGTCTTCCTCTTTTATATTTATTTTAATATCTCCATTTTTAAGTATCTCTACTTTGTCGCTATTATCATGCATTTGCTTAAAAAACTTTCTAAAATTTTCTGGATATGGTACACCGATTGCATCTAAATTTTCTAAAAGACTTAATCCATAGGAACTTATAAATCCCAAACATACCACTTGGCTGACAGCTACAGTACCTAATGCTCTAGCATAAGCACCTAATACAGTCATCATCATCACTACAAAACCATGCTTTAACCAGCCGTTGGTAGATATCTTACTATCAAAAGACTTAGTCTTAAATGCTTTTATATATCCTGATATAATATCAAAGACTATCAACCATAGTAGTATATGATATAAAGGACTGGTAAAAACATCATGGATTTGTAACCTTAAGACCTCTATAGTTATCTTTCCCATATAACACTCTTTCTATTCTTTTACAGCACTTACTACCCTATGTTCTTCTAGGATCTTATATTCAAAGTCTTTGTTAAGGAGTTTTGATAGGTCAGACTGTAACTTAATAAATTTCTTAGCTTCATCAAGGGTTTCAAATTTCTTTGCATTATCAGATGCTTCAACCCAGTATACATTTCCGCTATAATCATCAATCGATGCTACAGTTTCATTATCATCTATTTTTCTAGTTACTAAGTATCTTTTACTATCTTCTACGTATTTACTCATTTTCTACCTCCCCAATTGCTTTCGCAGCATCTAAATTGTCTTTATCTATTTTTAATTCTTTTAATTCTTTTGATATCTGCTCATTTTCTATCTCTAATAATAACTTATCGTGGTTAGCCTGAGCTAACAAATTACTATATTTTTGTATTAATTGTTCATTTATATTTTGCATTTAAGTCCTTTCTATATAATATAGAATAATGTAATTTTTTAAGAAAATCCCCACCATGTGTCTCTACTGCTAAAGTCTATCACAAACATCCTGGGATGATTGTTAGACCTAAATATCATTTGAGATGAGTTAGTAAATATGCTATAACCGTCCCAAAACTTTATCGATCCAGTTTTTAAATCATCTAATACCAGCGTGCTATCTCTAATTTCTATGTCTTTCCTATTGTTACTAATTCTAAATCGTAAATTATCCATTTCTATTGATCCACCAATTTTTGAAGATATATATATACCACTGTTGGACTCTATCCTAATACCATTTATACCTAGCAGCCTACCGTAATAAGTCCCAGTGCTATTGTTATAAAACCTTAACGACCCGTCATCAAGTCTGGTTTGAACAGGATAGTATGACCCATTATAATAAGCAGTATCAGTGCTAGTAAAACTACCTTTTAAACTAACATCTCCAGTTAAATCTATATTTCTAGATTGTATTTTTATTGATTCTGGAGATTGATTGATTGCAGATATAACACCGTTTCTTGATACTTTTGAAGAAACTTCACTAGAGGTCTGACTGATACGACTTTCAGCGGTTGATACTCTACTTCTTAAGCTTGATACATCACTCGTTACAGATGACACCTTGCTTTCTATAAGATTTGATGTTTGGGTCTTTGTAGAGTAGTTATTGCTTACATATGTCCTTAAAGATGAGTCTTTACTATCAATTTTGTCGTTAACAGTTTTAATCTCACTTGCAACCTTACTAGCTATCTTGCTATCAGTTTGACTAGTAGTACTGTAATTAGTTGATATATAACTTTTAAGACTAGTATCAGCACTTTTTATCTTTGCATCTACTTCTGCTTTTGTATCATAGTTATTAAGCAAGTCACTATTTATTACTTTTACTTGACTTGCCACTGTTGATTTTATTTGCTCATCAGTCTGCAGCCTTGTAGAGTAATTGGTTTTTACATAATCTCTTATAGCAGTATCTTTGCTATCCATCCTGTCATTAACAGTCTTAATCTGACTAGCTATAGATGTTTCTATTGAGCTTTCAGTTTGCTTTATCTCTGACCTTATATCACCAATTACCTTTACATTATTTAACTTATAGCTTTCAAAGTCTTCTTGGTTTCCTTCGACTACATCAGCCAATCCACTTATCTTGCTATTTATTGTTGACTCTAGCTTACCTTGACCTAGCTTAAAATCTTGACTAACTACATCTATTTTTTTATCGACTGCATCAAATTTTATGCCAAAGTCACTTATAGAGTCATCAAGGCTTGATGATAGATTGCTAATATCTCCTTCTAAGGCTTGTCTATTTGTATCTATCTTAGTATCCACACTAGATATATCTTCATCTATTCTCTTTATAGATAAATCTACATTGTTTTTAAGGTCTTGTATACCCTTATCAAAGCTACTGCTAGCTCCTTGTATTTTATTATCTACATTGGCCAGTTCGTTATTAATTTCTTGTATCTGATAATTATTAGATAGGTCTATATCAACATTCCTAAAATGTAAGGTAGTCCCGTCCCAGTACATAGAGTAGTTGGTCCTAGACTCACCAATCAAGAAAGTCCCATCTTCAAGGTTAAAAAATACTTTTCCACCTCGAAGCACTCCAGCACGTATTAGATTAGCAGTAAAACCATTACCATCTCCAAAGGTTTCATAAGCAAAGGATCCATCTGCATTCTTATGGTTAGCTATAGCTATCATTCCACCCTTAAGGTTAATAGCCTGGGTAGGATTGCCTTCTCTAGGAGCATTAAGGATTAGTAGGCCTTCACCTTCTTCTGCATAGACCCAGCCCCCAGTTTCGTTAAGTTCTTTATTGAACTTATCTAATACCGTTTGTATATATGAGGATTTCACACCATTAGCTAGCTTTTCTAACTCATCATTAAATCTATTTCTGTCATTTTCAAAGGCTGATTTTAACTGGTCATAGGCCATTAGATTATCAGATAAGTCTTTGATAAAATTACCTAGAACTATTTCACTATCTTTGACTTCTTCTATTGGATTATCCTTGATAGCTATGACTCTAGTTTGTACTAGGGTATCTATCATTTCATCTTTTACAAGGACTATATCTCCTAAATCAACTGCTTCGCCTTCATAGCCTTCATACCTAGATATATCCTCTACATTAAGTTCATAAGTGATTTTAGGTTTAGATAGTTCTTTTAGCTTAGACTTGGTTAAGTCTAGAAGTTCTTGCCTATCTTCACAGTCATCAAAATCAACACTTCCAAATATGTGCATCCTATCAGGGCCAATTCCATATTTTAGCCTTGCATTTTTATCTTCAACATATTTCTTACCACCGTTAAGTTCTGCAAAGTCTATCTTTCGACCATAACCCCCAGAAGGTTGGCCATCTTCCCCTACTACTTCTTCACCTTTCCCAAATCCATAAAGGGCAGTTACAAGGTCTTTGGTGGATGTAGTCTTTTTTATAGATCCTATATCTTTTTTATAGGTAAATCTCTTTCCAGCATCTCTTCCAATAGAGTGTCGTAGGTCTATATACCTATGCTCTATCACATTATTTTTTACAATAGTCCTTACCCTGATTTCCGCCTTGTATTGCTCTAGTATTTTCCAAAGAGCCGCCTTGGTACTAGTCCTATATAGATTAAAGGATTGTTTGCCAAAGTCATCTACATAGCCTAATTCAAACCTAGTTCCTTCTAGGATTTGTCCTAGTATATTGCTAGCGGTTGCATTTCTAGGTTTAAGATCTTCTATAAAAGACCCATATAGTTCAGTAGTAGAATCTTCACAGTAGACTTCATAAATCACACCATTTTCATCATGGTTTTTAAAGTAGTCAATGATTATATACTCATGCCATAGACCTTGCCTATCCATAAATATTAATCTTTGACCAAACTCTACTTCCTTTTCTGTTTCAAACTCTAGGGTATTAGCCCCATTGATTTCCCTGCTTCTTCTAATATCGTTGTACTTTATGGATGATATAAAACTTTCATCTCTATCTAGTAGTATAAGCATATATCATCCTCCTATCTGTCATATAAATATCTCTCATAGTACTCTAGAGTCACTGGACTGGTAGCCTTTATTATATCTCCATTTCTTATCTCAAAAAAGGTTGTATAAAAGCTTAGCCTATCCATTGCCCTATTAGAGCCTATCTTTACTACTTCCTTCTCACAGTCAATTACAAATGTATTAGATGTGCCTGCTAGTATCTCTATAAATTCATTAGTCCTAGTATTGGTAATTCTATTAGATGACCCAGTAAAGGTAAATATCCCTTTAGTTCCTAGACTTGTGGCCATGTTTATCTCTTTACTAGTAAAACTATTAGTCTTGTACCTATCCTTGCTCCTAGCAATTGGATCTGGTGCCATAAATACTAATTCTAGATAGGCCATCCTTTGCCTAAACTTCTCAAAGTTTTGAATATCTACAAGGACTGCATCATACCAAGTTCTTTTATTTCTGTAATTTAAAGGAGCTAGTGTTTTACTATGCACTAGCTCCATTAGATCAAAGACTATATCATCAATATTTCTTGTTATATTATTAAATTGTCTAATCTTTACAGTTATATACAAAGGCTCGAAGTTTTTAGTCTTATATAAGACTCCATCTCTTCCTATTATCTCTTTCTGACTAATCTTCATAGGAGGTAGTGCAGGTCTTTCCACATATTCTATCACTCCAAGCTTGCCTAGTTCCCTACCAGCAAAGATTAGTGAGTTATTCCATAGCTTAACCAAGACCAACACCTCTTTTCTTATTCTCTATTAGCCTATATAGCTCTCTTGCTATCTTATCTATATCAGATTCCTCACGTACATTAAAAGTATTTCCAGTTACTGTTACCCCAGCTAGAGTCGTATCGTTATTTTGTCTTAGAGCTTCTGCAATTATTCCAGATAGCTTTTCAATAGGTAATACTGCTTCAGCTCCAGCTTCTCCTACACCCTTCATTCCAAAAGGGGTGTTGAATAGGGTAGGTTTGGTAAAGATAGCACCTTTTTTATACCAATCTATAGTAAAGTTTGGTACTTGTGGCGGATTGAGTGAAAATCCTCCTGATATTCCAAAATGTGGCAACTTGATATGTGGGAACTGTAAATGTACATTAAAGTAGCTTTTTATACTTTCAATGGCATTTCGAACTATATCTCTTGCAGCTTCTATCGGTCCAGTTATTGAGTTTTTTATACCGTTCCATATATTAGATGTGGTGGACTTTATACCATCCCAAGCCCCAGTTACACCATTCTTTATACCATTAGCTATATTTGTAGTAGTATTTTTAGCAGTATTCATTGGGCCTTCAATAGCGGACTTGATGCCATTCCACACACGTGAAGCAGTTTCTTTTATAGAGTTCCATATACCAGAAAGGGTAGATTTTATACCGTTCCATATATTTGAAGTAGTAGTTTTTATTCCATCCCACACTCCGGATATAAAATTTTTAATAGCATCAAATATTGGTTTGGCAACATTATATATAGCATCCCAAATGCTAGATAAGGTATTTTTTATACTGTTCCACACATTTGAAGCAGTAGTTTTTATAGATTCCCATACACTGGACAAGAAATTCTTAATTCCATCAAATATAGGTTTTGCTATGTCATATATAGATTGCCATATTGCTTTTAAAAATTCCTTTATTGCATTCCATACACTAGTAACTACATCTTTGATGCCATTCCAAAGATTGGTGAAAAACTCTTTTAATGGCTCAAGGATTATCTTGGCCATCTCTACAAAGGCTTCCCAGTTTTCCTTAAAGAATCCGCTGATTAGTTGCCATGTAGTTTTAAATATTTCTTCTATCAGCATCCAGGCTACCTTAAATACATTTACAAAAGTATCGACTATAGGTTGGATAAAATCAATCATGGCTTGGATTTTTTCTCCTAGCCATTCTCCAATAGGATCCCAGAAGGCCGACCAAGTTTCCTTGATACCTTCCCAGATACCACCTACAAAATCTGCTATGCCAGTCCAGATATTGGTAGCTATCTCTTTGATAGCTTCCCAAGCATTAGTAAGAAACTCTTTTATTTCGTCCCAATTTTTAACTATTAAAGGGATTGCAATAGTAAGTGCACCTATTACTATGGCAGCTATTGGATGGGCTAATAATAAACCCTTTAAAGCTCCGAGGACCTTTTGTACTCCGCCTATTGCTTTTGCAAGTCCAATCATAGCAGGGTTTGCTCCGATAGCTGACCCTTTTAAAACTGCCATCGCTCCCGCTACTATGCCTATTAAGCTTGATATTTTCCCTATAATGACTAGTAGCGGACCTAGTGCTGCAAGAAATACTGCTATTCCTGCTATTATCTCTTTAGCTGGTGCTGGTAGGGCATTTATCTTACCTATAAAATCAGTTATACCTTGGACAGCGTCTCTTATTTTTGGTATAAATAATTCCCCAAATGATATGGCCATCTCTTCTATAGCCGATTTTAGTATTTTTAACTCTCCACCTAGGTTATCCATCATGGTTTTAGCCATACCTTCAGCAGCACCATCTGCATTGTGGATTGCGTTACTTAAGCTGTCATAGTCTTCTTCGCTAGTATTGATAATGGATAGCATCCCTGACATCGCTTCTTTACCAAATATCATTGATGCAGCTTGAGCTTGTTGAGTTTCATTTAGGTTTGCAAATGATGATCTAAATATCCTTAATGTTTCATCTAGTGATTTACCTTGGACATCTTCTATGGATAGCCCCAGCATATCCATACCTTTATAGACTTGTTTAGTAGGTGCAGCTAGCCTTGTTAACCCAGATCTTAGGGCAGTACCCGCTTTTGACCCTTTGATACCATTATTGGCCATAAGCCCTATAGCCACTGCAGTATCTTCTACAGAGTAACCCAGTGTACCCGCTACTGGAGCCACATATTTAAAAGTTTCCCCCATCATAGATACATTAGTATTGGAGCTAGCCGAAGCTTTTGCTAGCACATCTGCAAAGTGGGATGAATCACTTGCCTCAAGCTTAAAGGCTGATAGGGCATCTGTAACTATATCTGATGTTGTTGCCAAGTCTTCTCCACTTGCAGCAGCTAAGTTCATGACTCCATCTAGACCTTCAAGCATTTCGTGGTCATCCCAGCCAGCCATAGCCATGTAGGTTAGTGCATCTGCAGCCTCACTTGCAGAAAACTGTGTAGTTGCACCCATTTGTCTGGCCTTAGCACGTAGGGCTTCAAAGCTTTCCTCACTTGCTCCAGATATAGCCTTAACCTTAGACATACTAGTATCAAAGTCCATGGTTATTTTACTAGCAGCTCCTGCAGCTCCAACAACAGGCAATGTTAGCTTTTTGGTCATATCTCCACCAAGTTTTTGAGCAGAGTCACCAAATTTTGTAGTTACATCTCTGATATGGGTTAGCTTTTGCCAAGATTTGTCAGCTTGTGTTTCTAGGTTTTTTAGCTGAGTCTCAGCATTAATAATCTCTCTGGTAAGTTTATTGTAAGCACTAGTCCCTTCCGATGTTTTTTTAAACTCTTCGGTCATATTTTCTTGACCTTCTTTTAATATATCAATCTTTTGTTTAGTAGTTTCTATGGCATCGGCAAGTTCTTTTTGCTTTTGTGCAGCTAGTTCTGCTCCATTTTTCTTATCATACTTTAAAGCTCTGTTTATCTCTCTTAGGTTTTTTGTAGTATCTCTTGATTGTTTATCAACGTTTCTTAGGGCAGTAGTAAGTTTGGAGGTATCCCCATCTATTGATATTGTTATTCCTTTTATGTTTCCATAGGCCATGAGCTTACCTCCTTTCTTTAAAACATATCAAAGTCTTCTTGTGTGGCCATTCTTGTACCGTCTTGCTTATCTTCTTCCTTGTCTAGGCCATGGAGCTTGTTATAAGCCACTACATAGTCCACTAGATTTCCTATAGTCATCTTGTTGACCATGCCTGAGTCCAGACCACAAGTAGTTGCAGCCACATACAGTTCATCTATACTTACTATTTCTTCGCTTTCTTCGTTGTCTCTATAGTTTTCAATATCTTTTTTTTTGAAACTAAAGAGTCATATAGGCAAGGTAGCAGTTCTTTACCTACATCAAGCAGTGGAAACTCTTCAAAGCTTCCATACCAAAGGGCAGGCTCTGGGATTTCATCATCTGCAGCCTTAGCAAAAGCCCAGATTATATCTGCTAGTTCTGTTATTTCCACAGAAATTATTTGGTCAAATATATCTCCAGCAGTTTTTACTAGTTTTTCTGAACTGATTTCTCCGTTTTCTACTATTATTGCTGGATCTATAGCACCTATGACATCCGCTAAAAGTGGCAATATCACACTCATTGCATCTTGACCAAACTGGTTTTTATAAATATAAAAGGACGCTTAGCTAAAAGAAAACTTAACGTCCTTGTCATCAATTTTTATTGTCTTTATCATTAAGCATCACTCCTAGATACTGATTGCTTTTCATATGGGCTATCATAGAAAGTATCATAGCCAGTTTGACCTTCTTCAAGCTTTACGTTTATATCTCCAGTATCAGTTCTTGGAATGGCCTTGATATTAATTGTTTCTGTTTCAGGCTCTATAGTTTCTGTTACTGTGCCGTGACTATCAGATGGTCTTGATGCTGATACATTGTAGTATAGTCTACGTACTTTGTTCTTATCTCCCTTAAACTCAAAGGCCATAGCAAAGTTACTTGGGCTAGCATTGATATTTTCAATGATTGCACCATTAGCATCTTCTTCAAATCCTAATATTTTAACTCTAAACTCATCGGTTACTAAGGCCATTTCTAGTTCCCCAGAGTAACCGTTATTAGCAAAGATGTTATAGTAAGGGATATCATCTGCATAAAAGTCGTTGTTATCCCCTTCTACATCAAGTGATAGGTTTACAGCTCCCTTAAATACAATAGGTTGCCCATATATAGGCTTACCATCTTCCTCATCTGTGATTGGGAAGATGTGCACATTGGATAAACCAAATTTCACCTTGTTTTTACTCATATTTTTCTCCTTATTTTAATCTCTTTATTAAATTATCTAAAAAATTTTCTTGCACTATTATCTCTACTGGTTTTATATGTGGTATAGGCTTTGTTCTTCCGTATGATCCATACTTATTTTTTATTAAGTGGCCATTTTCTAAAAGGTGGGTTAGTTGGTAGTGCTTTCTGTTTCTTATTACATAGGAGGTGTAACCAAATGGCATTTTTTCTTTTGTATATCCCCAACTTTTAGCGTAGGCCCCTCCCTTAGCTTTATTGGACTTAGGACTTTTTTCTTTAAGTTCTTTTACTCCAAGCTTTGCAGTAGCAAAAGCTGCTTTGTCTACATCATCAATTACATCCAGCTTATATTCATCTAGTATCTTTTCTAGTTCCGCAGCTAAATCTATATCCTTACTCATATACTAAGCACCACCATATAAAGACCTTCTTCTATACGTGTATCTGACACGTATTGCCAATTGATTTCATGGTCATTTAGCACTTCTATTAGCCTATCTTCCATCTCTTCACTTTTATTACATGTATATAACTCTATAAAGTAGTCTTTATTATGCATATAAACAACATTATCAGCATCAAAGGTATCAATATTGTTTCTGACAAATACAACAAAAGGAGGTTTTACTTTCATATTGGCTGGAAACTCTGTATTGGTTACTGGAATATGCAATTTCTTAAGTATTTTCATAAGCTCAACTGCTTGCATCTGTCAAGCTCCTTTCCAAACAGGATATTTCCATTTCTTCGTTTCTCTCGTTAATATTGTTTATATTTTCTATATTATAAAGTCTGCCTTTAAAAGATATTCTAAAATCTTCTTTGATTTCATTTTTTATATCTGGCATATATCTAATAAAAAATCTAACTCTTTCATCTGCCTTTGTTTGGCCAGCTTCAAATTCTTCATTAGCGTTAAACTTAGATATATTAGCAAAGACTTTCTTAAATAAAACCCAGTCATTGCTTCTCCAGGTCCCATCTTCTAGCTGGATAGGATTGGTCTTTCTTTCAATTAAAATAGGGTGCCTATACACCCTATTGTTTTGATCTAGATTTCTTTTTATCTCGCTAGTGATATGTTTTTGTATCTTCATCATAAGCTCCACTAGCCTGCAAAAGTTGAAGTCTTAGAATTTCCTTGTGAAAGTTATCTTCGAAAAACTCTGAAACATTGTTATAGTAATACCTTGCACAATCTAAGAGTAAGCTCCTAGCAAATCTATCATCAATATAATCTACATTGGTCCCTACTAGTGCATCTATGTGTGCTTCAGCACTAAGCAAACTATTTTCAATCTTCTTATCAAGTTCTTCATCTTCAAAGGTAATCAATAGCTTGGTTTTAAGTTCTTCTAGCATGTTTTTCTCATCCATAGCTATTTCTCCTTGACTTCTTCAATCCATGGCCCTTTTTTAGTCTTAGATTTTAAAACATCATTGATTTCTTTAAATCTATCCTTAGAGCAAATAAACTCATCTCCTACATTTCTTCTTTTTTTATCCTTGTAGTCATCAAAAGGGCCTTTTATCACTCTAACTTTCATACTTAAACTCCTGGTACTGTTTCAGCTTCTTTTTTAAGCTTGGTATTAGTGATATCAAATACTATAAAATCTTCATCTTTTCTTGGTTGGCCATTAGCATATTGTTTTGCAATATATACTCTTTGGTCTTCTAAAAATCTGTACTCATCTGAATGTTCAATCTTAAGTGCAGACCCTACCCCCATAAAGTAGTTCTTAGCTTCTCCTACTACTAGTTTTCCTGCTGGCATATAGTCAGATACTATCACTTTTCCATCAAATGGTAGGTTTTGTTGTCTATATACTCCATGTTCATCTTGGATATTAAATAATGAGTAGAATTTAGCATAGTAGTCAGTAGGATTTACTACAAGAATAAGTCTACCTAGACCACTTTTACCTTTAGATAGTGGAGCAAGGATAGATGTACCAATAGATGCAGGACTAAAGTCAGCTAATTCTACTGCTTCTTTATCTTGGTGTACACCATCAGATACATCTGCTATTTTTTTAGTAATACCTACTGGTCCATCTTGGCCGTCCCCAGCAATGATTGCTTTCTCCATAGCTAGGGCTATAGATTCTGTTAGGATAGCTCTTACATATCTATCAAGCCATTCTGGTCCAAGAGCAAGCATAGCCTTACATACTGGTACATAAGCAGATACCTTATATAAGTCTGTCTTTATGATTTTAAATCCAGTATCAAGTTTTTTCTTGATCTCATCACATAGTGGCCCCCACCATGCAGCTTCCACATCATCTACTCTAATAACCCATTCAGATACTCCAGTTACATTTTGAAAATCAATTTCTGATAATAGAGGATGTTCTTTTTGTAAGTCATCAAAGACTCTTTCAAATACTGTCTTTGGTAGTTCTAGTCCCTCAAATGAGTGTTTATCTTTTACTTCATTATAAAATTTTCTTTCTTCCGCAGTTAGTGGTTTGAAACCTCTTTGTGCTAGGATAGAAGCATCAGCATTTTCTATATTAAAAGATTTTGCTTCATTGATTAGTCTTTCTTGGATAGCTTCATTGTTAGCTACAATATTTTTTACAATTGCTTCTGAAAATTTATCAGAATCTCCAGTTTCTAATGCATTTTTGATTTCTTGTTTATCAACAACAATATCATCAACTCTCATTGTCATATACTTACTCCTTTTTTAAATTTATTTAATAAGTTTTTACTTTCGTTTTTTACTTCTAATTTCTTTTCTTCTTGATTGGTAATTTTGTACTTTTCAAGCAAAGAGTTCTTTACGCTAACTTCTTCCTGTACTATCTCTTCTTTAGGCTTTTCAATGATTGCATTAGCAAAGCCTAGAGTGATACATTCTTCAGCAGTTAGGTATGTTTCATCTTTGATAAGTCTTTCTAGCTCTTTTTCTTCTCCCTTAAAATGTTCAGAATAAGAAGCCAATACTGCCTTATCAAACTTTTCTAGGTCTTCAGCAAACTTCCTTAGGATCTCACAATTGCCATAGACCATAGCACTTGCCCTATGGATCATCATTAGTGAGTTTGGATACATTTTTATCTCATCTCCTGCCATAGCTATGATAGACCCGCCACTAGCTGCAATAGCATCAATGACAATAGTTACATTCTTATTTGAGTCTTTGATATAGTTTCCTATGGCTACAGATGCATAGACATCTCCGCCCTTAGAGTTTAGGTGGATTTCCACATCATTTCCCTTGATTTGGTTAAAGGCTTCTTTTACCTTGTCCATAGTGATATAGTCTCCAGACATTTCTTCACCAGTCCACCAATCTATAGGCACTTCTTCTACGATTGATCCATAAAGATATAGCTTTTCTTTTCCATTTTCTTCTACAAGCTCAACCTTAGGATTAAAGTCAATACTTGCACAAGCTTCTCTAAAGTTCTTCATACATCCTCCTTTCCTTAAAAATTGGTACAAAAAATAGACCTTTTAATGCCGTGTCCAGGGCAAGCTTAAATGTCCTCGCTAGCTTCATAGTTTTTTGTTATTCTTCTTTTCTGACTTTCCTCTGTCCTTAGTGGTTCCATACCTAGTAGTTTTCTATTCTCATCAATGTTATTAACTCCATTACGAGTTAGTACATCAATCACGTTGGCAAGTTGTGCTAGGTTAGTAGTCTTTAACCTAGATGTATCTATGGCCATATAGGTATTGTTTAGGTAAGAATTCTTTGAGTAAAACTTTCTATTAATCTCATCTTCAATCATTTCACAAAACGGTTCTACTCCAAACTTTATAAACCTATCCACAGTAGATTCTAAATCATTGGCCGACCCTTTTAAAAGTGCTGGGGGAATGTTAAATCCTATAGCTGTAAAGTCAAATATATCATCTATTAGGTTTCTTATATCTCTAGAGTCTGTAGAATTTTTATAAGAGTCACTAGATATATCTTCATAGGTTATCCCATTAGTAAGTGGTAAGACTGCACCGTTTTCAGCTCCATAAAACTTTTGGATTTGGTCATTTAATAACTTATTTAGCTTAGCCTTTGCCGCTTCTGTTTGTGGATAGTTAGTAGGTATATTTACAATCCCACGCTTAGCATTGTTTTTCTTATAGCTAGCCTTGGAGTACTCCACAAGTTTGCCATAATCATCATATAAAGCACCTACTATATTTACTATGTTTCTTTCGTAGAGCTTAAAATAAAGCACATCCGACTCATCATATGATCTTTTTAGGCTAAAGTCATCTACCACGACATCTCTATACTTGCATGTATAAAAGGCTCTTACCTCTTTTACAAAGCTATCTGCTATGTAATAGTCATCTCTTTGTTTTATGATAAGGACTTCACCATCATATACAAGCCTATATACAAACTTCTTCCAAAACCTGCTTGCCGAGTAGTTAGGATTAGGCTCCACATTAAGCTTATAATAAATATCTGACTTATCTTCACTGCCTTTTTTATAGGTATTAAAGTCAGATAGTGATATAGCATTACCCAGTAGGTTTATAGCGGTATTAATAGCTAGATCTCTTACTAGGATTTTTTCTGATAAATCAATACAAAGAGTATCAAAGCTTGTTTGGTCATGATCTCCCCTTTGTTGTCTTCTAAATATATCTCCTAGCCAATCTCTAAATCCCATACACTACCTCCTTTCTTTTAAAGCATGATTATATCAAGGTCCATTACATCTCCTTGACCATCACTTAGTTCATCATGTAGTTCAGTTGCTATCAGTCCATGGAGAAATGCAAAGAATCCATCTGTCTTTCTCTTGATAGGCTCTATTTTTTCATAGGACTTATTGCCTTTTTTATCAGTTACTACCTTCACATTCCAAAAGTACCAGCGTATTAGCTTATTATCATCAAGTATTACATTGCCATTGGCAAACATATCAGCTATAACTGGTGCTAATTGGTTATGACTTATAGTTCCATTAGGTACACCTTTTAATTCTAGACCTACTTTTTCAAAACTATCTTTAAGGGCTATAAACTTAAACCTATCTGCATATACTTTTTTGATATAGTATTTGCTAGCCTGCTTCATAAACCAGTCTGCTATCATATCAGTAGGTATTACTGGATAGCCCCTTACTATAGTTACTCTGCCTTCTTTTTCTAAAAGTCCTACATCAATCTTTTCATATTTTTTAGATTTAACACTTTCTTCATGGATAAAGGTATGCTCTTTAAAGATATGCTTGCCATCTTTTTTAAAGGTAAGACCCACAGAGCAAAAATCTTCTATCTCTGCAAAGTCCACCGATCCTATACATTCAAGTCCTTCTAAGTCTGGTTCCTTTTGATTACAAGCTGCAAGCAAGTTCTCCCAGCTGGTAACAGTTTTGGTCTTTGACTCATAAGCTAGGTTGAGTCTTTTTAAGATAAAGGCTTCTTTTTTCTCATCAAGTCTTAGAGCGTCGTTGTACTCTTTCATGACCTGCCTTTTTAAGGTTTGGTCATAGTCTAGCCTAGGTATAGCCTTGGTAAAAAGTTCAGGCTTGCCAAACTCTTGGATATTGTCCATCTTAAAAATAAAAGGGAAAAAGCCATTATGGTCTTCTTCCCCAGTTAATACTCTTATTGATTTTTCTTTTAAATCATCTATTACACTATCTCTTACATATCCATCTGTAGTTAGGTATATAGTCCTAGGCTTATCAACCTTTCCTAGACCACCAGTTAATACGTTTATGATGTCATAGTTTTCATATTGGTGGACTTCATCAAATATTACCGCCCCAGGCCTACCACCATCTTTGGTTTTAGGATTGGCCGTTAGGTACTTTATAGTAGATGCAGTTTTCCTATATTCTATATCAACCTTGTTCCAGTAAAATAACTTCTTATAATACTCTTTATTAGTATCTAATATATCCCTTACTTCATCTGGACTAGTCCTTGCTTGTTCTTCACTCGTTGCTATAAAGTTTATATCATAGTTTCTAATACCATTAAAATCACTGGATAAGTAAAAAGCGTCCATTGATGCAGTACCGTTTTTACCAGTACCGCGACCCCACATATTAAAGTTTTCATTAAAAACTGGAAACTCAGTACCTTTTTCATATAGCCCATAAAATATAGCAAATCTAAATAGTTGATAATCGTGCATTTTAAAAGGAAAGTGTCTTTCAAGCATTGCTATAGCATCTTCTATATGCTCTGCTCTAAATTCTATGTTTCTATCGTCTAGGATAGGTCTTAAAAAATCCATTAGAAGCTTTTGTTCCTTGCAAGAGGGTATAAGGCCTTGTTCTACCTTTCTCATCCATTCAGATATGTAAGGATGATATCTATAAGTTCTCCTTCTTGACACTTTTATAACTCAACTTCTTCCTCTTTAGCTTCTATATCAGCTCCCCTTAGTCCTAGCTCTGATAAAATCTTTAGCATCTGGGCATTTACCCTAGTAAGTTCACTTACAGAGTCATTACGCTTGTATCCAGTTTGCCCACCGCCGTTATTATAAGGGACATTGACTCCTCTGGTAGTTATATCATCAAAAAGCATATCCTTTACTTCCCAAAGCCTACAATAATCATCAACCAAAGATACATAGTGACTTCTTTTTTCCAGTCCACGCTCTTTTAACTGATTTATTAGATCATCTTGTATTTTCTTCTTACTAATCTTAGCCATAGTCCCTCCTTCCCATTTTTTGAATCTAGAAACTAAACTTTTAATAATATTTTTCATAAATATTTATCTAAATTCATATCACACCCCCCCATCACACGTAAAAAACAAATATTTTTTTATTCCCGAGTACCCACCCCGGTCCCAGGAGTTTCAGAAAAATCCGATTTATTTTCCCCGGGGGAGGCCTCGTCTCATTCAAACTTTTCTTCGTGTACGTTTGAGTTAAACTTTTTTAGTTTTTCTGGATGTTCTGAATTGTGACACGGCCTACACAGAGTAATTAAATTGTCGCTATTTAGTCTAAGTTCCCAACTATCCTCTAAGTGTATTTTATGGTGAACATCTAATGCTACATATTGTCCTACAGTTGCAAAGCCTTTTGACTTACACTTCTGACACTCGTTGTTATCTCTTTCTACAATCTCTTTCCTTTTCTTGATCCATTCTCTTGACTTATAAAATTTTATCCTTTTATTTTTATTTACTCTCATATTTAAATCCTTAACCAAGGCCACCAATTAATGACGCACACTGTAAAGTAAGTTTTTTAAAAGATATATTAGGAGTGGTAGCCTTGGTTAAATACTCAAATAAAAAAAGAGATTGCAAAGCAATCCCTAATTAAAATATATTTAATTGTAAACATCTACAGACCATTACACTATTATAGTACCACACCTTTAACAAAAAATAGTTCGGTATTTTTCCTGTATCAAACACACTTATTTATTAGGATTCACCATATAACCTATATGATATATGTTCCAAACCAGACTTAGCTATTTCATAAAGCCTAGTTTTAGAATAATGGTATTCTTTCTTAAGATTATCTATCTTATTCCAACCTTGCCTTTGTCCATATATAGTTAAGGTAATATCTATCTCTTCATCAGTCAATCCTTCTAAACCATACTCAATATCTCTTACAACCTTTTTATTAATATTAATATTTTTGTTAAGCATCTCTATCTTAGCATTTATATTTATAATCTTATCCTCTTGACTAGATCCGCCACCAAATAAAGGAGCAGTTCCGTACGTAGAAGTCAACTTGCTAGCTTTCTTATCCTCTAACTCTTCTATTTGCTGGCTAGCATTTCTTATAAAGTCTTTAGCATATACATACTTCTTTAAATTATCCTTAACCAATTTTTCATAAAAATCTTGCATACATCACTTCCTTGATTCTATCTCTTCATTTATGCTTCGTAGTACCCTTAGCCTTGGTCCTTGCATCAGGCTATCTATTTCATCATTGCAGATTCTTTCTTCCCACAATCTCTTTTCCTTTTCTAACTCTGGCAAAGTCAAGCTATCAAGATAATCTATTACCTCATCTGCCAGATGATCCAAATCCCTTAGTGCCTCTATCAGTCCCACAGTCAACCTCCTTAACTGGTATTAGATACACATTCTTTTCATCAAAAAATACTAACTGGCCTATTCTATCCCCAGCTTCTACCTTATAATCTTCATCTCCAAGGTTAGTTAAATTAACTCCAATCTCTCCACGATAAGAACTATCTACAAGCCCCAAATGACAAAGTATACCCTTACTAGATAAACCACTCCTAGGTACAACATAAGCAGCAACCCCTGGATGAAACTCTATCTTAACCCCAGTAGAAAATGTATAAGTCTCTCTAGGTTTTAGTACTATCTCTTCAGTTGACTGTATATCCCAACCTTGGTCTCCACCCTTTTTTGTTAGTTTATATGGTGCAGTATAATTCATCCATACCTCCCTTTCTATTTATTTAGTTCCATTCGCTATCTAAAACTTCTTTAATCTCTCTTATCACTTCTAACTCATCTTGATTGCTATAAAATTTTTCTTCTAATTCATTTACAAATAAGTATTGATAAAAATCAAAAAATATACTCCCATTATCTTTACGTTCATATATATCACATGCTTCTAATTCTGTTGATTGGCCTGGTCCAATAGTACATCCAACATATACTTCAGCATCTTCATCGCAATTTTCTAATACTTGTATAAGTTCTTTAACAGTCATCTTATAATCTCTCCTAAATAGTCTAACTCATACTTACTTAAATCTTGATCACTTAATTCTCTTTGATAAATAATCACATCATGATAATTTTCTCTATCTATATCTTTTTTCTTCAGCCATTTTTCAAGCGTGGTTTCCAATCCCAAGATAAAATCTTTAGGTTGGCATCCCAAGCCCATAGGTCTTAACCTCATGCCATAGATATAATAACTCATTCCTCCACCTCATAAATCTTTTTAATCAACAATGGATCTATCTCATGCACACCTTCATTATCATAAATAATAGCCACAGTCCAAGCTCTCATTCCGCCTTGATGACCATATATAACCGGCTCTGGTCTATATAATTCAGCTCGTTGGAAAATACCATAAAAGTTCGCTTCTAGCTCATTATTTCTAGGATCTAAATATATACACTTTTTCACCATTTCTCCCCACTATCTTTTATCTCGTCCAATCCATATTCTTCAATACGTTCAAAAGCTCCAAAATAGTCATTAGAGTCATCCATCACAGTTAATAATCTTCTTAGTCGCTTCACTTCTTTAAAAGCTTTCTTGGTGTTAGTAAACTTATTATCACCCTTAGAAGATAATATTTCTAAATTTCGATTTGCCTTCCTCTCTTCTTCTACCAGTATTCCGTGTAAAAGATTTAATTGATAGTCATTCTCTAACTCAATATATATTTTTTTATTATTTCTATCTTTCTTCATCCATACCTCCCAATCAAATAAAACTAATCTGCCCATTACCATCATCAACAAGCTTTTTATCTCTAACAACATCATCCAAAATACTTTTAAACTTCCATCCATTAAGGATATAAAAAGGTGTATACCAAGTACTTGTATCTTCTTTAGTCCTAGGTGCTAATCCGTCACGCTCCCTAATAACTGCATTAGCTCCCAGTAAGGACAGTTGTATATAAGTCATATAGCAAGCTTTTCTATCAATATCACTTGCATCTATAAGTAAAATCTCTTGAGGATTAAAACCTAACTGTTTTATATGGTTAAAACTAGCAATTAAAGTAGCTCCACCGCCGCATGCATCTTCACTTATGCTTACAAAACCTTTATCATCAATACTTTTTTGTATCTTATCTTTTGATAAAGTTATCCTAGTCATAACCCTACTAAGAGAGTGTGGAGTAAAAAATTGCCCTTTCCACTTATCGCCAAGGCCTAGCTCCATAAAAATCTCTCCTAACACATCTCTAGGATCCATCTCCAAATCAATAATCAAATCCGCATACATCTGCTTAAAAATATTCATCTCTTCTAGCGTGTATTTCTTAGTTATGTCTTTAAATCTCTCTTCACGTTCATCTTTTTGCCTTAAATCAACCGCATTAGAGATACTAATGGCCATCATCTCTATAAAGTCAGTCCATAAAGTCCAATAATCCCATTTATAACCCGATAAGCCTTTAAATGTATTTAATAAATTACTCTGCATCTAACTTAACCTTGTCAGCATCAACAATTTCAGAATAATACACTTCATCCCCGATATAATAATTTATAGTGACTTTGTCAGAGCCTATACACTCATCAATAAATCTTTGTATATACCATATAGCCTTCTGCAGGTCTTCCTTCTCCTTGCCCTTATGCTTAGACCTAGCTATATACTTAACGGCACTACCTAAGTGGAAACCTAGCCCCCAGTCTTCAATAGCATCTATCACTTCAATCTTGCCTTGATTATAATGGCTAGGATGATCAACCATGTCATCTCTTTTTATATCATTGGCCATTTAAACCCCTTCTTCCTCTACATAGAAATATCTAACTTCACAAAGATTAATCATTCCCACTCGCATGTCATCTTTTATCATATAAAGGCAAATATCATTATCAGCCACACGATAATCATCAATAACAAAATCCCTACTAGATCCATTCTTAAAATTAACCTTTAAAATCATTCTTGCTCCTTTCTCTTCTTCATCTGCCTATTCACGGTCTATCTCCTTAGTCCCTATGTACTCATAATCAAAAATATAAATTAAATCATTCTCTAAAATCTCTTCATAGCACAGCACATTATAATATTCATCTCTCATATCACAGGTCATCTCTTCTAGATACAAATCTCTTACATAACCATTTACTAAGTAATTCTTACAATCTCTAGCCCTATTTTTCATTCCATATAAATAAACCTTCATATCTAACTCCTAGTTAATCTCGTTAGCTCTTTCATATTCACTATCACTAGTTGAAGCTGACAAATACTTCCAAAAGTAACCATCTAAGAACCTTATTCCATTATTAAAATAGACTTCATATTCTTTCAAATCATCAGCACTAACACTTTTCTTGCCAAAGATTTCGTCCATCCCTCTCCATGCCTTCCAAGGTACAAGGAAATATCTCTCTTGGATACCACAAAGCACACCTACTACTCCACCAAGCATATACTTACGATCTAACACCTCTACTTGATACTTAGTAATAACTGACTGCCTTATAGACTCCTTAGATGTGTACTTACACTCAAAGCATATAGACATACCCCCAGATAAAGTTCCCTCAAAGTCTGGATTGGCATTCCTGGTAAATCGACCTTCAAACCTACCAGCTTGCTTTAGCTTAAGCACTCTAAAAGACTCATCTATTCTAGATATATCAGCCAAGCCTTTTCTTTTATAATAGTCGCAACCCATTTCTACAAATCTTTCAAAGTTCTTACCAAATCCATTAGATTGCCTATTCCTATATCTCTGTAAGGCCTTTTCTTGCTCTGTTTGATAATTTCTACTCATAGTCACCTCCTATAAAATCAATTATCCTTTCACATAGACCAGCCAAAGCATCCTCCGCTGCAAAACAAGCCTTAGTAGTAGCACCCGATTTTACAGTCTTAATAAGTTCTTCTTCAGCAAATCTATATAGTAAATCTTGAAATTCCTCAAAATGCATAGACTCTTTATCCGTAAAGATCAGACCCTTTACAAAAACTCCGTGTTTGTCTAACTTATAGTCTCTAAAACCATTACTCCCTGCAATAGCGTGAACTAGCTGGTTCTTAGGTATATTCATCTTATCAGCCCTAAGTTCACCCCTAAAGTAAATACAGTTTTTAGACTCACTATAAGTAACAAACATTCCATTAGGTTTCACATCTAAACCTCCAAATAAAGTTCCATTTCATTTAACAATCTATCTACACCTTTTTGGCCTGCCACTAACGCACTACTTATATCGCTAACTTTACTAGCTTTGCTAGCCTCCTCTAATATCCCTATGGACAAGTCTTTTTTGACTTCTTTAATCAGTCCGTACAAAGCCACAGCTTCATCTCTTGTCATCTTTACATCAAGTTTAATAACATCAGCCATCTATATCTCCCTAAAATCAATACCTTTGTATAATTATTTATTTAATTTCTTCATATTTTTTAATGTGGATAAGTTTCTTTATCACTTATTTTATAGTATCCCTATAAATTTATTTTAAAGTTATCCACAGCATCTATTTTTGTATAAAATTAGCAAAACGCTTTTCATCTATTTTATATGTGGATAAGTTCATATAATATTTATATTTAAAGCTTCATTCATCTGTGGATAACACTATTCATCTATTCATAATTATTCTTATATATTTCATCTTGTGGATAAGTCTTATATTAGCTTTATACTACAGTCATAGCCTCATCTTTCGCCTTAGCTTAAGATATATAGACCAGCCAGTAAAATCATTGTAGACCGCCTCTATCCCATTATCCTTATCAGCAATGGTATAGCCCTTGTATATCTGCTCCCATCTTTCAATATCATATGGATCTAGGGCATATCTTATTAGCTTCTTATTGGAATATTTGTGGTCATTAGTTCTTTCAAAAGGTCTTTCAAGGTTTTGACTACAAGACCATTTTCTTTTATGTGTTGTATGCCTAGCTAGATAGTTAGCCAAACCCAATATTCCAGTGTTTATATCCTCTTGTATTCTCTTACTATTAGCATATCCTATAGGATCTCCTACTTTTTGACCCTTTCTCCTAGGCCTTCTCCATAGACTCTCTATAGTATCTCTATCTAACTCACAGGATATTAAAAAGTGATGGTGGTATCTTATAGAATTTTCATCTCCACTCTTCTCTCTCATAGAAGTAACCACTATATATTTCAAATCACTCTCTATACCTTCTGACTTCATTTTGTCCTTTATTCTTCTTATATAGTTTCTGATCTCTCTTTGAGAATCATCATAAGACTTAGGTAGATATTTATCTTTGTAAGTAACAGTTAGGAATATATCATCTTGGCCAAAGTTAGTTTCTGCTATTTGTATAAATCTTCTCCTAGCATTTTTATCATTCATCTTCTCTTGCTTAGGCAAAGATACTTTCTTTTTCTTACTTCTCTTTCCCTTTTTTCTTTCTAATTGATTTTCATTAAGAGAATATAGATCTACCTCCATATAATTCTCTCCGCAAACTATTTTTTTCTCTCTTACAAAATTTCTCATAGAACACCTAACTTTTTATACCGTCCAAAAGATAATACCTATTACAAGCCCGATAAGGGAGCATGTTACTCCCTTTCAAAATCAAGCTTAAATATTGAAAATAACAACTTATCGTGGTATAATATAAATATAGAACACCACCGAATGAGTCCTAATCCGACTCATTCTTTTTTTTACTCATTTTCACTTTCACAAATGGATTCATTATCATCTCTTAAGCCTACTTCTTCATCAATAACATCTTTTTCTAGATCTATATCTTCTAAATTTGCATTACTCTTATCTATCATTTCCATTACCTGCCTATCCTTCATGTCATTAGATAAATTAGCTATTTCTTCATCCAGCCTTATACTCCCACGCATTAGCTTGTTATATAGATCCTTAGCTTTTTCTATATCCTCATATCTAAAACAAGACTTCATATCTTCCAATGTCTCTATCAGTTCATTAATCTTAACCAAAGCCATGCTAGTATCAGGTGCTTCAACATCCTCTTCACATGTATATATATTATTAAGGCTCACTGCGCTTACACTATTTATAGACTCATCTAGTACCTCGACACTAGCAACCAAGGAATCAACATCCCTTCTCCATGTAACACCAGTTATTTTTCTTTTTTTATCATCTTTGTAGTACACAGGACTTTCAGTTTTCAAAAGTTCCAAAGCTTCCCTATAAGTAATCATCTGCTAAATACTCCAATCAAATTAACAACAAATAACGACAATACTCCAAAACTTTTTTGTGCATTAGTTTTTCCAGCAAAAGCCAGTACCGCCATTATGAAAGCAACCACAACCCACATAGATTGTTCACGCTTTTTTTCTTTTTCATCTAGCATTAGATACCTAGGCACACCATGTTCTTTAAATAATCTGTGTTTCTCACTTCTTTTTAACTTTTCCATTTATATCTCCTTTGTTTTAATACAATCAAGATAAAATAATAAATCTCTCTTATCTCTTATTTCATCAATATTAAAATAACCTGCATAATATCAGTGTTTAATTACTTTAGCAACATTGTTATCCTCATCATGCTAACTAATCCCTAATTGATTAATAATATCTTCAGCATCATAAATATCAGCATCAAAGCTATTGATACTACCTACAAATACCGGACCATTAGCTTCTTTCCTATAAACTAGGAAGTCATCCTCATCATCAATCACAATATATTCATCACTCACTTCACTAAGTATTTCTGCAAATTCTTCAATAACCATAATTACTCCTACTTACTGTTTAAATACTCCCTTATATCATCAGCCCTATAAAACTTAGTCCTAGTAGTCACAGATACAACCTTAAGCCCATCTTTTTCCCAATTTTCAAAAGTCTTAGCACTCTTAAAGCCGAAATACTCCATCATATCCCTAGGAGTCATATATTCCTTAAGAACTGTTAATCTTTCACCTGCATATTCCATTCCTATCTCCTTTCTCTTTTAAAAATCCTATACAACTCTTCCTTTATAAGTTCTTCTACTTCTTCTTCACTAGGCCCTGGATCACCCTTATTTTCCATATATCTATATAGTGATAAAAAAGCCATATGGTTTGAATACCATTTATAGCTAGCATATAGCCCATAAACAAGTAATAATAACTTCATTAATTCTCCTCATCTTCATATAAAGTCCACCAATCTATTGCATATAACTTTCCCAGTTTCATTGCATGTTTAATTGGTAACTCCAGCTTCCCATACTCATACTTTTGATACATATTAGTTCTAATTCCTAAAACATTTCCTACATCTCTCTGTGTTAGATTATTTTTCAATCTTAATTCCCTTAATATACTATATGTAGTATACAAACCCATTTACCTCCTATATATGGTATAATGTTAATGATAGAAATAATTCTCCTTATATTGTTTCTATTAATATTAATGAAAGGAGGCATACGCTCTGAAAAACTACGATAATTTAAAATATAAATATATAGTTACTGATACATTTGATATAGACACATCATTTACAACTGACCTATCTCAAATCAAAAACGAAGTAATTGAACAAACAGAATCCAAAGTTATAAGATATTGCAAGTATCCAAAAGGCTTTGAGATTATGTTTATCCAGTACGCAGATCAGATTGAAATAAGAACTAATCTGCCATTATATTTTCAAGATGGTAAATATCACGTGAAGTTTGATCACTTGACTGTCTAATAATAGTTACTTTTTTAGAACTCTCACTAATAACTACAGAAATCAATTCTTTTTGATTACTAGCTGTTAGTGAGAGTTTTTTATCTTTGTATTCCATCATCTCCTCCTTTCTTTAATTTAAAAGCTTTGTCAACTTAAAGTTCTCTAATTGGCAACTTTTTGATTAAAAAAAATCTTTTCTTTTTCTTCAATCCCTAAGTTCAATATCTCAGATAATGATTGTATTTCACTAGCATAAAACTCTGTCTTACCATTTATCTTATTATATAGAGCAGTTCGTGATATGTTCATTTTATCAGCTATAAAGTTGAATCTATAGCCACTCTCTTTTATCTTATAATTTAATAAATAGGAATCTGTCATACATAACTCCTTTCTTGATTGTTAAACTTATTATAGCTCTAAGTTTCCTTTATGTCAACTTTATTTTTCTTTTTTGTTTTATTTTTTTAATTTTGTTCATAATTATTGACAATATAGCAACTTTATATTATACTAAATTTACAAGGAGGTGCTTATGCTGAACGACAGAATTAAGCAAAGAAGACAGGAATTAAACATGAGTCAAGATGAGTTAGCAACTAAAACAGGATATAAAACAAAAAGTGCTATCTCGAGAATAGAAAGTGGACAAAGAGATATAACTCAATCACAAGTTGAATTATTTGCAAAAGCTTTAGAAACTACCCCATCTTTTTTGATGGGTTGGGATGAAGAACAATCAAGTAATACAAAATCAACTAAAGATGATATTAGGATATTAAATCCGTTTTCAAAGCTTAATGCTGAAGGAAAAGAAAAAGCCATCTCCTATACCCAAGATTTAGTAGACTCTGGAAAATATACATTACAAATAAAAGAAGACACAATCTCTTATATGCCAAATAGAGATCAGATGTTAGACTACCTAAAGGAAATCCCGATGGCAGCCTTTGATGGTAAGCTAAACATCTATGATATGTCAGAAGAAGACCTTTACTCTTTATATAAACTAATAAAAGAAAACGACTAGATATAAAAAAGTATATAGACAAATATAAAAACATATGGTAAGATAGAATTGTACTAAATAAATGACTGAAGTATCAGTCCACAGAAAGCCCTTCCATATGGAAGGGCTTTTTTGTTTTATATAGGATTAATAAATGAAAGACTTCAAAACAATTGATGAACAAATGCAAATATTAGAAGATAGAGGGCTTATTTTCTTAAATGAAGAAACCGCAAAACTCAATCTAATTAGATATGGTTACTATGAGATAGTCAATGGTTATAAAGATCCATTACTACTTGAAACTGATAACGAATGTTTTAAATCAGGTTCAACCTTCGAACATCTTTTCGAACTTTATAAATTTGATAAGAAGCTTAACGACTATGTTCTAAGATCAACTCTAGATTTTGAGCTTAATCTTAAAACCGTATTCTCTTATGTTTTATCTGAAAACTATGGAGTTATTGATAACGCTTACTTAGATAAGAATTTATACAACTTAGGGGAAAAAAATAGCAGAGGTCAGTATCCACTAAACTATTTGTTTACTAAGTTTAATAAAATAATTAATTATAATTTAGAGCCTTTTAAACATTATAGAACAGATCATGGCCATACCCCTCCTTGGATTCTATTTAAAGGATGTGATTTTGGTAACATAAAATATTTCTATAATTTACAAAAAGGACCTATAAAAAGTCAAATTATTTCATTGATGACTGATTTCCCTATAGAAATGGTAGAAAATTTTGATAAATTTAAAAAATTTTTCTCAGATACTCTAGACCTATGCTATACATTTAGAAATAGAGCTGCTCATAGTGGAAGGTTATATAACTATAGACCACATAATGCTAAAATTAGATACTTCGATGTATTTCATAACAGTAAATTTATTTCAGTTTATGAAAAACATTATAGATTAGGATATGGAATTAATGATCTTTATACATTACAAAAATCCTTAAGTCTACTAGAAAATAGTAATCCTGCTACTATATTAGCAGCAGGAATACAGATAGCAGCCGAAGATTATCTGAAGAAATATCCAGAGGATAAAGAGTATTTACTAACAGCTTTAGGAGTACCAGATGAAAAACTAGAGTTGAATATAAATGATATTTTTTACTAATTAGAAAGGAGCAAACTATGAAAGATATAGATAAAGTATTAGAAAATTTTAATCAATCTCAAAAACTAATCAATGAAGACCTTTCAGCAGAAGAAAATCTAATTAATATTTTTAATAAATTAGATGATGCAAATAAAGAAAAACTATTAAGCTACGCATCAGACTTATATTACAGTCACCAGTACCAAAACAAGGTTAAGAAAATACCAGTATTAAACCTAGACTTAAAGGAATAATTATGAACAAAAGGGAAAAAGAAATAAATGACATAATAAAAGAACTAATAGAAAAAACTGGATCAACTGATATATATGATATTATCTCTTCCCTTTCTATAAATGTAAAAAAGCACTCAGGCAAAACTTTTTACTGCCAAATCAATGGAAAGAAATATATCTACTTAGATGAAAACCTATCAGAAGATATTACACCCTTTGTCCTAGCCCACGAACTAGGCCATGCAGTCCTGCATAAAGAAGAAATCTACCACTACTCTCCCCTTAGCATAACCAAAACAGCTACAGAAAGAGAAGCAGACTACTTTGCCTTTAAGCTTTTAGATAAAGAGATAGACCAATCATACCAATACACTATTAGCCAATATGCACAAATGCTAAATGTTACAGAAGATATAATTAAGTATATAGCAGAATAAGGAGTGATTGTGAAAGATGTATTTGATACTATAATTGCAGGAATCACAAAAAATAATCCTAACGGAGTAAGTATACAATCCATATTAAAAGAATATGTAAAAGAAAACTACGACACTAATAGATTTGATAAAGATGACTACGACTACTGGACAAATAAGGAGATAGAAGAATTTGAATTTGAAGTATATCAATACGAATTATACGAATCAGGAACGATAACTTTAGTTCCCAATCCAGATAACCCCTATGATCCAAACGCTATTATGGTACTCCATAAGGACATGGGCATGATAGGTTACATACCTAAGCGTGATAATATTAATCTTGCTACATTCCTAAATAATGACTTTGATAATATTAAAGTAGATATGAAATTAGAGTCAGGACCCTACAAATACTATGATTTATATACAGACAAAGTAGAAAAAAAGGATAACCCCTACTATTTAAGATTATATATAAATCCATTGATAAATAATGTAAATTCACCAAAAGATAATCAAATTACAAAATCAACTGAAAGTAATACACATAAACAAACAATAGAAAACAAAGAATACCATGATATTTTCGAACTGCTAGCCTTAACTCATTTAAATAAGGAAAATACAAATACTAAAAATGTAAGCCCAACACCACAAATAGAAAATACAAAGCACACCATTGAAAGTGATATAAGTGAAGAAAAATATAAAAATCCGTTATTATATTTAGCAGCAGCTACTATATCAACTATATTAGCCATTATCCTAATAATAACAAGCCATTATATTCTGATGCTTATACCAATTATACTGGCAATATTATCTGCAATATTGTATTTCGAATCCAAAGATAGAAAGGAAAATCAATCATGATAAAGAAAATACCTATAATTATAGCTGCAGCCTTAACTATCACATCTTGTAGTAAAAACGATACAACTACAGATAAACAAAGCCAATCAAACGATGACCAACTACTAGCAAGAATAAGCGAACTAGAAACTGAAAATAACCAACTAAAAAAAGAACTAGACCAATATAAAACCACCAGTGATAAAGTATCAACTGAAGCAGAACAACCACAAGCAGAAGATACAACTCAACAACAAGGAGGTAATATGATAGGCGGCCAAGAAAAAGGAGCAGGTACAATTAACCTTAGCACCCCTGGAGGTGAAGGTCCACAAGTAACTTTGATAGTTGATCCCAAAACAACTATGAGTTCAATTGGTTTTTTGGCAGAAAATGTTGAAGTAGATGGTAATGCACCTACAACAGTATACGTAGATGGACAAGAAAACAGCACCTTGCAATTATCAAATAATTCTAGCCATCAAGGTACTCTAACGCTAGAAGGTGAACAATTAAAACCAGGAACACATAATATAGAAGTCATACAAGAAATAGATGGACAACAAACATTCTATAGACTATTAACATATGAAGTTAAATAAAGACAAATAAAAAAGAGACTCCCCCGTTCCCCAACGATAGAATCTCTTAATAACCTGTAGACAGAAAGAGTCTGTCTACTTCTATTATACCAATAGGAGGACAAATTGAAAATAACAACTTACAAAAAACAGGGTAAAAATCATTATAAGTTTCAAATAAGGCTAGGAGATAAGGTCACGCGTAGGTCAGGCTTTAAAACAAAAAATGAAGCCATATATGCCTACACACAACTATTAGAAGACTATAACAATCAAATAGATGGCAATCTCCTATTTGATGATGCTTTTAATGAATGGTTAAAGGTCTACCAAACAAAGGTAAAAGAAACAACTTATGAAAACACTATGCTAATCTATAAAAATCATATCCTCCCAGTCTTCCAGGATATGAGATTAAAAGACATAACACCAGAGATATGTCAAAAATTTGCCCTAAGCCTATCAGACTATGTAAAAGGCAAAACAATATTTAACTATGCCAAAAGTGTAATGGACTATGGAGTAAAGATATACAACTTACCATCAAATCCATTTGAAAAAGTAATACTACCAAACTTCAAGGAATCACGCAAAAGAATAGACTTTTTAGAGGCAGATGAAGCTGCAGCATTAATAAATTATTATAAAGATAAACTAGAATGGCATACCATTTTTAGGATCCTAATCTATGGTGGACTTAGACGTGGAGAACTCTTAGCCTTAGAATGGCAGGATATAAACTTCACCGACTCTCAAATCACTATAAATAAAAGTATAGGCGTTGGAGAAAATCAAAAAGTAATACTTACAAGTCCAAAAAACAAAAACTCAATCAGGACAATAGATATGGACCAAGAAACCATGCTAGCATTAAAAGAGTTAAAACTTAGATCATCATCAAATATAATCTTTACAAATGTAAAAGGAAACTATAAAAGATTATCAGATATAGACCGTAAATTAAAAAAAGCATTAAAGCACCTAGGACTAAAACCAATAAGAGTCCACGACCTAAGACATACCCATGCTAGTTTACTCTTTGCCAGTGGCGCAGATATGAAATATGTACAACAAAGACTAGGTCATGCCCGCATAGAAACCACTATGAATATATACACCCACGTTACAAAAGCAAAAAAGACAGAAAACCTTACAAACTTTGTAAAATACATGGAATCACAAGCATAGTAAATATTGTAGCATAAATGTAGCTACCACACCTTAAACCATTGAAAACAAGCCAATCATTCGAGACCCATCATCTCCACCAAATTTGGCCAATAAGCCGTAATAAGTAAATTTTAGATATTGAAATTTAAAATGTTACAAAAAAAGAGCCCTAAATGGGCTCTAATTTTTTTCTTATTTTTCATAATATAAGTCATCATCAGGTATATTTTCCCCAACTAGCGACTCATCTAAATCATTTAATTTATCAAGGAAGACCTTATAGGTTCCCTTCATTGTATCTTCATCTATAAATACTGGATTTGACCTTTGTAAAGATGTTTTTGCTTGTTCTTTTGTAATATCATAAGCTTTTAGTATATCTTCTGAAACTTCTATATCAAAATCATCATCTTCTAGTTTTTGAGTACTTTCTTTATAATTTTCTAAAAACTTATCAAATTCAATTTTATTATTTTTTAAATAATCTTTATTTACAATGATTATCTCACTAACAAACTCTCCCTTTGCAATTGGTAGTAAGTTTGCTAGGTCTGATTGGAAATAATCTTTATCCTCTATTTTTGTAAGGTATGGATCAGATAGGATGGTCATAAAGTTGCTTGTCTTATCCATCTTATTTAAAATCTCATCCATACTTTTATAGTATTCTAAGTTTAGTCTTAAAAATAAGCTAGCAGGGCCTATTTTTTTATCTAATATTTCTGCAAGATTAGCAACTGGATCTGGTATTAGGAAATTTTTGCCCATCAAATCTTTTTGATTATTGACCAAAAAGTCTGAGACTATGTGGATATTATCTAACTGAGTTATGGCTGCTATTTCAATGCCTTGATTAGTTTGATTATAAAGATATGGTGCTAAATATCCTGGTACAATTGCAATATCAAAATCCCCATTTTCTATTTGAAGGTAGTTTGGATTTTTTGAAATATTATAAGAAGTATCCTCTGAGTCTTTCATATTATCTATTACTATCTTTGATGCAAAGGTAGTAGCATTTATGGTTAACTCATCTTTTTTTGCTTCTTCTTTTTCAACTTCTATTACCTGAGTTTCTTCTGTCTTTACTTCTTCTTTTTTGCTACAACCAGGAACTATCGCAATAAGTGCTAGGGCTAATAATAATTTCAATACTTTAGTCATGGATTTCTCTCCTATCCTCTATGGCTCTTTCTAAGGTGAGTTGGTCGAAGTATTCCAGATTTGACCCAACAGGTATACCTTGGGCAATTTTTGTTACTCTAACATTTTTCTCATTTAAAAGGCTGGTTAAAAATAAAGCTGTGGTTTCCCCTTCTATTGTAGAAGAAATCGCAAGGATAATTTCTTTTATACCCTCACTTTCGATTCGATTTAGTAGTTTATCTATATTTAATTCATCTGGACCTATGCCATCTGATGGGGAAATCAAACCACCAAGGACATGGTATTTGCCATGAAAGGCGCTTGATTTTTCTATAGCTATCAAATCTTTTACATCTTCTACTATACAGATAAAATCTTCTTCACGGGTTATATCTTTACAGATATCGCAAATATCAGCTTCAGTAAGATTTCCGCAAATATCACACCTATGAATTTTTTCTTTTACTTCAATCAAGGCCTTGGAAAAATCTTTTATATCAGCTTCATCTCGCTCTACAATATTCATCGCCAGCCTTTCAGCTGACTTTCTACCTATGGTTGGCAGTTTTTGAAACTCTTCTATTAAGTTATTTAAACTTTCTGGAAAGATTGCCATTACATAAATCCAGGTATGTTTAGCCCACCTGTTAGTTTGCCCATAGTTTGGCCGCTGTATTCATCCGCTTTGTTTAAAGCATCATTTACAGCTGCGATTACAAGATCTTCTAGCATTTCACTATCTTCTGGGTCTATCACATCTTCATCTATTTTTAATGCAATTAATTCTTTTTTTCCGTTTACAGTTGCTGTTACAACTCCACCACCAGATGTAGATTCAAATTCTTTTTCTTCGATATCTTGCTGAGCTTTTTCCATCTCAGCTTGCATCTTTTTAACTTGTTTCATCATATTATTCATATTTCCGCCACCTGGGAATCCGCCTCTTGCCATAATTTTCTCTCCTATTCTATAATTAATTCATCTCCAAAGATATCTAATAGTTTGTTAGAATAATCTTTGCTTTCTTCTTTAATCTCTATTTCTTCTTTTTTTTTATCTTCTACATTACTTATATTATTGTTCATATTATCGTATGAATCAATAGTAAACTTATAATCTGCCTTTAAGATGTCTTTTAAATTTTTTTCTATATCATCTATTTTTGATACTATAAAGAAATTATAAAAGTCTTCTTTGATGTAAAGGATAAAGTTGTTATTACTTATCCTATAATTAAAGCCCTCATCAGTAAATAGACCATTTATAACTCCACCAGCCGTTTTTACTAGCATGGTTTTTATTTTTTCTTCCTCAACAGATGTTAAGAAACTACTAGTGGTTGGTGAAACTTCTTCTTTTTTTTCTACTCGTGGTGCTTGTTCCGTATTTTTAGAATCTATATTAGTATTATCTAAAACTTTTTTATCAGTATTATCATTTACTTCAGGAATCTCCCTATTAACTGATACGTTAGTCTTATTTAAATCTAGATTGGCTAGTTTATTTTCCACTACTTTGTTAATGGTATCTATCAAATCATCACCAGTATTTTTTTCTAGATAGCTTATCCTAGAATCTAGGTTATCTATATTTTTTAAATTTAATAGCCTAAGGATACATACTTCAGTGAGTACATCTGTATTTTCTGCAAGCTTCATCTTATTATTATATTCTATAAGTATATCCAGATAGTCTCCTAGCTCACCATCAGTTATATCTGCTGATCTTTTAGCTATAAAATCTTTATACTCATCATTATCAAAATATGACTTATTGCCGGTAAGCTTAAATATTAAAATATCATTAAAATAAGCTATTAGGCCATCCATGATATCTTTATTTGACTTGTTATTGGCTCTTAAATCAAATAAGCTTTCCAAACTTATTTTTGAATCTTTTGCTATAATCGCACCAGTCAGTTTATCTACATCATAAAAATCCACTACACCTAGTAAGGATTGGACTTTTGCTAAACCATAAGACTTTTCTCCAAAAGAAACTACTTGATCTAGGATGCTTAGTGCATCACGCATGGCACCATTTGCTTTTTTTATAATAAGCTCGATGGCCTCCCCATCCATGTTAACATCTCTATCTTTTAGGATTTTATCTATTTGAGTCTTAATGTTTGAATCATCTATTTTATTAAACTCAAATTTTTGGACACGGGATAAGATTGTGCGAGGAACTTTTTCTATTTCAGTTGTTGCTAGTATAAAAATTAAATGGCTTGGTGGCTCCTCCATGATTTTAAGTAAGGCATTAAATGCCTCACGGGTTATCATATGGGCCTCATCTATAATATAAACCTTATATTTTAATTTATTTGGTGGATAGATTACATTATCTTTTAGGTTTCTTATATCATCTATCCTACGGTTACTAGCAGCATCCATTTCTACTACATCGATAGTAGCTTCTTCTTCAATGACCTTGCAGTTTTCACATTCAAGGCATGGTGATCCATCTTTGGGATTTAGGCAATTGACTGCCTTTGCAAATATTTTTGCACATGAAGTTTTTCCTGTACCACGTTCGCCAGAAAATATATAAGCATGGCTTATCTTGCCAGTTTTTACCTGATTTTTAAGGACAGTTGTTACCCTATCTTGGCCTAAAACTTCATCAAAAGTCTTTGGCCTATATTCTCTATATAATGCTTTTGCCATAATTTTCCTTTCTAAAACATTATACCATATGTAAAATTTTTGCATTTAGAAAAATTCATAGTATAGTCTAATATGTTAATCGTATGGAGAGCTGTCCGAGCGGTTGAAGGAGCACGATTGGAAATCGTGTATACATCATTCATGTATCATGGGTTCAAATCCCATGCTCTCCGCCATGCACTAGATGGGGAACTAGCGATGCCTTGTAACCTGCAATTCGCTATAGCAGGGTCGAATTCCCAGTCAAGGGATATTATCTAACTACAAGCCTATATAAACTAGCGTTGACTACTGGGTCTTGCGCAACAGGAAACTATGAACCATGTCAGGACGGGAACGTAGCAGCATTAAGTAGACCTTTCTGTGTGCCGCAAGGTCACCTAGTACGAGCTAGGCTTATATAGATACTCTAGTGAGATTTTATTTCGAAGCTGGGTGTGCTTTACATAACCTCGAGGTTTAACCTCGGGGTATTTTTTTACTTTATTTTTCTTTTAAGGTAGTTTATAATCTTAATAAGGAGCTTAAATATGATAGGTAAAAATATAGAAAAGATGTTTAAAGAGCCTACCGAAAATATAATGATTCCTGCAAGTGATGTGGCTATAGTACGTGAAGATGACTCCCTAGTCCATGCCATCCTCGTCCTATCTTCTTCTGGTTATCAAACTATCCCAGTTTTAGATGATGAAAATAGAGTAAGGGGACTAATTTCTATTTCTAATATAGTTACTAGTACTGAAGATTTATCAATATTTGATGAGGATAAACTTGCTCAAATCAAAGTAAATAAGGTAATGAATCAAGTTGTGCCTATACTATTTGACAATTATAATCTAGAAGATGTTTTAAGGTTGATAATTAATAATAATTTTATCTGTATCACCCATAAAAACGGATATTTTTTAGGAATTATCCCTAGAAAAATAATCCTAGAAAGATTTACACATATAGCCCATAACTTGGAAAATCAATATAGATTAACACAAAAATAATAAGAGGATGAGTTTTATAGTTCATCCTCTTTTATTTTAAATATTGCTGATCCAAAGGGTCTTATTTTTATAAAATCATTCTTATTTAAAGTGCCATTTACATTGCCAGATCCCTTATAGGCTAAAGCTTCTGTATTTATTAACTCTTCTAGCTTATAAGGGCTAGGGATTTTGTATTCTAGGTCTGTTAAATTTATTATAATTAGCACTTTTTTATCTTTATAAGTTCTAATATAGGCATAAATACTATAGCCACCTATATCAAGAAGTTTTGTAGTTGATTCATTACTCGATAAGGCCTTTTCCTTTTTATATAGGCTAGTTAAATCTTTGTAAAAATCATTAAAAGTTAAATTTTCATCACTTTTCGTCTTAAAGCTAGTTTTATCAAAGACAGAAAAGGTTTTAAAACTTGCTAGTTCATCTCCCATAAATATCATTTTTGATGAATTTAGCGAGTATAAAAAGGTAATAAGGGTTTTTAATTGGCCTATCTTATCTTCTCCGTGCATTTTCATAGCTAGGCTTGCTTCATCTAAAAAAGCATCTACATAAGAAAAACCTAATACCTTTTTTGAGTTATCAGCTATTATTAAATTTTGTATATCCCTTTTATAGTTGTCACGCTCAAAAGGAGATTTTTGCATAATTCTTAAAATTTTTCTAAAACTTAGATCATAGACATAATCAAATTCTAAATCAAGATCGTAAACTCCATTAAAGCTTGCAAGAGCATAAGACTTATTTTTATGAATGATATTAATAATTTCTCTTAATAAATCTATCCAATCTTGGTTAATTCCCCTATCCTCTTGGCCCTGCCAGTAAATAGCATTTTCTATATTAGCAAAAACTAAGCCGTCTAAATTATATTCTTTTAACCAATAATTAACAGCAGATAGGATATAAGACCTACTGGCATTTTTACTAGGATCAAAGTTTAAACCACCATAATAGTTATATTTTATATCTAAAGAATCATAGGTATAGAGGTTTCTTCCATCAAAGTTATCAAATAAATAAGGGCTTTCATCAAATTCGTATATATCAAGTTCAACCAATATGCCTATATTATTTGCATGAGCCTTATCTATAAATTTCTTAAAGTCCTTTGCATCGCCATATCTTTTAGTAAAAGCAAATAAACCACTACTTTTATAACCGTAAGACTTATAATTTACATATTCTGTAACTGGCAAAAAGCTAATATAATCAAAGTTATTTGCCAAGCAATGCTCAATTAACATGCCAAAAGAAAAGTCCTCATCTTTTAAAAGTGATCCTAGGTGGACTTGGTAAATATTCTTTGGATCTTTATATACCTTTTTATTTTTAAATTCATAGCTATTATCACCAACTAGGGAACAATTTTCTTTTACTGACATTGCTCTTGCATAGGGGTCTAGCTTATTTATTGTTTCACCATCTCTAGTTGTAATTTTATATTGGTACCTATGACCTTTTTTTGCATCTTTAATGCCAGCAGAAAAGACTCCTGTTCTATATTTTCTTAGTCCTTGTCCCTGCCAATCGTTAAAATCTCCTATAAGCTCAACCTTGTAGGCGTTTGGAGCAAAAACTCTAAATATGTATCCTCCATCTTTTGGATGGTTGCCAAAAAATTCGTGAGCACTTTTAGATTTACCTTTTAAAAATTTATTTGTATCCATAAAAACCTCCTAATGATAGGAAAAAAGACAGGTTATACCCCTGCCTCATCATTAAATGCATCTATCATAGCTCTGGCTGCTTCTATCATCATCCAATTTACTTTTTGTGACCAATCCGGGTCAGTGGCATAGTTTATACCTATAGCATCAGTTGAGACCCCATTATAATAATCCCCATCAGAAGATAGGTAACTTTCCTTTAAATGTTTTGCTACAGTATTTATAGAATCAGCTGGTGTTTTAAAGTCTGTAGCTTGATTATAGGGGTCAAAATCATAGGCATTAAAACCAAATAGATTATTTTTATTTAAAAAAAGTTCGCTTGTACCATTGCCTGTTTCATGTTTGGCCATAGCCATTAATAAAAGTGGGTTGACTCCATAGGTTTCTCCTGCTTTTTTAAAATCTTTACCAAGGCCAGCTAGCCCTGTACCTATTAAGGCATTGTCTAGTTCTTCCGCTGTAAAGTCTGGCGTATTTAATAGGTAAAACATATTATTTGAATCAATCTTACTAGATCCCTTATCATAAAAAATATCTAAGTCTTCTTCAAATTTTTTATATTTTTCTACTTGAGTTTTTTTAAGTAGCCTTGCTTCGTAATATATCTTATTAATCCCATCTATAAGGTTAACTTTGGTGTTTTCCTTGGCAGCAATGGCCTTATTTGAGCTAAATAAAGCTATAAATAAAGCAAATCCCGCCACTAATTTTTGTGTATTTTTGTTTTTCATATATAAACTAAGTCCTAACTTTTTTATAAATTATATTAGCCAGGACTTAATAAAGCAAATTATTATTTAATTTTTCTTGATCCAGGTTTTACTGCTGGTGTATCTTTTAAATGATCTGGTAGGTCATCTGCATCATAGGTATTTACATCTATTTTTGTAGCGGAGATAATAGGCAGACCATTTATCTCATCTTTATTTGACCTATTTACAATAGATGTTAGAGCTACTACTTGCGCCCCGTATGATCTAATTACTTCTACTGTTTCAAAGGAAGATTTACCTGTTGTAATTACATCTTCAACAATAATTACTTTTGCTCCCTCAGGGATTTCAAAACCACGGCGCAGGGTCATATCATTATCTACTCTTTCTGTAAATATGGCATTAGTCCCGATAGCCTTTGCTAGTTCATAAGAGATAATTACCCCACCCATAGCAGGTCCTACGCATAGGTCTACCTCAATATCAGCTTCTTTCAGTTTTTCAGCTATTATTTTAGATACTTCTTCGCAATATTCTGGATGCTGAATTAATTTTGCACATTGGATATATCTATCAGAGTGTTTACCGCTTGAAAGTAAAAAGTGACCTTCTAAAAGAGCGTCTGATTTTTTTAATAATTCTATTGTTTTATCCATCTTCTCTCCTAAATAATTCCTATAATTTCTTTTATATCTTCTATATTATTTTCTTCTAAATATTTTTCAATACCTACTGCTACATCAAGCATGGTGTTGTAGTCTACAAAGTTTGCAGTACCTACTTGGATAGCGCTTGCTCCTGCCATAATAAACTCTAGGGCATCTTTATAATTCATTATTCCACCCATGCCTATAACTGGTATATCTACTGCATGGGCTGCTTCATAAACCATTCTTAGGGCAATTGGTTTTATGGCTGGACCTGATAGACCTGCAGTCTTATTTACAAAAACTGGAGCTTTTGTGTTTATATCTATGGCCATAGCGTTAAAAGTATTTACAAGTGAAATTGCATCTGCTCCATTATCTTCTGCAAGTTTTGCAAAAGTTGGAATGGATCCTACATTTGGTGAAAGTTTTACTATAAGCGGTTTTCTAGTTTCTTTTCTCACTTTTGATATAACTTCACTAGCCTTAGTTGGATCTGTACCAAAGGCCATGCCACCTTCTTTAACATTTGGACAAGAAATATTTAGCTCAATCATAGGCACATCAGTTTTATCTAAGATACTTGCACTTTTTACATAGTCTTCTACTGAATGGCCACCTAAATTTGCAATGGTGACTGTATCTTTGCTAAGCAAAAAAGGTAATTCCTCATTTACAAAATATTCTATACCAGGATTTTGAAGCCCTATTGAGTTCATAATACCAGATGGAGTTTCATGAATTCTTATTCCAGCATTTCCTAAATTTTTATTTAAAGTAAGCCCCTTTGAGCAAATGCCTCCTAGCTTATCAAGGTCAATATAGTCTGCAAACTCTTTGCCAAAACCAAAAGTTCCACTTGCAGCTATGACTGGGTTTTTAAAGTGGATACCACATATATCTACTCCTATATTCATTCAAAAACCTCCCTTGCATTAAAAACTGGGCCATCTTTACAAACTCTTAAAAACTCCCCATCAGCACTTGGAACTGTACAACCAAGGCATGCTCCGATTCCACAAGCCATGTGGGCTTCCATAGAAACTTCTAAATAAGCCTCATTGTTTTTTTCATGAATTGCCTTAAGTAAACCATTTGGCCCGCACGCATAAATAATATCATAGTCATCTGGGTTTAAGTCTTCAGTAATGAATTTCTTATCATTTTTAAATGAAGTTGTTGTGACAGAAGCTACATAAGGTCTAAAGTCATCTACAAAGTATGGATCAAAGGTAAAACCTGCGTAAAAATCGGGTTTTTCCGGAAGATTTTTTACTAGATCTAAAAGTGGAGCTATACCTATTCCTCCAGCGACAACTGCAACTTTTTTACCCCTTGCAATTTCAGTATTAAAGCCCTTACCAAGTGGGCCTAAAAGCTTTACCTTATGGCCTGGAGTAAGACCTGCCATAATTTCTGTACCTGCACCTACAACTTGGTATAAAAATGTAAGTTCTTCTTCATCCTGATCACATACTCCAAAAGGACGTGATAATAAAGGCTCATTTCTAAAACTTTCTGTTCTAAACATAAAAAATTGGCCAGACTTTGCCTTGAGGCCTATATCGACTTTCATTTTCCAAATGCTAGGTGCTATTTCAATATTTTCTGTAATCACACCATTTTTATAGGTCTTCATTCTTTAAAATATCCTCTCTGGTTTTAAGAACAGCTTCTCTAGCGTACTTACCAATATTATCTGCCTCATCTTCATGGTTCATGTAAGCCTTTAAAACTCCACGGGAGTTATTAACTACTCCGCCATTATTATCATTTAAAAGTTTATACACATTTAAGCTATCTGCTCCTTGGGCACCGAAGCCTGGGATTAAAAAGAAATTATTTTTATATCTATCTCTTATCTCTTCAACTTCTTTAGTATGAGTTGCACCAACTACAAAGCCTACTGGCCCATAACCACATTCTCCGATATACTTATCATTTAGTTCTTGTAATTTATCTCCTACTTTAAAAAATAATTCTTCTCCATCTGTTTTTAAAACTTCAAAGTCATTGGCTCCAGGATTTGATGTTCTAAGTAGGACAAATATACCTTTATTGCCACTAGCTAGGTACTCTTCATAAGGTTTGATTGAATCCATGCCCATATATGGGTTTAAAGTTATAAAATCTGTTTCAAAATCTCCCTCAAAGTGGGCCTTAGCATATTGGCTAGCAGAGGCTGCAATATCTGATCTTTTGATATCTCCTATGGATAATAAATCTTTTTCTTTTAGATAAGCTAGAGTATCTCTATAAGCTATCATTCCCTCGATGCCATATGACTCGTAGTAGGCTATTTGAAGCTTATAGATAGCTGTTATGTCGTAAGTCGCATCTATAATTTCTTTATTAAAATTAAAGAGAGCTTGGTGGATACTTTTGCCCTCCTTATCCCTTTCTGGTATGTAGTCAAGGGAAGTGTCAAGGCCTACACAAACAAAGCCTTTTTGATCCACTTGTTTATATAATCTATCTATTATCTGCATATTTTAAAACCCCTTTCTTATAAACTTTTTTAACTTTTCCAAAAAGTTCTTTGCCTATTAATAGTGAGTTTTTTGATTTTGATTTTATATCTTCTTCCTCATAGATATAAGACTCATCAAGGTCTATTAAAGTAAAGTCTGCTTCATAACCAGTCTCTATTTTTCCCTTATTTAAACCTAAAAGTCTTGCAGGATTGGTTGCCATGATTTTTATCAAATCATTAAGAGAAATTTCTCCAGATTTTACTAAAACTTCATAGCAAGTTGAAAAAGCAGTTTCTATGCCAATAAATCCTGGTGCACCTTTTTCCTTATCTTCTTTACTATGAGGAGCATGGTCAGTGGATATGGCATCTACTGTACCATTTTTAATCATCTCTATTAAAGTTTTTCTATCCTCTTCTTTTCTTATAGGAGGATTCACCTTTACTTCTTCACGTCCTTTATTAGCTAGTAATAAATGGTGAGGAGTTACTTCACAAGTAATTGGTGCTCCTAGGTCTTTAAAATATTTTATAGCTGTTATAGCACCTTTAGTAGATACATGAGAAAAATGAGCTGGGCAGTTAAGTTTATAGGCATAATAAGAGTCACGAAGGGTCATGGCATCTTCTGCAATTTCATAGTCTACATCAGAAACTTCATCCACTTCTTCATGGAGGGTCATGGTTACCCCAAGGTCTTTGGCTTTTTCCATGGCCTTATACATAACCATATCATCATTTACCCCGTGGCCATCATCTGAAATGTATTTTACAGAATCTGGCATAGAATCTAGGTGGTCTAAGGTTTTTCCATCAAAGTTTTCTGTAATGGTATATACTTGCTCAATATCAATTAAATCTAAGTCTTTACCACGTTTTATAATATCATTATAAATTTCTGGGCTAGATACAGTTGGCTTGGTATTTCCCATTAAGAGTACAGAAGTATAGCCACCTGCAAGCGCTCCATAAGATCCTGTTTCTAGATCTTCTTTATAAGTAAAACCAGGATCTCTAAAATGTACGTGCATGTCTACAAAAGATGGAACTAGGGCTAAGTTTTTACAATCGATTATTTCATCAGCTTCATTTTCAGCAAAAGCTTCTACTATTATCCCATCTTTTACATAGATAGGATCTCTAGATATTTTTACCTCATCAAATGAATAACAATTTTTAAAAATTTGCTTCATTATTCTTCTACTCCGTAGATGTGATCGCAGTAAGCACATTTGTAAAGTTTTTCCTGTGGTTTAAATAAAGTAAATTTAGATGGCACAGACCTTTCTGATGTTGAAATACATTTTGGATTTTGGCAAGTTAGAACATTTACTATTTCATCTGGTAGTTCTAGCTCTTTTTTCTCTACTACCTCTTCATTTTCTATAATATTTACAGTAGCCTTTGGATCTATGATAGAAACGACATCTAGGTCTAAGTCTTGGTGGTTTTCTACCTTTATAATATCTTTTCTGCCCATATTTGAGCTTTCTGCATTTAAGATTAATGCCACCTGATCATCCAGCTCAGCTAGGCCTAATAATTCAAATATTTTTATTCCATTACCAGCTTTTACGTGGTCAATTACTATTCCATTTTTTAAACTTGTAATCTCAAGCATTATTTGCCTCCAATAATTTCATAATAAGGGCCATTCTTACATACATACCATATTTAACTTGGTTAAAGTAAACAGCCCTAGGATCCTTATCTACCTCTGTTGCTATTTCATTTACCCTTGGTAGTGGGTGCATGATTATCATATCATCTTTAGCTTTTTTAAGTTTTGCCCTATCTAGGATATAGGAATCTTTTAGTCTTGTATACTGGCTCATTGAGAAGAATCTTTCTTTTTGGATACGGGTCATATATAAGATATCTACTTGGTCTATTACCTCATCTAGATTGGTTGTTTCGATATAGTTTTTCTTATCCTTAAATACATCTTCTTTTACATAGGTTGGTAGTTTTAATTCTTCTGGTGCTATTAGTATAAATTTGTTATTGCTAAATAAATTCATAACTTTTAATAAGGAATGAACAGTTCTACCGTATTTTAAATCTCCTACTAGACCAATGGTGTGTCCTTCTAGGGAATCCTTGTATTGGCTAATGGTTAATACGTCAGTTAAAGTTTGTGTAGGGTGTTGGTGGCCCCCATCTCCTGCATTTATAATAGGACAATCTGCAGTTTGACTTGCTAGATATGCTGCCCCTTCTTGTGGGTGGCGCATGGCAATTATATCTGCATATTGGCTAACTGTTCTTACTGTATCCTGTAAACTCTCACCTTTAGTAGATGAAGATACATTTGCATCTGAAAATCCTACAACTGATCCGCCTAGTCTTATCATAGCGGATTCAAATGATAACCTAGTCCTAGTTGATGGCTCAAAAAAAAGAGTCCCTAAAATTTTTCCCTCACATATATGAGAAAATTCTAGTGGACTCTTTATTATTTCATTTGCTAAATTAATTAATTCGTATATATCGTCTTTAAAAAGTTCTTCTGATGTCAATAAATTTTTAATACTAATCATTTATACACTCCTTTTGTTCTTAAAGATGTTACACGAAAAAATAGCTTTAGTCAAGTTTACTTATTTAATTTTTCTCTAAGTTCTGTTATAGAAGCTGTAGTAATATTAGCTTTATCAAGACTTAGGTCATCAATTATTTCATCCATCTTATCTTTATTGCTAAATTCTATTTCCATATAAGGATGTGGATAGGTATTTTTATCCCAAGTATCTATATCAAATCTTTGATTCTTATAGGAGTAGGATATACGTTCTTTCTCTCCTTCATACTCAATCTCAATATTAAGCTCTTCTAAAATTTTTATCATCATAGATACAGAATCTATATTTACAGTATATTCGTTATTGACACGAAACTGATTATCACTTTCTACTTTTTTAAAGGTAAGCTCTAGTGTTTTTTCACCATTGTCTTCAAACTTTGTTTCACGGATTCTTAAATATCCATTTTCAAAAACTCCTTCTTCTGGCACAAAGGTATAGTTTTTTTGAAATTCATGGCTTATTTTATCTGCACCAAGGTCAACTAATTTTTCTTCAATTTCTTTTGGGTCTATATTTAAAACTTTTACTTCTATTTCTCTTTGCATCATACAATCCTTACTGGTGTAAAATTAATATAATCACCTGCTACGCATTTTATGTATATGCCGCCTATATTACCTTCTTTGATTATGCTATGGCCTATCCCATGTAGGTGGCCATAGATTAAGTAATCTACATTGTTATCCTTACATATATCATAAAATTCATTTAGAGTTTTATCTTGGTTTATAGGTGGATAATGGAGCATAACTATTTTTTTATTATCCCCACTTGCTCTTATGGAATTTTCTAGTCTCATAAGCTCTCTAGTAAATACTTTTTCATCATGGTCAGTAAAATCTTTATTATCTCTAGGTATCCAGCCACGAGTCCCGCATATATCATAGCCTTCTATGCTAAAGGAATTGTTCTGTAAATAGTGCATAGTTGAAAGATCTAGATTTTTTATCTTATTTAATGAAGTCCACCAATAATCGTGATTACCTTTCATTAAAATTTTCTGACCATTTAGCTGGTCTATTTTTTTAAGATCAACATAGGCATGGGTAAGGTCCATAGCCCAGGATATATCTCCTGGGATTAAGACAGTATCATCAGGACTAACTATTTTATTCCAATTACCAAAAATACGTTCTTGGTAATTTTCCCAATTTTGACCGAAGACTTCCATGCTTTTTTTATTTGTATAATCAAGATGCAAGTCAGCTAGGGCATATATCATATTTCCTCCAAATCAATCATATTAAAATCAATGGCCTCATTTTTTAAAACTTCCTCTTCCCTATTGTGGCAGGATAGGTAAATAATTTGCCTATCACTTGCTAGGTCAAGTAGGAAAAATAGGGCTAGTCTTAGCCTATCTAGGTCGTAATTTATAAAGGCATCATCGAAGATAATAAAATTATCTAGTTTATTTTCATTTATCAAAAATTTAAGGGCAAAGTTTAGCTGGTCATAAAAACCAGTTGAAAGCTTGTCGACACTAATAGTTTCACCACTTGAAGTTGTTATACTAGGATTTAGCTCATTATCATAAGTGATTTTCTTATACTTATCCTTGGTAATCGTCGCTATTAAATCTGATATTTCATTATTAAAGGTATTTCTATCAGCTGTTGAACTTTTGGATACTTCTGCTATGGTGTCTTTGGCTAAATTTATAGCTGCAATTTGCTTTTCCATGGTTTTTAGATTCTGCTCTAGGATATTTAACCTATCTACTAGGTCTACTTCCGTGTTAAGCTTCTGTTCAGCAGAGGCTAGTTTTCTTTCAAGGTCAATATTTGTTTTAGTTAGTATTTCTAAATCACTTTCTAGTCTTCTTATCTTATCTTCAGTCTCTTTTATATCCATCTTTTGGATGGCCTCAATATTTGTCCTATCCTTTGTCTTATCTTGATTGGCTAGGACTCTTAAGACTTCTTCTATCTTTTCTTTTTCCTTAACTAGCCTTAAATATTCGATATATCTCTGATCATTATACTTTTTATCTGTTGACTCTGACACTTCTTTATTCTTTTTGTCTATAGCTATCATCATAAGTGGCAATATGATAGCTAAAACTAAAAGATAATTTTGCTTAAAATATCTCCACAATACTATAAGTAAAAGTGAGCCAAGTATATAAAATACATAATGTCTGGCTAGGTTCTTATTAGATAAATTTTCTTTTTCTTCCTCTACAACAAGATTTTCCTTATCCTTTAAATCATCGTATTTTTTTAGTTCATTTTCTACAAAATTTAGCTCATTTTTATATTTAATCTCATCTTCAAGATTTTTATAGGCTACATTTTCCCTGTAGCTATCACGAGCATTTTTTAAATCTTTTAGTTTATTAGATTTATTGGCTATATCATCACGGTTTTTATAAAGTTTTGCAAAGTCTTTGTTAGTTTCGTTTCTAAGGCTTTTTAAGTCTAGGATTTCCCTTGATAATTCTTCTATTTCAGTTTTTGTCTTTGCATAGGGCCTGGTATAAGCACGGTCAGATCCAATCTCTGCTAGCTTATTGTCCAAGAAATTTATAGCATCACTTGCTGAGAAGTTATAATCATCTCTATTTATTAAAAGCTCTACTACTTTGGCCTTGGCCTTTTCGCTTGATTCTTGGCTTTGGTAGTTTGAAATAATATTTTTATATATATCATAGGATAAGCCTAGTAGAAATTCTCCAGGATAGTTTAAATTACTTGCCTTTGCTTTAACAACTTCATTATGGAATAAATCATATATTTCATATTCCCCACTATCGAAGTTACGACTTATTCTATAATCTATACCATCTTTATTAAAAACTGCTATACCTGCGTATTTATAAGAATTAAGGGGTCTATAAATTTCTTGTTTTTTATTAAAATGGCGGACACGGCTACCATCATCAAAACCATAAAGGATTCCCTCTATAAAACTAGCAATAGTAGACTTACCGGACTCATTTTTACCATAAATTAAGTTAAAACCGCTATCTAGGTCTATAGTTGTATTTTCAAAGTGGCCAAAGGATATCAGATGAAGTTTTTTAATTATTACACTCATTTTTTACTCCTTAATATAGCCTCTAGACCCAGCTCATAAGCTAGCCTACTTATCTCATCATCCTTCCCTTCAAAATTTTTACTAAATTTACTTAATAAAGAGTTTGGATAAAGGCTTACTGCACGACTCTTATTTTCTTGGTAGTCTTCTTTTATTTCTAAGTAATCAGCATTTATTTTTTTCTTTAAATTTCTCATATCTATGTCTGATTCTTCTTTTATATTAATCCTTAAGAAATTTATTTTATTGCTTAAAGAATCATTAACATATTTTAAAATATCTTCCTTGCTATCATATTCCTTTGGATAGAGATCTAGATCTATAAATTTCATCAAGGATGAGTCTACTTGGCTTATTTGACCATCATCGTAGCGAATGTATCCATAATCGTAAATATCAGAAAAATCATGGGGCTCGATGCTGCCTGGATAGTAAATACTATAGATATTTGCTGCCTTATGAATATGTCCTAAAGCTACATAATCAAAACCAATTTTATTTAATCTAGTTGGATCTAGGTCTAGATAATTTGTAGGACTAGGGCTAATATCTCCATGGGCTAATAATATATTAAAAAAATCCTTATCTAATTCTAAATCATAGGTAAAATCATTTTTGTAAATGCGGTCCTTATAAGATAAGCCATATACTCTAAGATTTTCTTTTTCAAATAAGGATAAGTTTTCTTCTGTGAAGATATGAAGATTATTTGGCTTACTATTTAAAAAGATAGTGTTATATGAGTCAAAATAATCGTGGTTACCTGTAACATAATAAATATCCTTGCCAAAGTTTTCAAATATCTTAAATAACCTATCAAAATCTTTTGATGAAAAATATAGCCTTTCAAATAAGTCTCCCGCAACTAAGGCAAAGTCTACATCTTTATTTTCCTTAAAAATATTTTCAAAAGATTCCCAGGACTTTTTTCTAATTATAGATCCTAGATCATTATCAAAGCTAGACTTATCTGCTAGGTGGGCATCTGCTAGGTGGATAAATTTCATAATAAATTGACACTTTCTATTATTTTTTTATTATCTTCTATTCTAAAGACAGTAATAGAGCCATTATCCAACCAAAATTTTTGCCAATTTTTCTTATCATCTAGTAGCCAAAATAATGATGATTTTATAGCTATGGCATGGCTTACACAAAGGATATTTTTATCTTCTTTGGACTTTTCTTCAAAAAAATCACTAGTTCTTTTGATGACATCATTTATAGATTCTCCACCAGGATATTTTATATTAAAAAAGTCTTTTTCTTTCTTATTAAAGAAATCTAATTCGTTAGTTCTAATATCATCAAAAAACTTGCCCTTAAAGTCTCCAAAGTCTAGCTCATTTATACGACTATCTACTTTAAAATCCGTATATCCAAGCCTTTGGGCGGTCTCTTGGCTTCTTTTTAGTTCTGATACGTAAACTTCATCTATGTCATATTTTTCTAAATTTCTTTTAGTATTATTTAAAACACTAAAGCCACTTTCGTGTAACTTAGTATCTTCCAAGGAATAAAATCTTGAAATATTTGCATCACTTAATCCGTGTCTAACTAAAATTATTCTCATTATCCTCTCCTTTACTTATATTATATCTTATATAGACACACAAAAAAACAAGACCCCAAGGCCTTGCTTTAAAGTTAACTTAAATAATGTTTACACCCTTAATAAGTTTCTGTTTATCATGGACTTCAAAGATTGTTACTGATCCATTTTCTATCCAGAAACTATCCCAGTCTGCCTTATCTTTTAAAATCCAGAATAAGGCTGCTTTTATAGCTAGACCGTGGCTTATGCAAAGGGCATTTTCATCCTTTTCTACTAACTCGTCTAAAAATTCGCTCAATCTTTTAATAAGGTCATTACGACTTTCGTTACCAGGATATTTTAAATTAAAGACATCTTCTTCATTGTCTAAAACACCATCATAGTGGTCTTGGATTTCTTCTAGTAACTGGCCACTATAATCACCAAAGTCTAGCTCATTTAACCTAGCATCAGTAATATAATCATGGTATCCAAGCATGTCTGCAGTTTGGGTTGCATCCTTTAATTCAGATGAGTAAACCTTATCAATATTGTATTTTTCTAGAGTTCTTCTAGTATTAACTAAAACATTAAAACCACTTTTATTTAATTTTAGATCTTCGATTGCTTCAGTTCTTGCCCTATTTGATTGGGTAAAACCGTGTCTTACTAAGTATATTTTCATTAAAAAAACTCCTTAAGATTTAATTATTCACCGCTACTCATAGCCTCAGCCATGTCTATCTTTTTAAGATTTCTATGGACTATAAATAATAGGACTATGGATATAGCTGTGGTTATTATTCCACTATATAAAAATGCATTTAAGTGGACTCTATAGGATAATAGAATATCTTTAGGGGCCACTACATATATTATATACCTAAACATAGCATATCCTAAACCAAAACCTACAAATATTCCAAGGATTGTTAGGATAAATATTTCCCTAAATATATATGAAGTAACTTCTTTTGGATAAAATCCTAATACCTTTATGGTGGCAAGCTCCCTTTTTCTCTCACTTACGTTTATATTTATAAGATTATATAAAACTACTAGAGCAAGTAAAATCGAAATAATTGTTATAATCCCTATTACAAGATTTAAGTTGGCTAAAAGAACATCCATAGAGGCATAGATAACGGATGCATTAATAATCGCTACTACTGCCTTTTCATTTTCAATATTTTCTATAATTTGGCTAGCATTACCTTTTAGGTAATTAGCATTATAACTTAAATTACTAGTGGCTAACTTTTTAAAGCTATCTTTTGAAATATAGATATAATCTCCAGTATAGTTTTCAGCAATATTTGTAACTGGCAAACTATAGTCCTTATTTTCATAGGTAAAGTTAATCTTATCACCAACTCCTATGCCTAGGACATCTGCCGCCTTTTCTGTGATTACCGCATCTTCTTTTGTTAGGTTTATTGGTTTTCTTTTAAGGTCTTTAAGGCTTACAAAACTTTTTATATCTGCACTTGATTTTGGTATCACAAGTTTAACATCACGAGTCTTGCCATTATTAGATATTTGTGCATCATCATAGCTGATGTCTAGGAAGTCATATTTTTTTATTTTTTCCTTATAACTTTCTATCTCATCATCTGTAGCATTCTCATCTACCATAGCAATTACATCATAGTGGTTGATGTCATTTTGCTGCCAAGTAACAGTATCTTTTATAGAATCTATCATAGCAAAGCCAAAAAATGTTAGGGCTGTGCATCCACCCAATCCAAATAAAGTCATAAACATCCTAGACTTATACCTAAATAAGTTTCTAGCTGTAATTTTTTGCATAAAGGAAAGATTTTTCCATATTGGTTTTATGCGTTCTAAAAAAGTTTTTTTACCTACTTGTGGGGCCTTTGGTCTTAAAAGGGATGATGGAGTTTCTCTTACAGTTTCTTTGGATGAGAAATATACAGTAAGGGCAATAAGTCCTACAGAAAGGGCAACTGCAAATAGAATATAAGGTAGCGCATTCACATAATTTATTCCAAGGTTGCCAAAACCAGAAGAATAGGCCTTTATGATAATGCCGCTTACCACAAATCTACCTAGCAAAGCACCTATAATGGAGCCAACAAGGGTAGGAATAATCCCATATAGATAAAATCTTTGGCTAATTTGCCTATTGGTATAACCAAGAGATTTTAAAGTACCATTTATAGTTCTTTGCTCTTCTATATACCTTTTCATAGTGGTAAGGGTAACAAGCATAGCTACAAGATAGAAAAATGTAGGAAAGACCTTGGTTAATTCATCCATATTTAAACTATTTTGGTAGTAGGTATTTATCCCCTCATTATCAAAGATAGTTTCTACTTCGTATTCTGGATCAACTAGTTTGAGTAAGGCCTCCTTATTTTCTTTTATCTCATCCTCACCCTCACTTATTTCATCGAGAGCATCTGGTTTTTCCTTGTTAAATTTATCTAGATTTTCTTGGTATTCTTCCTCGCCATCTAAAAGTTTTTTATAGGCATCTTCTAAATCTTTTTTGCCGGATACTCTTTGCTTTTCTAATTCAGCTAACCCTCTATTATAGTCTGCCCACCCAGCATCTATTTTTGCTTGGTTTTGCTTTAGTTCATTTTCGCCAGCCTCTAATTTTTGCCAACCATTGTTTTTTTGAGCCTTAAATTCATTTTTTCCTTGCTGAAGGCTTGCCCAAGCTTGGTCAAGTTCTGCTTTTTTATTATTGATTTCACTTTGACCTTGATCAAGTTTTGCTTTTTCCTTAGCAAATTTATCATCTAAGGCTTGCTTATTGTTATTATAATCTGCTAGGTCATTTTCATATTCTGTCAAGGCCGCGGCAAGATCTGCTTTCATAGATGCTAATTCTTGATTTGTTATTTCATCTGCTTTCTCTTCTAATAAGGAAATTTGCTTTTGTTTTTCCTCTAACTCATTTTTTGCCTGATCTAGCTTTTTTTTGCTAGAAGCTAAGTCTGCCCTAGGGGATTTAAACTCTTCTTCAAGTTTTTTATAGCCTGCATTTAAATCAGCTTGGGCCTTATCTAATTCTTCATCTCCCCTAGCCAGTTCATTTTCTTTTGCATTTAGAGCCTTTTGCCCTTGCTTAATTTTATTATTATAAGCATTTAAATTAGCTTGATACTCGCTCCAGCCTCTGTCGATTTCTTTTTGGCCTGTTATGAGTTTATTTTTTGCACTTGATAAATCATTTTGAGCCTTGGTAATTTCATCATTATAAGTTTTTTTACCTTCTTCATAGTCTTTGTAGCCTTGGTCAAGGTTTGCTCTTGCTTCTTTTAATTCTTTACTAGCATCTTTGAGTTCTTCTTTGGCATCATCTATTTCTGCTTGGGCTTGATCAAGGCCATCATTAGCATCAGCCTTTATTTTTTTAAGGACTTCTTCGGGTCTATTTGCTATTTTTTCTTCTATATTATCCTTTTTTTCTGCTACAAATCTTTTATAATCGTAGCTCGTTTTATCAAGGCTTTTAGTGTCTTTATAGACAATATTTGCTTCTCCAAACTTATCTGTAGCAAAGTTTTCATCAAGGACATAGGCGTAGCCATTTAATTCTTTTTTTGCAGTAAAGGATAGTTCCCTCATATCCTCCATAAAATAATCAGAAGCTCTAAAAAAACCCACTACTTTATAGTCTAAATTTTCCATAACTTCTTCATCAAATTTAGGATTATCTACATAAGAAAAGCTAATTTTATCCCCGATTTTATACTTATCAGCTAAAATTCTATCTAGGATAATCTCATTTTTTGCTTGTGGTGCATGGCCTGTTACTATTTCAGATTTTGGAATATCTTTATTATAGGCCTTTACTCTTATAAGGGTTTCTTCATCTAGGAGATCTGCTGTCTTTATAAAATTTATTTTATCTATATCCTTATCTCTTTTTAAAATTTCCTGATCTTCATAGTCTAGGCCATAGGTTGACCTTACAATTACATCTGGGTGGCCATAAGTATTCATTGACTTATCTAAAGTTTTTCTCATGGTTGGCCCTGTCATGGTAAGGGCTACTACTACAAGGGCTGCTAGCCCCACCATTGTTGCAATGGATACTACCTTGCCTTTAGTATTTTTTATGTCTTTTAAAATATTTTTTATATAAGTTTTGTTCACAAAATCACCATTCAATATCTTCTACAGGGGTTGGATTTGTATTTTCATAATTTTCTATAACCCTACCATCACGCAGCTCTATAACCTCATCTGCCATAGGTTTTATAAGAGAATTGTGGGTTATGATTATTACTGTTGCGCCTAGATTTCTTGATGCATCTTGTAAAAGTTTTAAGATATTTTTCCCTGTTTCATAATCAAGGGCTCCTGTAGGCTCATCACATAGTAAGATTTTAGGATTTTTTGCAAGGGCCCTAGCTATGGCAACTCTTTGCTGCTCTCCACCAGATAACTGGGAAGGAAAATTTTCCGCCCTATTTGTTAGGCCAACATTTGTTAAAACTTCTCCTGCATCTAGGGGATTGTCAGATATTTCAGAAGCTAGCTCCACATTTTCAAGGGCAGTTAAATTTGGAATTAGGTTATAGTGTTGAAAGACAAAGCCAACATCATTTCTCCTGTAGGTTGTAAGTTCATTGTCATTAAGTTTTGTAAGGTCCTTGCCATCTATTAAAATTTCTCCACTACTTGCTTGCTCCATGCCTCCTAGTATATTTAAAAGTGTAGTCTTTCCAGCACCAGATGCACCAACTATAACTAAAAGTTTGCCCTTATCTAGGTCAAAACTTATATTATCATTGGCAACTATGGTAGATCTACCAGACTTATATTTTTTTGATAAATTATTTAACTTTATATATGTCATATTTAACCTTTCTAAGCTTTGGTTTTATAATAATTATACCTAGTTATAAGGCTAAGTCATTGACCTTTTACCCTAAGATAATTATTTTCATCTAAAAACCAATCAAAGTTTATAACAAATCTTTGAGCATATTTTGAGCTTTCAATTTTATTAATTGTCGCAAGCACATCATCAAGCTCGTATTTTTCGATTAGCTTAGTTAAATTTATTGTTCTTTTAACATCACTATATATACTATCTATAGGAACTACTAGGGTTGATAAATTATTCCAAGCCTCAGTTATTTTAGCAAAGCTATTATAATTATTTAAGTTATTACTAGCATAAGTATGTGTATTATTAGTATTTAATAGCTGGTTACTTTCTACTTTTTCTTTTATTATATTTACTTCTTCTACATTTACATTTTGGCTAAGAGGTTTTTTCACTTCATAAATCTCAGTTTCCCAACGAATAATAACTCCATTTTCTCTTATAGGATAACGGTAAATATAACCCTCATTTATAAGTTCATCCACACCTGACCTAAAAGATTTTATGCCGTCTTTTGAATGTGTTATTACTTCTTCAAAATAAATAACCCAATCTCCCGGCAAAGACAATAAGTAAGTTAATATCCCCTTGGCCTTAAAAGAAAGATTAGGATTATTTAAGTAACCATTATCAATTATGGTAAAATTTTTATTTTTCTTAACTTTATTTACAATCATTAACTCCTCCTTTACTTATATATAGAAAAAATTAGGAATTTTTCCCGAAAAAAATCCCCAGTTATACTGGGGAAACTAATACTAAAAAATATTTACTAGCTGTAGGATAAATTTGTCCCCGCGTTTGCGGGATAAACCTTAACCCCATAAACCTATCTTCTCTATCTTAGCCTCTTGCTCTATATCACGCATTACGCTGGTGTATTTTACATCGGGCTTATATTCTTTGGCCCTAGCATATCCATCTCTAACCAAAATGCCATTTACCATTTGCTTTTTTATTTCTTCATAGCTTGGATGGTTTGGATTTTCTGGTGGGTTTAACCAAATGTATCTTAACCACCTACCATATTTATCTGTATCTGAAGCATCTTTTTCTAAATATACTATTTTATTTTCTAAAAGATTTTTAGTAAATTCTGTTGCTTCTTTGCCCCAAGGCTCAGATATATTTCTACTTGGATTGTATTCTGGAGTATCCATACCTATAAATCTTACTTTTTGATCTTGATTTTTTACCCTAATTACTGCGGTATCTCCATCAACAACTCTAATTACTCTTCCTGTTTCATAGTCAGTATCTGTATCAATAAATAAGTCGATATTATTTATTAATATAATTGCTAATATAATAACTACACCTACTATATTAGATATAGTTTTGTTTTTAATTTTCATCTTCTTCCTCCACATATAGATTATAACTAAAGCACCAGTAAAATGTAAGGTATAATATACTTAGGAGGTTTTATGAAATATTCTATTAAAGATTTTGATGAAAAGGTGCAACATATATACCAAAATGATAATCAAGTGGTTACTCACTTAAATATAAAAGCTGATCAAATAATACCTACACATGATACTCCTATGTCTGTGGTAGTTGTAATTTATGAAGGGGAAGTTATATTTACTGAAGAAGACAGAGAATTTACTATAAGACCTGGTGATATTATCCAATTAGATCCAGGTCTAGCTCATAGTTTAAAAGCTACTAAGGATAGTAAGCTAATGGTAATAAAATCGGACTTAAAATAAAAAAACCAGGGGGTTATTCCCTGGTTTTAAAATTCTAGATTTATCTTCTAGACATGCAGCCTACTTTTTTATCAGCATTGTTATTTTTTAAGTAGTTGCGGCACATATTATAAAGTTTTGCCTGATCTTTTAGACCAAATGTTTCTGGGTCTACATTATTTTCTAGCATATAGTCTCTACAAGCATTATAAAGATTATTCATATCATCATATGTAAAATTGTTAGTATCATACCCAAGTCTATCCATGGCTTCTAGACATGCATTATACATATAGGATTTTTCTTCTTGACTTAGGTCGTTATATTCATTTGTTTTCACATAAGCTACACCCGTTTGTACTATTGCATTTATATCGCTTTTATCTAAAGATGTTAAACCAAAGTTTTCTAGCTTGTCTTGATTTCTATTTTCTTCTACTTTATTTTCAGCTTGTACATCTATAATTTGTGGGTTTAAATCTTGCTCAGTTTTTTGAGAGTTAATTCCAAAACCCGTAAGTAAGGCACCTGATAAAATAATTGGTAATAATTTTTTCATATTATCCTCCTTATTTTTATTACTGGTTTATTATACCTCTTTTTATCTTAATTTAAAATAAAGATACAAACCGACCATTATTATGGCCGATTATCTAATAGTTTTTTAGAGCCCTGTCTATCCTACGATCTGCTTCTTTTCTTTTTATAGTTTCACGTTTATCGTATTGTTTTTTACCCTTGGCTAGGGCTAATTGGATTTTTACTAGGCCATTTTTTTCATAAACACTTATTGGCACTATAGTATATCCATCTTGAGTTTTTTTTCCAATTAAGGTGCTTATTTCTTTTTTGTGTAATAATAGTTTTCTTATCCTAGTTGGGTCTATTGTTTGCTCATAGGCTTCTTTAAAAGGAGTCACATGCATGCCATAGACAAACATTTCCCCATTTCTATCGCCTATAAAACTTTCTTTTATACTTACCTTACCCTGTTTGATACTTTTTACTTCACTGCCTTTTAGTTCAATGCCTGCTTCATATTTTTTTTCTATGAAGTAATCATGAAAGGCTTTCTTGTTGTTGGCTAACTGTTTCATTTTCCTCCAATAAATCAAAGTCGATATTTCTTTGGTAAATATCAACATTTAATACTCTAATTCTTACTTCATCACCTATTGCATAAATTTTGTGGTTATCAGTATTTACTGCTTTAAGGCTTTCTTGTTGGTACTCAAATCTTGCTTGGGAGAATTTATACATAAATAATCCCTCAACTGTATTATCTAATTCAATAAACATTCCAAAATCAGTTACAGATGAAATTGTACCGGTAAATTCATCTCCTATAAACCTACGCATGTACTTACATTTCATAAGGTCTTCTACATCACGCTCTGTATCTTCTGATCTTCTTTCTGTCATTGATAAATGTTCACTTGATTTTTCCAGGCTATTTTCTAGGATTGTTTGATTTAATTTATTTAGCCTATTTTCTATATAAGATTTTAAAAGTCTATGGACAATTAGGTCTGGATACCTACGGATGGGACTTGTAAAATGGGTGTAAAACTCTGTAGAAAGTCCAAAGTGGATATCACGCTTTTTACTATATTTTGCCTTTTGCATGGTGCGAAGCATTAATAAATTAACTACATTTGCTTCACTTTCACCCTCAACTTCTTCAAGGATTCTTTGAAAATCTTTTGGATGCAGTTCATTGCCGCGGATATTATATCCCATAGCATTTAAAGCTTGCCTAAATCCATCAAGTTTTTCCTTTGAAGGTTTCTCGTGGATCCTATACATAAAAGGAAAGTCCATGTATCCAAATAAGGTTGCTACTGTTTCATTAGCTGCCAGCATAAATTCTTCTATCATTTTATTTCCTGATCCACGCTCATGAATAGAAATATTTAAGACTTTACCATCATCTGTTACATCTATCTGGCTTTCATTAAAGTCAAAGTCGATAGCTCCCCTGTCTTCTCTTTTTGCCCTTAAAATCTTATGAAGTTCATTAAATAAATTTAGTTTTTCTTTTAATATTTCATCTTCATAGGCTGCCTCGTCCTTATCATCTATAAATTTATTTACATCATCATAAACTAGTCTGTGATCAGAATTGATAACTGACTTATAAAAGTCATTGGCAATTACTTTTCCTCTTTTATCTATAGTCATTTTTAAGGATACCGCAAGCCTATCTATATTTGGATTTAGCGAGCAAATGCCATTTGATAATTCTTTTGGTAGCATGGGAATAACTACATTATATAAATAAGTGGAATTTCCCCTATCATAGGCATCGTGGTCTATAGCTGTTCCTCTTTTTACATAATGAGAAACATCTGCTATATGGACATACAAATCGTAATTGTCCCCATTTTTATCAATTGATATAGCATCATCAAAGTCTTTTGAATCTCTACCATCAATTGTAACTGTAAATAAATCTCTAAAGTCAGTGCGTCCTTCTAATTCATCTTCTTTTACTTCTTTATTTATATATAAGACTTCTTTTTTAGTTTCTTTAGAGAATAAGTAAGGGATGCCGTGTTGGGCAGCTAGAGAGTATATGTCTACATTCTTATCATTTTTATGACCAATTATATCAATTATTCTTCCCTCAGGCTTACCTTTTTTAGGAAAGTTTATTATCTCTGCTACTACCTTATCCTTATTTTTTGCATTTTTAGCAAGTTTTTTATCTATATAGATATCTTGTCCTATGGATTTATTATCAGGAACTACAAAACCAAAGCCTTTTGACTCTTGGAAGGTACCTACTACTTTGGTGTTGCCGCGTTCTATGATTTCAATAACTTTTCCCTCAGCATTTTTGCCTTTTTCAGCTGGTTTTATAATTTCTATTTTTACCTTATCCCCATCAAAGGCTTTGTTTAAATTATCTTTTGCTATAAAGACATCTTTAAAGTCCTTATTATCAGAAATAAAAAATCCATAACCTGCTTGGGCAAGAGAGATTTCTCCAACTAGAGATTTTTCTGCTTCGCTTAGAGGCATGATTCTTTTTTTGTGGGAGATACGCAGCTTATTTTCTTTTTCAAGCTCTTTTAAAGCGTCATTAACTGCATTTCTAGTGTATTTATCAACTTGTAAGTAATTTTCAAGTTCTTTAATTGTCATTACTTCATAGTTTTCGTCATTAACTATATTTAAAATTAGTTCTTTTAGATTCATATCTTATCCTTTTCTATAAAAAAAGAGGCTAGATAGCTTAAAGTCTATCTGTAGCCCCTTACATAACTGCTAGCATTATGATACTTCCTAAGAAAAGTAATACTCCTCCAGCAATTACAACTTTATCTAACATTTCATTTTTAGTTCTATGAGCACTTCTACCAAATACGTTTGTTTCTTGGCCAGTTAGTGTTCCTAGTCCGTCAGTTTTTGGATCTTGCATAGTAACACCAACTACAATAATTAGTGATGCAAGCATTAATATAACTGCAAAGAAATTTTCCATCAAGACACCTCCGTTTTCATCATTCTATATGATACCACAGTCAGCATCTTTTGGCAATTTTGTTTATAGATTAAGCTAGTAATATGATACCCAAATAACATCTAATTAAAAAAAGAGGAATTATTTTCCTCTTTTTTTGTACTTTTTTAGTCGTTAAATCTATCTTTTAGGTTATAAAATGCTTTTAGTCCTTTAAATTCAGCATTTTCCCAAAGTTCATCTTCGATTCTTAGTAGTTGGTTGTATTTTGCAACTCTATCTGTTCTTGATGGTGCACCTGTTTTTATTTGTCCAGCATTTACTGCTACTACAAGGTCTGCTATTGTAACATCTTCTGTTTCACCAGATCTATGAGAAACTACTGCTGTGTATCCTGCTTGTTTTGCCATTTCAATAGCATTTAATGTTTCTGTTAGAGAACCTATTTGGTTAACTTTTACAAGTATGGAGTTTGCAACATTTTCTTTGATACCTTTTTCAAGTTTTTTAGTGTTTGTAACAAATAGGTCATCACCTACTAATTGTACTTTTCCACCAAGTCTTTCTGTTAGTTTTGCCCAACCTTCCCAGTCATTTTCATCAAGACCATCTTCGATTGAAATGATTGGGTATTTGTCTACAAGACTTTCAAGCCAGTCTACCATTTCTTCTTCTGAGTAAACTGTACCTTCCCCATCTAGGTGGTATTTTCCATCCTCTTTGTTGTAGAATTCTGAACTTGCGCAGTCCATAGCTATAAATACATCTTTACCTGGTTCATATCCAGCTTTTTTGATAGCTTCTACGATAATTTCTAGAGCTTCTTCATTTGATTTTAGGTTTGGAGCAAAGCCACCTTCATCACCTACAGCTGTGTTGTAGCCTTTTTCTTTTAATACATTTTTTAAATTGTGGAATACTTCTGTACCAATTTGTAGGGCGTGAGCAAAGCTATCTGCACCTAGTGGGAAGATCATAAATTCTTGGATATCTACTGAGTTATCAGCATGTTCCCCACCATTTAGGATATTCATCATTGGTGTTGGTAGAAGCTTAGCATTTGGTCCACCAATGTAAGCATATAATGGTAAGCCTAATTCATCTGCTGCTGCTTTTGCCACTGCTAGTGATACACCAAGGATAGCATTTGCACCTAGATTTCCTTTATTTTCTGTACCATCTAGCTCAATCATTCTATTATCAATACCAACTTGGTCTGTAACATCATAAACTAAGACTAGTTCATCAGCAATTTTATCATTTACATTTTCAACTGCTTTTAAAACAGATTTTCCTAGGAAATAATCTTTATCACCATCACGTAGTTCTACTGCTTCCCATTCTCCTGTTGATGCACCAGATGGAACTGATGCACGACCGTAGCCACCTAGTTCAGTTTCTACTTCTACTTCTACTGTTGGATTTCCTCTTGAGTCAAGAATTTGTCTTGCGTATACACTTGTAATTAAGCTCATTATTAATTCTCCTTTTTATCTATTTCTTTCTAAATTGTTAATAGCTCTTTTAGGGTCTTTGGAATAAACTTTGCCATCTGATCCTAATAATGGTATAAGTTGGCATCCATATTCATTGTTAGCTAGAATATAGTTTACACCAGTATTTATATCCATTAGTATATGGATATCTAGTCCGCTGTCTTTATTAAATTCTTTTGATAAGGTAACAAATCTATTTTCTGCCATTTTTATATCCCCTTTTTTATTAATTTCTATGATTTACTAAAGCAGCAAAGTCATCTGCTTTTAGACTTGCTCCACCTACTAAGGCACCATCAATATTTTCTTTTGCCATTAATTCTTTTACGTTTGCTGGTTTTACTGATCCACCGTATTGGATACGGATAGCATCTGCCGCTTCTTTTGAATATAGGTCAGCTATTAAATTTCTAATGTATCCACACATAGCATCAGCATCTTCTGAACTTGCTGTTTTACCTGTACCTATTGCCCAGATTGGTTCATAAGCTATGATTAAATTTTTGATATCATCAGCACTTACATCTTTTAAGTCAGCTTCAAGTTGAGATTTTACTTTTTCTTCTTGCTTATTAGCTTCTCTTTCTTCTAGTGATTCACCACAGCATAGGATAGGTACTAAGTCGTGATCAAAGGCTGATAATACTTTTTCATTTATTAACTTATCATCTTCACCAAATATATCACGACGTTCAGAGTGACCCAATATAACATATTTTGCTCCGATATCTGTTAGCATGGTTGGAGAAATTTCACCTGTAAATGCTCCAGATTCTTCAAAGTACATATTTTGTCCACCAAAACCTATATTTGTGCCATCTAAAAGCTTAGCAGCTATTGGTAAATCAATAGCTGGTGTACAAACACCTGCCTCTACTTCAGTATCTAGATCTTTTTCTTTGATTTCATTTAGTAATTGTTCTGCTTGAGAAACTGTCATATTCATCTTCCAGTTTCCAACTATTACTGGTTTACGCATTATAACTCCTTATTTATCTTCTATAGCAGATATACCTGGAAGGTCTTTGCCTTCTAAAAATTCTAAACTCGCTCCACCACCTGTTGATACGTGAGTAATTTTATCTTTTAAATCTGCCATTTCAATAGCTAGGGCTGAGTCACCGCCACCTACTATTGTAGTTGCATTTGCTTTAGCTAAGGCATTTGCAATAGTTAGTGTTCCATTTGAAAATTCTTTAATTTCAAATACACCCATTGGTCCATTCCAAACAACTGTTTTTGCGGCTTTTATTTTTTCTGCATATTTTTCTGCTGTTTTTGGCCCAATATCAAGGGCTTCTTTATCAGCTGGAATACCATCAATATCTACTATCTGAGTTTCAACACCCGGTGCTATATCATCAGCTATAACTACATCTTCTGGAAGTAGTATTTCTACACCATTTTCCTTGGCACGATCTAAAAGTTCTAATGATAAGTCCATCTTATCTTCCTCAAGTAGAGACTTACCTATTTCTTTACCTTGAGCTTTTAAAAATGTATAGGCCATGCCTCCACCTATAAGAATGGTGTCTACTTTTGTAATTAAATTTTCTATTACGCCAATCTTATCAGAAACTTTTGCTCCACCTAGGATTGATATAAATGGATGTTCTGGATTTTCTAAAGCCTTTCCCATAACATCTATTTCTTTTTCAATTAAAAATCCAACTGCTGATGGTAAGATACTTGCTACTCCAACATTTGATGCATGAGCTCTGTGGCTTGTACCAAAGGCATCATTTACATATAAATCAGCTAGAGATGCAAGTTTTTGGGCAAAAGTTTCATCATTTTTAGTCTCACCTGCTACATATCTTGTATTTTCAAGTAAAGCTAGTTGACCATCTTTTAGATTATTCACTTTTTCTGTTACTTCATCATTTACCACTTCATCAGCTGGTAAAAACTGAAATTTATCACCGTAGTGGTCTGCTAACCAGTTAGCAACTGGTTTTAGTGAAAATTCCGCATTTGCTTCTCCGCCTGGTCTACCTAAGTGGCTAATGAGGATAACTTTCGCTTCGTTATCTAATAAATAGTCAATCGTTGGAAGGGCAGCTTTTATTCTAGAATCATCTGCAATCTTGCTTCTATCTTCTTTTGATAAGGGTACGTTAAAGTCTACTCTAACCAAGACTTTCTTACCCTTTACATCTAAGTCTTTAATTGTTTTTTTGTCCATAATTACCTCAAAAATAAAAGGGCAAGAGATAAATATCTCTGCCCCTTTCTATCTCTTAAAGTTTAGCTAAATAATCTAATGTTCTAACTAAGTTAGATACGTATCCTGCTTCGTTATCATACCAAGCAACTGTTTTAACTAATTGGCTATCTCCATTTTCTACAACTTTTGTTAGTTGTGAATCGAATATTGATCCTGCTGGGTAACCAATGATGTCACTTGAAACAATGTCTTCTGTTTCGTAAGCAAATGCGTCATTTGAGTATTTTTTCATTGCTTCGTTTACTTCTTCTTCAGTTACTTTTTTCTCAAGTACTGAATAAAGTTCTGTAATTGATCCTGTGATAACTGGTACTCTTAAAGCTGTACCATCAATTTTACCTTCTACTTCTGGAAGTACTTTGCCAACTGCTTTTGCAGCTCCTGTTGAAGCTGGGATTGTATTTTGAGCAGCTGCACGTCCACCTCTAAGGTCTTTTTTAGAAGCTGGTGTATCTTGGATAGCTTGTGTTGCTGTATATGCGTGGATTGTTGACATTTGTCCTGTAACAAATCCAAATTCTTTGTTTAATACGTTTACCATTGGTGCTAGGCAGTTTGTTGTACAGCTTGCTGCTGATACAACTGTTTCAGAACCATCTAGTTCTTCGTGGTTTACACCGTAAACGATAGTTTTCATATCACCCTTACCTGGTGCTGAGATTAAAACTTTTTTAGCTCCTGCTTTTAAGTGAGCCTCTGCTTTTTCTTTTTCTGTAAAGAATCCTGTACATTCTAGTACAACATCTACATCAAGATCTCCCCATGGTAGGTCTTCTGGATTTCTTTCAGCAAAGATTTTGATTTCTTGGCCATTTACCTTAAAGCCATCTTCTGTTTGTTCAAAATCTCCAGTAAATCTACCTTGGGCTGTATCGTATTTAAAAGCATAAGCTAGACCATCTTTATCAATAAGGTCATTGATTGCTACTACTTGGATATCATCTTCTACTTCTGCAATTCTTCTAAGTGTAAGACGACCGATTCTACCAAATCCATTGATTGCTACTCTAGTTGTCATTAGTGCCTCCTATATTTATTCTTTCTAAAAGTTTTCACAATAGTATTTTACCAAGACACAGGACATTGTCAAGACTTTACCAGACTTGTCCTTCTAAATATCTATTAGCTACAACCGCTGCTATACAGCCATCTCCTGCTGCAGTCACCATTTGTCTGACAGACTTTTCACGGTTATCTCCTACTGCAAAAACTCCTTCGACATTTGTTTTCATATCGCTATCAGTAACTATATACCCATAATTCATTTCTATTTGATCTTTGAATATATCTGTTTGTGGGATATATCCTACAAATATAAATACCCCAATTGGACTATTATCATCACTTTTTAGTTCTTTTTTCTCTCCAGTTTTTACATTTTCTACTATAAGTGATGTTGTTTCTTTATCTCCTTTTATTTCTGTAACAACAGAATCAAGTTCAAACTTTATTTTTTCGTTGGCTTTTGCCTTATCTACAACTATTTGACTAGCTCTAAATTCATCTCTTCTATGAATAATTGTTACTGATCTACCAAATTTTGTTAGATAAATAGCTTCTTCAACAGCACTATCTCCCCCACCTACAACAAAAATATCTAAGCCGTTATAAAATGGACCATCACATGTTGCACAATAGGATACTCCCATATTTGCAAATTCGCTTTCTCCTGGTACTTCTAGCTTTCTGTGGGATGCACCAGTTGAAATGATTATTACTTTTGCTTCAATAGTTTTACCATCATCTGTATGAACTTTTTTAACTTCACCTTCTAGTTCAACACTAGTTACATTTGTAGTTAAAAATTCACAGTATTCTTTGGCTTGATCATACATCCTATCTGAAAGACCCATACCTGTGGCATCTTCCATAGATCCTGGATAGTTGTCTACAAAGGCTGTTGTAGCTATTTGTCCACCTGGGATATTTTTTTCTATAATAAGTGTTTTAAGTTTTGATCTTCCTGCATAAAGTCCTGCGGTAAGTCCTGCTGGACCTGCTCCTAAAATAATAATATCGTACATTTATTCTCTCCTAAAATTTAAAATCATTTTGCCTTAAGGCTTCATATAAAACTATATTTACTGAATTAGCTAGGTTAAGCGACCTATCAATTTTTTTAGTCATGGGAATAGTAATTATTTTTTCCTTAAATTGTTCTAAAATATCAGAGTTTATTCCCTCTTTTTCCCTGCCAAATATCAGAAAATCTCCATCTTTAAAATCAACGTCAGAGTACTTAGTATCTGTACCTGTCTCTACCAGATAAAAGTTCTTATCCGCTATATATTCTAAAAACTCATCCATACTATCATGGATAGTTAACTTTACCTTATCCCAGTAATCTATGCCAGATTTTTTTAAGGCCTTATCAGAAAAATCAAATTTAAAAGGCCTTACTAAATGTAGGTGAGATTCTGTTAATACACAAGTTCTACCAATATTACCTACATTTCCTGGATATTCTGGGGCTATTAATACTATATTAAACACTTGGATTATCCTTATTATATTTTAAAATAATATCTGAAGCTTCCTTTATGCCATCTAAGTTATTATCAGCTACTACATAAGTTGCTACTTTTTTTATATCTTCATTGCCATTGCCCATAGCAAAGCCTAGATGAGCATTTTCTACCATAGGCAGATCATTATAAGAATCACCAATGGCTGCAATTTCATTATTTTTTATGCCAAGATGGTCTGATAAAATTTTTATACCTTCCCACTTGTTTACATTAGGCTCCATTATTTCTATAGCCCCTGGGCCTGAAGATGTTACATAAAGTTTATCTAAAAAAGCTTTTTTTATAATATCTACCGCTTTTTTTTCTCCATAAGGGTGGCTATTTAAACAACCTATGAGGATTTTATAGGCAGGTTTCCCCTTTTCTTTTAAATCCTTATAGGGATCTTCTGTAATAGAAATGTTGCATTGGTAGTTTAGTCCATAGTCACTAGAAATTTTTAAATGCTTTAACCTATCCTCATCTAATCTATTTGAATAAAAGGTATCCTCATCATAAAAATGGTAAATAAATTTGTGCTCATCACAAAATTTTATTAATTCCTTGATATGATCTTCCTCTAAAGGATGCTCTGATAAAGTTTTTTTGCTATCAAGTTTAATCAAGGCACCATTATTAGCAATCATAGGATTATCTACTCCAAGTGTTTTATTAGCAAATCTTATAGAAGACATCACCCTTCCACTTGTTAAAACTGTTTTTATACCTGCCTTGTTTAAATCATTTATTGCTTTAATGGTTGCTGGGTTTATTTTACTTTCACTGTTTAAAAGAGTCCCATCCATATCTATTGCAAAAAGTTTAATCATCATCTCTCCTATAATATAAACATAACTTATTCAAATCACACTCATCACAAAGAGGCCCACGGGCCTTGCATAAGGCTCTTCCATGGGTTATAAGTCTTTTATGGGTAATATTCCACTCATCTTCTGGGACATTTTTTGTAAGTTGTTTTTCAGTTTGACTTACATTTTTAGCATTGGCTAGTCCTAGCCTATTTGATACGCGAAATACATGGGTATCAACTGCAAAAGCTGGTATATCAAAGGCATTTGCCAAAACTACATTGGCAGTTTTATTACCTACACCAGGGAGTTTTATAAGCTCAGCTTTTACATTTGGAACTTTCCCATTATAGTCTTCTAGTAAAATTTTACTAGTTGCTTTTATATTTTTTGCTTTGTTCTTATATATTCCTATAGATTTTATCCAATCTTCTAGCTCGCCTATATCCATATTAGCAAAGTCTTTAGCTGTGTTTGCCACCTTAAAAAGCTTGCTGGTTACTTGATTTACCCTTACATCTGTGCTTTGGGCTGAAAGCATAGTTGCTATTAAGGCCTCAAAGGGTGTTTCAAAATGTAATAAGTCTTTATTGGGATCTTCATACATGCTAGCTAGAATTTCTAAAACCTCTTTAATTTCTTTTTTACTTAAAATATTATCACCTAACCTCTGTTATTACTATACTATTTTTTATCTTTTTATTTATCATATTTATTTATAATGGTATAATCTAGTATTAGATATGGAGTGATTAAATGTTTAATATTAGAAAGAAAAATTTTAAAGAATTAGACATAGTTTTGCTGATTTCAACGATTTTAATTAGTATCTATGGCCTAGTTATTCTCTACTCAGCTTATGGGGGAGATTTTAGTGAGATTAAAACCCAAATTATAGCTACCTTTTTAGGTTTTGTTCTTATAGCTATACTTTGTACTATGGACCTTGATATTTTAAAAAGATTTTACAGGTGGATATATGGGATTGGCCTAGGACTTTTGGTCCTTACCCTTATCTTTGGTAGAGGTTTAGATGAATGGGGAGCAAAATCCTGGGTATACATAGGATCTTTTTCCTTCCAACCTTCGGAATTTGTAAAAGTTGGGCTTATATTTGCATTTGCAGCTTATCTTGATAAACATAAATATCAGATAAATGAACCTAGAAGATTAATAGAAGCTTTAATTTTTGCAGCAGTTCCAGTTGTACTTATACTTTTACAACCAGACTTTGGTACAGCCATGGTTTACTTATTTTTTATAGCTGCTATGCTTTTTGTCGCAGGACTTTCTTGGAAATGGATAGCACTATTTGCAGTTGGTGGATTAGCAGTAGGATTTTTAGTTTTAACTAACCTTTCTGGTTATAGGGCGGATAGGATAGAAAACTTTTTAAATCCAGCAAGGGATACTTCTGGTTCTAACTGGCAGCAACAACAAGGTATGATTGCTATAGGATCTGGTATGCTAAGCGGCCGTGGTTTTTTAAATGGTACCCAATCTCAATACGGTTATGTACCAGAAAAAGAAACTGACTTTATATTTTCAGTTTTAGCAGAAGAATTAGGATTTATTGGAGCCATATTTTTAATAATATTATTCTCTATTATAATATTAAGACTTGTAAGAATAGCAAAAAAATCAAATAATACCTTTATTTCTCTTATGGTAACTGGTATTGCAGCCATGCTTTTTATCCACATCTTTGAAAATATCGGTATGACTATAGGACTTATGCCAGTAACGGGTATACCCCTACCATTCTTATCCGCTGGAGGTACTTTTCAATTGATATGTTTATCAATGGTTGGTCTTGCCCTATCAGCATCCATGCAAAAATCTTATAAAGACGATGATGTAATTGATTATGAAACTATAAAAGTAATCGATCCTAATTTATTAAGAGCATCTAAAAAAAGAGAAATCAAAAACACCGCCAATTAATTGCCGGTGTTTTTTTCTTCTCTAACTTTTTTATCCTTAACCATTTTTATTTTTGAGAATTCTTCTCTTTCTTTTTCTTCGATTAAGGATGATATTGTTTTTATTCTTTCTTCAGTTTTTGGTATTTGTACCTTTTCTAAAGAGTTTACTTTTTTGCTAGTCTTTTTTATTTGCCTATCAAGGTTATTAATTGTAGTATCTAGCTCTGCTAGCTTATAAATTTTATCTTTAAGTTCGTTAAAAGAAAGAACAGCTACATCAAAGTATTCATTGGTTTCGTAAAATGAATAAGATAGATTAAGCTTAGCTGGTTTAAAATCAATATCATAAACCTTGGTTTGCATAAATTCATCTTCTTTTAAAGTTATGCTATTATCAACAGGTACTATTCTTGAAATATCATCAAGCTTTGATTCACCCATAGTTACCATAGCTTTCTTAAAATTTTGGCTAACTTTTGCTATAGTAGTATTTACTTCTTCATTTAACTCATCTCTTTGTTTTATTTTGCTATCATGAGCCCCAATTAGTGCTTTTCTTGATTTATCGAGGATATCTAGACCCCCTCTTAAAAGTTTGAGGTGGTCTTTAGCTGCAATTAAATTTGCCTTGGTTGGTGCAGTCGATTTAATTTCCATCTTTATTACCTATGAATTTATCAAGATTTTCTGGACTTACCCTGTGAAGCTCTGTTCTAGGTAGGATATTTAATATTTCCCAGCCTAAATCTAAACTTTCGTCCAGTTCTCTATTTTCAGTTGGGTCTTGGGATAGAAATCTTTGCTCAAAGGCTTCACCAAATTCTAGGTATTTTTTATCAATATCTGATAAATCATCTTCTCCTACGATTTGGGCAATGTTTCTTACCTCACCTACGTGGGAATATGACTCATAAATTTGGTTCATTAAATCTTCATGGTCTGCTCTTGTGTATCCTTCACCAATACCATCTTTCATAAGACGAGAAAGGGATGGTAAAACATTGATTGGTGGATATATACCTTTATTAAACAATCCCCTATCAATTACAATTTGTCCTTCTGTGATATAACCTGTAAGGTCAGGAACTGGGTGGGTTATATCATCATTTGGCATTGTTAAAATTGGAATAAGAGTTACAGATCCATTTGTTCCACGAATCATACCAGCTCTTTCATATAAGGTTGCTAAGTCTGAATATAAGTATCCAGGATAACCCTTACGAGATGGTACTTCTTGTCTAATAGATGAAACTTCACGTAGGGCTTCTGAATATGAAGTCATATCAGTAATGATTACTAAAACGTGGTAGCCTTTTTCATAAGCTAAATATTCTGCAGCTGTTAGAGCACATTTTGGAGCTATTAGCCTTTCCATAATTGGACTATCTGCAAGGTTTTGATACATTACTACCTTATCACGCACGCCCGCTTTGTTAAAAGCATCTTCAAAAAACATAGCTTCATCTTTTTTAATCCCCATAGCTGCAAATACAAAGGCAAAGTCTTCATCTGTTTTAAGTTTTGCTTGTCTTACAATTTGGGCTGCTATTTGGTTATGGGTTAGACCATAGCCAGAAAATATTGGAAGTTTTTGACCACGGATAAGGGTTGTAAGTGTATCTATAGCTGAAATACCTGTTTGAATGAAGTCTCTTGGGTATTCACGTGCAACTGGATTTAGGGGCTCACCTTCTACTGAGTAAGTTTTTTCTGCATATATTTCCCCACCATTATCGATTGGGCGAGCTAATCCATCAAAGGTACGACCTAAGATTTTTTCATTTAAAGGAATAGCAAGGGGTTTTTCTTCAAAAGAAATTACTATATCATCCAAAGAGAAATCTTGGGTATTACCAAAAACTTCTATAGAAATTGTCTCATCATCAATTTTTACTACTTGGCCTACAAAATCCATACCTAGGGCGTGGATAGAAACTACTGCATTGTAGGTTACATCTGCTACATTTTCTATCTCTATGATGGAGGATTCTATTCTTTTAACTTTTGTATATTCTTTACGCATTAATATTCCCCTCCTTTTAATCCTAAGAAATGTGATTCTAGCTTGTTATTTAAAATTGTAAATTTATCTAATTCATCATTTTTAATGTTATATTTAATT
>ERZ1029874.13-NODE-13-length-67612-cov-122.987226_pt1 | contig 67612 bp, 90 predicted proteins | sample MGYA00519235_ERZ1029874 | MGnify/ENA primary metagenome ERZ1029874 (study PRJEB33666, sample SAMEA4610926) | skin metagenome | biome: Human-associated habitat; feature: Malodor aspect; material: skin | place: Philippines | collected 2015-08 ...
TGTCCACCAACTATGTCCACCAACTATGTCCACCAACTATGTCCACCAACTATGTTCACCAACTATGTTCACCAACTATGTTCACCAACTATGTTCACCAACTATGTTCACCAACTATGTCCACCAACTATGTATTAGGGCACATACTAGGTGGTATGTGACTCATATCACATAGTATGTGTTACCTGTGGCTATCCTGGACGTTTCCTGTGAAGTATTCCAGTAAGGATACCCTTACCTTGCTTTGGTGGTGCGAACAGTTCCCGTTACACACTGGTGTGGTTAGTTCTTGGTGAAGATCCGTAGCGGTGGTTGTGAACACACGAACGCTTGTTCTCGTGCAATGTCGGTATGTTTGTTCGCGTCCCTGTGTTCGGTGTGAGCGCGGGAGAGCTAACTGCATGATGTGGTGTGGAAAGGCGTGTGGAGAGCAAGCGTCCGTGAGCGATAGCGTGTGAGACAAGGCGCGCGGGGGGGGGGTGTGATCACAACTCCTGCGCCTCGCCTACCAGTGGCGCAAACAGTAACACCATTGGAACGCAAACGCGCAATCCCGGCGCGGTGAGTGCATACAAATGGAGCACAGCGCGCGGGGTGTGATGGTTCTAGGTGCTCACTCAACGAGCAGGAGGGGGAGCGCCTGTGTCTTGTGTGTGGTGTGAGCATGAAAACACCCCCGTTTGATAGACGGGGGTGGGTGAAAATTAAAAAACACCGCTTCTCTATCGGGAGAAACGGTGCTGTGCGTTAATAGTTGAGTGCGCGCTTTGCAAGGTTGGTGTGGCGGGAGGTGGTCATTGAGAACTTTTCGTCGGTGATGATTGCTTCACCGTTGATTTCTGCTGCGATGGGGGTTCCGTAGGAGTAGATGACGTAGACGTTTTTCATTTCGCGGATTGCGTCGTTGACCTTGGTGCTGAACTCGTTGGAGTAGCCTGCTGGCACGGGTGCGTTTGTGTGGTATCCGTGCATGGTGTTGAAGCGGAAATCTTCGCGGTTGGTGATTGCGGTGGAAACGTCTGCGAGCGTCTTGGTGGTTTTCATGTTCTTGTACCTTTCGGTGTTGTCTTGCTTGGAACAATTATTACTTTAATGGTTGGTTATCTGGTTGTCAAGTTGTTGGGTGATATTTTGTGTTTGTGCTGGTTGTTGGATGTTTTTGGTGTTGTTGGCGCGGGATTGGTTGAGTGGTATGTATGCCATTATGAGACGGTAAGGGGCGGGGGCGCGCAATGCTTTCCACATAGTAGGTTGGTGGTGCTATTCACCTACTATGTGAAAAAACACTCATAAAAAACCACTACTAGCGCCATGTGCATGACTTGCTAGTGGTGGTTTTTGTTTAGCGCAACGTCCATGTATCGGTGATGGATACGTTTGCAGCGGGGTACGTGCCGATGAACTCAACCTTGTATTCGTGCGGGTCTGCAGGTGTAATCGTTACGATTGCGGTCATGTCATCAACCATGCTGACACCTTGGAACGTGTCAATATCGTAGCGGGTGTGCTGGAAATCGTCAATAACATCGTAGATGGAATCGGTCTTGGACAGTAGGGAGATGAGTTGCATTTCGCAAGCATCGCGCAGGGAGTGGAGTTTTTCTTCTGCTCGCTCTTTGGTGATGGTCATGGTGTTTTCCTTTTTCTTGTGGCGTTGTTTGCTTACATCTTGGATATTAGCGCATGGTGGTTGTGCGTGCAAGTTATTATTGGGCGGACGGTATGTGACTACCCTTATGTGGGGGGTGGGTGGTATTTTTGAAGCGTTGTGTGCTTGTGTGAGCGGTTAGAGGTGTGTTTGTGTGTGATTGTTCATCTTTGCATTATTTGTCGCTTGTACGGGCGTGTGGAGCGTGTATGAGGTGGGAACAGTGGTGTGCTGTATGGGTGTGGTTAGCGCGGGGTGTGTTGAAGAGTAGGTATGCCATTATGAAACGATAAGTGTGTGGCGCGCGTACTCACCTACTATGTGTATGAAAAAATGAACATAAAAATACCCCCGGTGTTGTCCGGGGGCTATTTGAAAAGGCGTGTTTAGTTAAACGTCAGGACAGCCTTATCAAGTCCTGCTTGCGGGTCGCCGGTGATTGCAGAGATTTCAAACTGCTCATAACCGTAATCCTTGCTGCGGTAGTTTACAGTGATGCGAATATTGACAATGTTGTTTGGGTTGGACATGTCAGTGATGTTGAGCACCGCCTGGTTATCTTCACCGTAGTATTCGCTGTTGGTGTCGGGAGACTGGTGAATGTCCATAAGTGCTTCGTTCCAGTGGTCCTCGGACTTGATGATGGTTGCGTAGTCATTGACGTATTCAATTGCAGTCTTGTTGTTTTCCATATTTTATCTTTCCTTGTAGTTGGTTTTCCTTGGTACGCTTTCAAGTCTACGGGATAGGTTTTATTGTGTCAAGTTGTGTGTTTGTGCAGGTAGATGGGTGTTATCAGAAACATTATGTCATTGGTATTGACACGACATTATCCCGTTTGTAATTGGGGTGTTTGCGTATTTTTACGATGTTTCTACCAAGATAAAATCCCGCCATGAGCACAGCAATATCCTTCAATCGAAGAGCAAGGTCTTTTGCGAAATATCCATCTGGGAATTTTTCTGGTTCAGCAAAGGTGTTATCTATGATGATTTTTTCTTGCTTTTCGTGGCGTGTGGGTTGCGGGAGTTCGAGGATACCGTCTTGAACGTCTTGCTTCATAAATGGCATTGATAACAGCAGTGTGAAAGATACTAATGACATTGCTATGGAAAAATCTTTCATTGATGTCTTCATGTTTTCTATTGTCTTTCTTTGTTTTTTATCGTATCGTAGCATAGTTGTTCTTAACTATACAAATCATAATGCTGGATTGTAAAAACACCTACTATGTGGATATATCACGGGTGCTTTCGGTAAAGAAAGCATTTCTGGTTATGCGCACAGTTCGTAATCGTCCGGGTTGTTATCGGGCGTGTAGTCATCGAGACTTGCGATAACGGTTGCGTCTTTGTATCCGCTAAGCACGATAACCTTAATGGTGTTGTCGTTGGTGTTGAGGATAAGGGAGACACTTTGGTGAGTAAAGTGTAGGTGTCGGGTGTGTACTCCTGTGGACGGGGTGTTGTTTTTAGTGTTTTCGTCGTTGATGAAACGGTGTGCGTTGTCTTGTGAGATGGATTCTAGCATGCGTTTGGCGTACATGTTGGCGGTGTTTTGCATGGATTCTACCGTGGTAGTTTGTGCTGTTAGTGTCATGGTGGTGTGGTTCCTTTCTTTGTTCATTGTTGACTATATCAGGTGTGTGGGGAGTGTTCAAGTTATCGTGTGTTTGTGTGGGGTGTTTTGGCGCGGGTGGGGTAGGGTGGTGTATATGCCATTATGACACAGTGACGATATGAGCACCCCGCGCGCACATGATAATCCCGCACCACATAGTAGGTGTGGTGTGATTGTAGTGGCGACAACACAAAAACCACCCGGTAGATAATCTACCAGGTGGTTTGCTTTTAGCGTGTTTTACGCCAGTGCGTTTTGCAGTGCGGAAAGAATGTCACCGTTCATGTCGACAGGCGCGTTCTCGTCGTAATCCTCGCCCCAGTCGATACCGGAATCAAACTCCATGTCCTCGTCTGCGGGGTACTCGCCCCACTCTTCGTCCCACTCTTCGGCGTACTCGGTATCGTCCTCGTCCCACTCGTCGCCCTCGTTATCGGTGTCATCGTCGTAGTAGACGTACTCGTACTCGTAATCGGGGGTGTCGGTATCCTCAACCTCGTCAACCTCAACCGGGGTGTCCTCGGTGGTATCAGCGGTATCCTCAACCGGGGTGTCCTCAACCTCGGTAACCTCATTTTCGTTGTCCTTAGCGTCACAACGCTTCTTGCGCGGTGCGACCTCAACAACCTCACCGACAACGTAACCAGAATCAGCCAGTCCCTTAGCGAACGAACCGAACGTGCTTGCGACGATAGCAGAAGAGATACCAGCGTGAGTGTCAAACTGCTCTTCAGTCAGTTCGATACCGTTTTGACCCATCTGCTTCGCAAACTTCTTGACCAGCATGCGCACGGTGGACATATCCGGTGCGTCATCAGTTGCGTCCATTGCAAGAATCTCGTTGAACGTCTCGTTCTTGGAAGCACCGAACAGGTTCTTGACAGTACCCAGTGCAAACGCGCCCTCTGCAATGTAGTGCTTTGCGCGGACAGCACCGTCGTGGTTTGCTGCAACGCGGTGAACGTCGTTGATAATGTCCTGCTTGGTGACAGTGGAAGTGCGAGCCATTGTTGTTTCTCCTTGGTCGTATTGGCTTTTGTATCTTTGTGTGTCGTTTTCGCTTTCGACATGTTTGATATTACACCGTTATTACAATGAGTCAAGTTGGGGTGATTGTGGGATTTTTGCTTACCCCTTTTTTAGGGGTGGCGTGGTGTGTTTATGCTGGTAGTAGGCGTTATGGGTGGTGTGGGAACGGTTACCTAGGCGTATACGGAGGGTGCGTTGTGTGTGGTGTAATTGGCGCGGGTGGGATAGGTAGCAAGGTGTGTCATTATGACACAGTGACGATATGAACACCCGCGCGCCAAAACTTGCATGCACCACATAGTAGGTGTGAATACCGACTTGCGACACCTTCACATAGTAGGTGCGTATAATGCACACGCGAAAACCCCGCTACCTTGTTTCCCAAGACAGCGGGGTTAACAGTGTGCTTATGCAGCGACCTTAGCGTCGGAGCGCTTCTTGCGCGCCTTAACAGGTGCTACCTCGTCCACCTCGTAGCCCAACTCGCGCACACCCTCTGCAAACGAGCCGTAGATTGCAGCCACGTCCTTAGAATCAATACCGCGAGCGTAGCGGTTGAACGACTTGGTATTGGTTTTGATACCAGCGCGCCCCATGTCCTTAATCGCCTTAACAGCGAGCATGCGGACGGTGGAGTTGTCCAGCGTGTCATCGGTAGCGTCCTTATCCAGAATCTCTGCGAACGTCTCGTTGGTGGAGCCACCAAACAGGTTCTTGACAGTGCCCAGTGCAAACGCACCGTGCTTGATGTAGTCGGTGACGCGGACGGTGCCGGTGGTTGTCAGTTCTGCAACGCGGTGAACGTCGTTGATGATGTTGTTAACGGTAACGGTAGAAGTGCGAGCCATGATATTTTCTCCTTTTTCGGTTTCTTGGTTGTTGGCTATGTACTTTGTGTCGTGTGCGCTTTTCGCTTTCGACATGTTTGATATTACGCGCTTTTTCTCGTTGTGCAAGTTTAGCAAAAAACAACGGTTTTTCCTACCCCCATACAGGGGTGATTATGTATCGTTTGTGCTGTTCACAGCGGTGCTTGGTGGTGGGTGTGGGAAGTGGGAGATATGGCGCTACATCATGGTGTTAACTGTTGGTTATGCGCGGTCAAGATATGTCATAAATGGGTGCGTGTGTTCTTTAGGGTATGCGATTACAGGTGTGCGATATAGGGGTGTGGCGCGCGGTTGGGTAGTCAAATACCTATGCTAATATGACACAGTGACGATATAACCACTTGCGCGCGAAAAAACTTTCCCTACGAACTTGACAATGACAACACAGTCCCGTATCATCATAAGTGTTCTCGAAAAGAGAATGTAGTGATTAGAAATTCACTAGTTCGGTTATTTAATAAGAATATACGCTAGGAGCACAAAGTAGCCAACGTGTTCCTAGCGTATATTTTTACCCCTACACCACCTACTATGTGATATACCCAAACACCTACTATGTGATACATACGAGCATGAACCCCCCCCTAGTATATCGCTAGGGGGGGTTTACGCTAGAGTTTAACCCTCCAGCCACATTACCATATTAATAGGATCATCAAATTCTTGTGCTGCAAACGTATCGAGCAATTCCTCACGGGATTCATCGTCCATCTGCTCAATCTGCTCAAGCATACGTCCGTACGATCCTTGCGAGCGCGCAAGTTCCTTAATCGCGTTAAAACAATCCTCACCAGTCATCGGAACGCTGTAATGCATGTTCTCCAACCTACTTTCTATCTTAAGTGTGTGCTTTTTGCTTACATCTCATATACTAGCATGAAAAACATCATTTGTCTACTCCAAAGTGTTTTCCCAGCATAAAGACTATTTTAAAAACTGTACTGCAATGCGTCCAAGAGACGTTTTACGCGCCTTTTTGACCATCTTTTTCTGTTGGTGTTGTATGATAGTGTTTCCTAGCGTTTTCGCGCTTGCTACAGTGTCTTTATCGCGCGCTTGCGCTACTGCGCGCATAATCCCGTTAGTTGTGCTATCACCGTCGATACGAAATACACCATCGTTATCCCGTCCAATACGAATATTCATCTTCGCCATAAGGTACTACCTTTCTTGATACATGTTCGCCCCACACCATACCAGTACAATACACAATTGTCTAGTATTTTATCCCTCATGTGTTTTCACATAGTAAGTGTTTTTCTATCCCGTACCTACTATGTATGCGATAGTGTGAAAAATAACGCTACGGGCGCGTTGTTTTCACCCGTAGCGTTATACGTTAGTTGGGGTAGTTCCCGTCTACAATCTCTTCTGCAATCTGCTTGTATGACTTATCAGCATGGTCCAGCCACTAGAAAACGTGTTCGCATACGTATCTACCGTACCGTCAGCGTGGACAATGTATCCAAACTCGTTCCAAATGGTATCCTCAAACAGTTCCGTTTCGAGCGGGTTATCCTCAATAGTGATAACTCGCGGTTCGTTGTCAGTGGTGATGTACTCGCCGTATCCAGGGACAAACGTGCGGTTGTATTCTTGAGACTCCCAGGCGCATCGTGCGGGGGTGCCATAATCAGCGTTTTGGTCTGGCTCAACACCTGCAATATCAGGGGTGTTGTGGTTGACGGTAGACCAGTAGGTATGCTTGCACATGGTGTCTCGCACGGTATCAATACCGTCGCGGTTGATAAGCGTGATGATGTTGGTCAGCATGTGGTCGGGGTAACTATCGTAGTGAGTGAACAGTTCGGTGTAATTGTTGGTATCGTTTTCAAAAGCGATGAATCCGCGTGTGGACATTGTGTTTTTCCTTCCGGTAGGTTGTTGTTTCATATTCTATTGTATCTTTGGGTTAATGAAACGTCAAGTTGTTGGGTGGGGTATTTTTGGCGCGGGTGGGGTAGGTAGGGAGTGTGCCATTATGACATAGTAGGTGTCCCCGCGCCATAACCATATCCTCACATAGTAGGTGCGCCCCACACAGAAGAAAACACCCCCGCTTGGATAGACGGAGGTGAAAAACAAAAAGCACCGCTTCTCTATCGGGAGAAGAGGTGCTGTGCGTTAGTAGTTGAGTGCTTGCTTTGCAAGATTGGTGTGACGGGAGGTAGTTACGGAGAACTTTTCGTCAGTGACCACTGCTTCACCGTCGATCTCTGCTGCAATCGGAGTACCGTAGGAGTAGATAACGTAGACGTTCTTGAGGTTGTTAATCGCCTCATTGACCTTCTTGCTGAACTCTTGAGAGTAACCTGCAGAAACGGGAGCCTTGGCGTTGAATCCGCGCATGGTGTTGAAGCGGAAGTCCTCACGGTTTCGGATTGCGGTGGTTACGTCTTTGAGAGTCTTAGCGTTCTTGGTCTTGATGTTCATGGTCGTTAACCCTTTCGGTATGTGGTGTCTTGCTTGGAACAATTGCTATATTACGGGATTGTTTTTATCGTGTCAAGTTGTTTGTGCTGTTGAGAGCATGTTTTACAGTGTCATTGCGTGGCTGTTGCTTTGGGTATCGTGCATGCGTGGTGAGGGTGTGCGTGTATCATAATGAATCACGCGTACAACAGGCGCACATAGTATGTCGCACACTCAACAACGAATACCCCCTCGTCACCTTTCACAGGGAGAGGGGGGGTATTGCAGCAGTGTGCTTATGCAGCAGCCATCGTCTTAGTGCGTGGCTTGCGCGGTGCAACCTGTGCGACCTCGTTCACCTCGTAACCAAGTTCACGCACACCGCCCGCGAACGTACCGTAGAGTGCTGCAAAGTCCTTGGAATCGATACCGCGAGCGTAGCGGTTGAAGTTATCAGTGTTGGTCTTAACACCAGCGCGCCCCATATCCTTAATCGCCTTGGTAGCGAGCATGCGGACGGTGGAGTTATCCAGTGCTTCATCGGTTTCGTCCATGTTGAGAATCTGTGCGAGCATGTCGTTGGAGAACGAGCCGAACAGGTTCTTGACGGTTCCCAGCGAGAATGCGCCGTGCTTGATGTAGTCCTTTACGCGGACGGTGCCGGTTTCGGTCAGTCCTGCGACACGGTGAACGTCGTTGACGATGTTGTTAGCGGTGACGGTGGAAGTGCGAGCCATGATGTTTTCCTCTTCTTTCGGATTAGTGATGTTGTGGCTTCTTACTTGTTGTCGGTTGCTTTCTTGCTTTCGACATGTTTGATATTACGCGCTTTTTCTCGTTGGTCAAGTTGTGGGAATAACGTGGTTTTTCTCCTCCCCTCGAAAGGGGGTAACTGGGTATTGTTTGTGCTGGTGAAAGCGTGTTTTGTAGTCGTGGTGAGAGATGTTGTGTGGGTTGTTGTTCAATCATGGGTGTGTGGTGTTTTGGTGTGTGTGAGCGCGTTGTGTAAGGATTGTGAGCAGTGAAACAGCGGGACGTGTAGGGGTGTGTTGCGCGGAGAGCGCACATGAAAATAGTGTGCCATAATGACATAGTATGTGTCCCCGCGCCAATCACACCCACCACATAGTAGGTGTGCCAACCGATAGAAGAAAACAGTGAGCACTTTTGAAAAGTACCCACTGTTGTGTCCTTAAACTGTTAGCGGTTCTTGTTCACGTCAAACCACACACCGTAGGTATCACCCAGTTCGTAAAGTTCTTCCATGTGGTAGACGGTTTCCTTATGGTCGCCACTTTCGGTGGTAATCTTAAAGTAGTCCTCCATATCCTCCCACTTGTACAATTCGTCCAAAAGCGTATCTACCTTGGTCGCATTGTCAATAGCAGCAATGCGGGTTTCCAGGGGAGTGATAATCTCGTCTCGAATGATTGAGGACATAGCACTAGATAGTGCAGACACGTTTTCGTTTGTGTCCCAGTCGTGCAAGATAGCGCTGATATCAACGGTACGGTTCCAGCGCTGCATGGTATCGGTCATAGTGTGTTTTCTCCTCGTGTTGTGCGGTTTTGCTTTGTACAATTGCCATTATAAACAATAATACGTTTCATGTCAAGTTCTAGCACATGGTGCGTTTTCTGTATTGGCGCGAGCAGGGTAGATAGTATGGTGTGCCATTATAACACAGTGACGATATAAGCGACCGCGCGCGAAAACCTTTCCCCACAAACTTGACAACTACGACATGCTCAACTATAGTTATACACGTTCTCGAAAAAAGAGAACACCTGCCTTCTCGTAGAAACAGGTGCAAGGGTGAAAACGTATCGCCAAGTGTAATCATAAAGTTCATCACCACGAATTTTATGAACCATACACTTGGCGCATATGTTTTTCCACTGCATCACCTACTATGTGAACACTCTCCGAAAAATAATACCCTCACTAGGTGTGTATCCTAGTAAGGGTGGTCTTTTAGTCGTGCAGCACTTGCGCGCTATACGTCTCGCTATGCACCAGGTTTCCAGTAAACAACAGCGAAATCATGAACCCACACGCGCCTAGCAATCCTCCAAGCAATGCGACAGCAAACGCGCTTAGCACCGTTGCAGGCGCGATGATAGCGACCATGAGCAATGAAAACGTCACGACATAGCACACAAACATTTTCATGTCCATATCCTCGTGTCCGTACCAGACAACGGTTACATCTCCGTTATCGTGTTCAATCGTTTTCGCCATGATAATATTCTCCTTGCGTAAGTGACGTTTCCTTATACACCTTAACTCTACACCATAGGTTGATAGTTGCACAACTTATTGTGCGTATTTTTCGCACACCTACTATGTGAGAACATGGTAAATATCGTTTCTGCTCCCGTTTAAGCGGTCGAACGTGCATGGATAGGTAAAACACCATAAGGCGGTTGTAAAAGGCTTTTAGCAGGCGTGTAGGACATAGAAAACACCCCCGGTGATAATCACCGGGGGGGGCGGGTGTGATGCTTAGTTGTTTTGCAGCGAACGTCCGAAGTTGTTCAACGACTGGTTGGCTTTTGCAAAAGATCGGTCATAAGCGCGCTTTTGCGGGGTAGTTGTTGCATGGTACACGGCGGTGCTAATACCGTGTCGAACAAGTGCGTATGCTCCCATGAGTTGCACAACAGTCACTAGCGAAAACAGTCCAAGGACAATCCAGCCGGTGTTGCTTACGCCCTGGTTAATCAGGGTAATTGTTCCCGTGATGTTGTAGGCGAACACACCAATCGTAATTGCGATAACGAACAGTGCGCCGATGATGGTCTTTTTCTGCTTCACGAGTGCTTGCAGTCCAGTGAGCGCAATACCCGCTCCGATGTTCACAGCGAGGAACGTAGCGAGGGAAAACATGGTGAAACTCCTTAGGTTGACGAAATTGCTTATGGTGCGAGTGTATCAAACGGTAGTATCCAGTGCAAGTTGTAGCGCAATATTTTTGTGGTGTTTTTGGCGCGGGTAGGATAGGCGGGGTAGTGTGCCATAATGACATAGTAGGTGCCCCCGCGCCAATCACATCTGTCACATAGTAGGTGCGCCCGCCCCACACAGAAGAAAAACACCCCCGTTATAACACGAGGGTGATGACAGAGAAGAAATTAAATTCATCCCTACGATTAAATCCATGGGCTTCTTTAGAGTATTTTCGATGAACTAGTTGAGGTTACCAACGTGCCGGGTACAGCATACCAACCGAAGGTCTCTCCGTGTTGAAGAGGGTATATAACAGTTGTATTTTACTGTTATATACCCTCTTCTTTGTGATTTTACCTCTACTCGACGTATTCGAATACCCAGCCGGAGCAATCTTTCACCTCGTCTTCGAAACAATCAGCCGGGGCAATTCTTCCGTAGTAATCCTCTTTGGCATAATCGTTGATGGAGTCATTGGCTTCAGCCAAAGACTTGCATGCCTTCTTTGCGATTACAGCAATCTCATCTGCGCTGTAGGAGCCGTTTTCAATTCCCTCGATGATACTGTTCATTGCCTTGTTGAACTCATTCACGATAATTCTCCTTCTCTTGCTCTTTCTGTTCCTTACATGTTTCAATATACCATCCCTTTTGTAGTAATGCAAGATTAAAACGAGTAATTTTCCACTTATTTTTTGAACCACTTCCATAGCACCACACCAAGAAAATCATGCATAGAAAACAGATACATTTTGACAACCGCTTTGAGATAGGTAGCGTTTCGTATCATAATGACACGTCATGTATAACCGCGACGTAATCATATTCCACATAGTAGGTGTGACTCCACGGAATAAAAAACACTCCCGCTATAACGCGGGAGTGCGACAGAGAGAAAGTGAAACGAGTCCCGCTAAGGGGTATCCGCCCTAGCGAATATCCTCCCAATCGTGGTTGACAAACATGTCATACGACTTGCTCACAATATCGTTCCATGAACCCATACGAGAGTGCATCACAATAGTGTCAAAACGCCCCAGTTCCTGGTAATCCGTGCGCTTAAGTTCCAAAACGTTGACATTCATCGCCTTAGCAACACGTCGCACATCCTTAGCGATAGTGCGCGTAGACACCGTACCCGTTGGAGTGATAATACCAGCGTCCAGTGCTGCAATAGCCAAGCGACGAGCAGTGGTCCAGTTACCGAAACGTCGCTCCTGTCCCGCGCGAGTAAACGCGCTACCCTGCAAGTTCTGCTTCTTCGACTTCTTCGTGTTCTTCTCAGGGTCAACACCGATGTTCTGGTATTTCGCACCGGACATACGCTCAAGTTCTGCACGAGACAATCCCGCGCGGTGTGCTTGCGCGATGATATCAGCAAGCAAGTCCTCAACAGCATGCCCAGCGCGTCCACCCGCCTGTCCAAGCGTTGCACGGTAGGCGCGGTATGCATTATCATCATCAATGAACTTCTGCGGGTCAGTGTAGTTGCGAGCATCCGGCTTCGTGGTAATCGTGTTCGTCATTGGTATGGACTCCTTTAAGTTGTCGTTGTTTGCTATATCCATCAATGTATACGACGCGTACTACTATGTCAACTTCGTTGTGGACTCGTTATGAAAACGTCACTGTTTGTGCAGGTAGATAGGAGTTTGCGAGATACGTCACAGTCCACTTACTAAGCAATGGTAATAGAGTACTCTTCATGATAGTGCGCGGATTTTCGCGCACCTTACATAGTAGGTGTAAGTACTTCGCACCTACTATGTGAAAAACATCCCGCGCAACATCTCATGCGGGAAAATATTGCACATAGTAGGTGTGCGTGTTGTATACCTACTATGTGAGCGTATGGGAAAGGATATGCGCAGGGTTGGTAGAGTATGCCATAATGACACGTACTCCCCACCCGCGCCACACGCCTAATGCGCCACGTTACCCTGCACCACTACCTGCTTATCATCACTATCACCCTGTGCAACCACAGTGATATGATAACGATTCTGCACATCAGAAATACCACCAAACAGTTCTACTCCATCACGATGCACAGTAGAGACAAACATTTTCGCAAACATGTAATCTACTTCTTCTACATCGTCACGTTTCACATAATCATCAAACCCACCACCACGCACAAGAGCAGACAATTCATCCAGGTGCTCAAGCGCAAGTTTTTTCATCGTTGCAGTGTTCATAATCGCCAATCCTTTACAGTCTATAAAAACAATTATCCCCCACTATACACGATAGTATAGCAGGGGGGGGAATTAGTAGCACACTTTCAACTGTACCGTTTCCGTGTGCTTTGTCGCAATATCCTGTGCAACAGCAGTAATGAAGTATTTACCCATTGCGTCAGAAACAGTGACAAGCACAACCGCGTCACCGACAGTATCCTTTGCGTAATACATATCGGTAAACATCGTCTTTGCACACATTACATCGTCACGGTGAATAAAATCATAAAATCCACCCTCACGATTAAGCATGTCCTCAAGTTCACGAGCGCGGTCTTTCGCCAGTTGCACAAGATCCTGTTGTTCCATTTTTGCTTTCCTTCTACGTTGTAGGTAGTGACTGTGTTGCTACTTACCTATCCTAAACTAGTAACTCAAAATGCGCAAGTTTTATTGGTATTATCCCTCACGCCTGGACACACATAGTATGTCCTATAACACCAAAGCGCGCATACCAGCACTACACAATCATTTACTAAATCTTCAGCAGAAAGCACACTCGTCTTTAACGGGTGTGATGAATACTGATGATAACGCAAACATATCGTAAACTGATTCACAGACCTATACTTATTCTTATCACTCATTTTGCAAAATCTCCCTCATCGTGGTAAACTATTAAGCAAGAGTATACATTATAGAACTTCTAGGGAGGTGTTTGCACATGCCAATCATTGTAAACGGTAAAGAATACACGAGCGAAAAGAATGCACAAATAGCGTTAACAAGAAACAATACACGCAAGCGTCGTGAAACTCAAGTATGCAAAGTTTACGACCTCAAAATTGACATGAGCAAACTCAACCAAAAACAAGAAGAAGCATTACAAGGTACTTTCCTAGAAGCAAAGTGGATCTATAATGCTGCTCTTAACACTGATAAACCAACCAAGTATGTTCCAGGTAAAACTGTAGAAGTCAAAAATCGTGATGGTGATTTTGAAACACGAGACTTACAATACATCGGATCACAAGTCAAACAATCAGTGATCAGTGGTATCGGTTCTTCCTTATCTTCCTTGAAAGCCAAGAAGAAAAAGGGGTATAAGGTAGGTAAACTTAAGTTTACAAGAAGAGTCAAAAGTGTTGATCTTAAACAACATGGTACTACTTACAGACTCTTTCCTGAGAATGATAAGGTACGTGTTCAGGGTGTTCCTGGTAAAATGAAAGTGTATGGTATTCATCAGGTTCCAGAACATGCTGAACTTGCTAACGCTAAACTCATCCAAAAAGCAAGCGGTTATTATCTTAAGGTTACAACATATCTTCCTCAAGATGATGATGTATTGAATGACGATTATGTACCAGGAACTGTTGAAGGTCTAGATATGGGTGTTGCAATACATATCACACTATCTAATGGTGTGAAAATTAGTACGACTGTTGTTGAGCCACCTCGATTGAAGAGATTACAACGTAAACTGGATAGGCAATATAAGCGTGCTGAGAAACTGCAAAAATCTCAAAGACTCAATTATCTTCCTTTTTCCCAGAACTATTACGATACTCTGGAAAAATTACGTAAGGAATACGAGAAACTGGATAATAAGAAGGATGATATTGCTAAACAGATCGTGTCTGTCATCATGAGAAATGAGACAGTGTTCTTTCAAGATGAGATGATCACTTCTTGGAAGAAGTGGTTTGGTAGGCAATTGCATCATAGTGTTCTGGGTCGTGTAAAAGCATTGTTAAAAGCACATCCTAGGACTGTGATGATTCCTCAGAGTGAACCCACTACACAATGGTGTAGGAACTGTGAACAGAAAACAAAACATGATCTCAATGATCGTATTTATACTTGTCAGTATTGTGAGTATTCTGAGGATAGGGATGTTCATGCTGCTGATAATATGATATGGTTTGGACAATCAGTGTTAGAAGATAATGTACCTATGGAACGTAGGGAATTAACGCCTGTGCTAGTGGATCAATACTTAAAATTGTTCCCACTAGGGTGTACTGTGAAGTATACCGAGAGGGTTGTAGACCTGGGTGAACTTGAGTATCATACTCCTGGAATCCCACCCTCTACGAAGCAGGAAACCCACCCCACTTTAGTGGGTGGGTAGTTCATACGCGCCAATTGCTGTATATGCTCCGGTGCAACATCGTCCAACACGGAAATTTCATCAAACGCGCGCTGCAAGTGTGCGGGTGTAAGTTCCGCAAACACCGAAAAAATACGCCCATCGCTACGCGCGTTTTCAACGTTGTAGGCTACCCACTCATGCAACGCCCAAAACTTACGAAACTCGCCAAGATACTCCACACCGTTTGTCCAGCGTTCGCGCTCGGTATCAAACGTTGTATTGAGTTTGCGAATGTTCGCGTCTAACCCCATAACGATTCTCCTTAGCGTGGCGATTTATATTCCGCCTGATAGTATAGTCAAGCGCGTGCAAAGATACAAGTTGCGCATACACACCTACTATGTGATAACACGCGTGCATGAAAAATCACGCCAAGTACATACCCCTGGCGCGACATGTCTTTTTTACGCGCTACACCGTAGCAAAACCGTCCGCTGTAGCAAACGCCACGAAACGATCACCGCGCGGGTTATCAAACGCACTCACAGCAGTCTCAAACGCGCTCACAGCGACCACAAAGCGCTTATCCGGCACAACCTCGTCACGAATATCAACGTCAATCTCTACACCGTCTACAATCGTAGACATGTGCTTTGGAAGATAGCGCCCGCCCTCAATCTCGTTAACGACAGCAGCAGAGATAGCGCGCGTCGTTGCTTTTGCAGACAGCGGGAAATCTTCTGGTGTATCCGCCTTAGCAATAATCTCGTGCAGAATGTCAGTGTGCATTGGGTATAGTCTCCTTTTTGGTAATGTCTCAAAATGACTTGTTTCAAGTACACCACACATAGTCAAAAAGTGCAAGTTGAGCGCAAAAGGTATGACCAATTTAAACGCCATCTACTATGTGAAACGCACGCCACACATAGTAGGTTTTCGTAATTCGCGCATGAAAAATCGCGCCAAGTATATACACCTTGGCGCGATACTCGCGCGTTTAGCAGTCGCCCGCGTAGTACAGCGTGGGTACACCCTCACCTAGCGGGAGTGCGTACTCATACGCCTGACGGATACGGAACAAGTCCATGTCCGTGGACAGCACGAACGGAACGTCACCGTAAATCTTGGACGGAGCGCCGATTTCCTCGGTGTAGTGCTCGTAGAAACGCTTCAAGTCAACAGCGGTAAGTTCCGCAGTGACAATCACCGGGTAATCGTTCATGGTTTGAACATCAGCACCCGCAACATTCGTTGCTACCCACTTGTGCAGCGGGTAGAACTTGCGAAACGTCGCAAGCGTGTCTCCACCGCAGTAACGGTCGCGCTCATCAGTAGCGTCGGTGTTGATAGTGCGGATAGTTGCGTCCAGTCCCATGATAATTCTCCTTGGTTGATATGGGGTGTTTTGCTTTACGTCTCTCATTATACAGCACGCACCATACATGTCAACATGGCATTAATCGTTGATTATCCCTTGACCCTATCCGGGGGTGAGTAGAGGGATACCTACTATGTAAGACGTGGTGCGCATAAAGAACTCCCCCGGTAAGTTCTACCAGGGGAGGGACAGACAGTAGGGACAGGTGTTATACGGACAACTCCCAAGTATCCTCGTAGGCTTCTGTAACGATTGGGGTAATAGCGGTAAACTTTACGTTCCACTTCTTGTCTGGCTCAACAGTAGTGATGACAACGGCGATGTTGATATCATCATTAATACCAACACCAACATCTACACCAATGAATGGCTCGGAAATATAGAAAGATGCTTCGAACATTTTTACGACCCAGTAGATATCACCAGTGCGTTCGAATTTTTTTTCAATCTTTTTCTTGTACTCGTCTCGCAAGTTAATCAGTTGGTCAATCGGAGGAGTCCATTGTGTCATTGTTTTTGTGTTCCTTTTCTTCTTGAGGTGTTCTTGTTTGGTACATGTCCTACTATAATCATATGTGAGAGATAATGCAAGTTGTGGGTTTATAAGTAGGTATTGGCGCGGGGTTTTGAGTATGTTTGTGCAGGTGGTAAGTGTTTTTATAGGTAGGTATTGGCGCGGGGTGTGTTAGCGGTATCGTGTGTCATAATGGCACACATGACACCATACCAATCCCGCGCGAAAAACTTCTCCCTCACAAACTTGACAATGAAACTACAGTCCCGTATCATCATAAGTGTTCTCGAAAGAGAGCACTGTCTACGAACAATATACGCCAGGAACATATAAGGACGCTGCAACTATGCCTTATGTGTTTCTGGCGTATGTCTTTGCACAAAACACACCTACTATGTGATACGTCCAAACACCTACTATGTGATACCTTTACAATATAAAAACACCCCTGGTGTTTCACAAGGGTGTTTTCACCTTATACGGACAACTCCCAAGTATCCTCATACGTTTCCACAACGTTCGGGTTGACAGCGATGAACTCCACATTCCACTTCTTGTCTGGCTCAATCGGGGTAATAACGACCGTGACGCTGATATCGTTAGTATCAAGCACATCAACACCGACGAATACATCAACACTAACGAATGGCTTGGAAGTGTAGGAACATTTATCGAACGTTTTTACGACCGCGTAGATATCGCAAGTGTCAGCAAACGTTTCCTCAATCTTTTTCTTGTACTCGTCTCGCAAGTCAATCAACTGCTGCAAGGGAGTAATCCATCGTGCCATTTTGTGTGTTCCTTTTCTTCTTTGAAGTGTTCTTGCTTGGTACATGTCCTACTATAGCGCATGTGAGAGATAATGCAAGTTGTGGTTTTTATGGATATGTATCGTAAGGGAAGTTGAGTATGTTTATGCAGGTTACTATGTGTTTTGCAGTGTGATATTGGCGCGGGGTGTGTTAGTAGTATTGTGTGCCATAATGACGCACATGACACCGGAATAACCCACGCGCGAAAACTTTTCTACCCACGAACTTGACAATGAAAACACAATCCCGTATCATCATAAGTGTTCTCGAAAGAGGACAGAACCAATCAATAAGGTAACTGCCGATATGCACTCATCGTGTAGGGAAGTTGTAGCGATTTTTTCCCTCATGATGAGTGCATAACCTTTTATCCCCGAAACACCTACTATGTGTCACTCACGAAAACGACACAACACATACTATGTGATACCTACCATCATAAAAACACCCCTGGTATCCCACAGGGGTGTTTTCACCTTATACGGACAACTCCCAAGTATCCTCATACGTTTCCACAACGTTCGGGCTGATAGCGATGAATTTCACATCCCACGTCTTACCCGGCTCAACCGGGGTGATAACAACGGTGATGTTGATATCGTTGGTGTCAAGTACATCAACACCGACGTATGGTTCGGAAGTGTAGAACGAGTTCTCGAACGATTCTACGACTGCATAGATATCGCCAGTGTCAGCGAACGTTTCCTCAACCTTTTGCTTGTACTCGTCTCGCAGGTCAATCAACTGCTGGAGGGGAGTGATCCATTGTGCCATTTTGTGTGTTCCTTTTCTTCTTTGAGGTGTTCTTGCTTGGTACATGTCTTACTATAGCGCATGAGGTAAATAACGCAAGTTATGGGTTTTCACAGGGGGTATTTATCGGGGGTGCTTGGTGTGTTTGTGCAGGTTACTGTGTGTTTTTCAGTGTGATATTGGCGCGGGGTGTGTTAGTAGTATCGTGTGTCACAATGACACATGTGACACCGCACCTAACCCGCGCGAAAAACTTTCTCCACGAACTTGACAATCCAAACACAACCCCGTATCATCATAAGTGTTCTCGAAGGAGAACGTTGTCAATTGTTAGGATGATGATGCACTCATCGTGCAGGGAGTTGGCGATTTTTTCCCCTCACGATGAGTGCATATCTTTTACCCTAGAAACACCTACTATGTGATAAGTCCAAACACCTACTATGTAAAACGAACACCACCTTTCCCCCACTCACACCCCCCCCGTAAAACACTACGAGGTAGAGATTAAACGAAAACCATACTCGTAACGAACAGACACAGAATAATCCGTACCGTTAAGATAGTTCAAAAAGTCAAGCGTAGAAAAAATAATCTCATGATTTTCCACTAAACGCCCATCATCTTTCACTAATGACAACACATACTGTCCAGTAAACGAGCCCTGTCCAGCAGGACAGTACGAAAAATCCGTCATTTTCATCTCACGGTACTCTTCGTCAATCTTTCCATCAGCAATCAGTGTTGCAACCATCGAATCAGCCATGTTGGTATATCTCCTTGTGTCTCATAGTGGCTTTACTACCTACACACCATACCAGACATACCCACAAACGCGCAAGTTATAACAGTATTTTCCCAATAACTTGCACTCTCAACACACATCGGATAGCATGGGTAACAACAAGCACAAAACGTGCAACACCTCAAGAAAGGATATAGACCGAAATGACCATGATTACCCGCGCAGACGGCAGCACGTACAATTCTGTGCTCCCCGTGTCTATCCCTGATATCAACGAGCGTCGCGCACGACGTGAAAACACTCCCGTATACGACGTGAACACCACTCCGGGTACGCCATACCCTGTCACTGACGATATGCGAGATGTCCTTGTTCCTGGACTTGAAAACCTTGGACTTCCAGTAGTGTTTGCACCAGCACTCAACATGGTCATGATGACGTTTCGTTTCACGCTCGCATTGTCTGACGATGATGTGCGAACCAGTGTTTCTACGTTTGTGCTTACCCCGACGAAGTTTGAGGGGTACTATGAGTTGCACTCCTACGATGGTGTGTTAAGCGAATACGAGGATACGCACCATAACGTGTCTACTGCTTACGTTTTGCGTGAGTTTTCGAAGTTTGCGGGTAAGTCGGACTTGTGGGAACCGATTGACTTGCAAAACGCCTAGCGCACCATAAGGGGGGGTGTTAGGGGGGGCGCTAGAGGGGCGCACGAAAGCACATAGTAGGTGTGTGCATGATTCGTGCGTGTATCACATAGTAGGTGTTGTGTGATATACAAAAAACATACACCCACCGCGAGGAACCGCTAGACTTCCTACGCGATGAGTGTATGGGCAAACGTACTCTACAACAATGAGTACTGATAATTAGTTTCTATCCTTTATGCAAGGACATGTATGACTATACACGATGATGTGAGTGTTGTCAAGTTCATGGGTAGAGAGAAGTTTTTCGCGCGGGGCGTTATTAGTTCCAGGTGTGCCACAATGACACACAGCACCCCTTATCCAACCCGCGCCAATTAACACTCGAAAAACACACATCAACCAGCACAAACGAACTTTCTCCACGAATGACTTGACATAGTTGGCGAGTATGCTATTATCGTAGATAGTTCACACCAAACAACAACACTAAAGGAGTTATCATCATGGCGAAGAAGAACAAGCGCAACAAGGTTGCAACGGTCAAGGGTGGTAAGGCGATTGCCGACACCTACCGTCGCAAGATGGGCGCGGACGAGTTGCAAGAGCACCTTGCTTTTGCAGCGCGGACACACCGCTTCACTGACCGCAAGAAACAGGCGAGCAAAACCGCCTGTCGCGGGAAGAATAGTTGGCTAGGATAGTCAATTATCAAAGTTCAAAGCATAATTTGGATAATCTAGAAACTTATGATACAATCATAACACTGTGTCATCACACCAGAGGATGTGGTGAGACAGACTACCCACAACGGTACTATGATGATGATTATGAATGATGAACCAATGATTACTCATTGTAGTAGTGCTCATAATCCTGATTGCTTAAAAAGTAATCACTTGTTCAACGTACTAGGGACGTGAACAAGCGCTATCATAGTACCAGGTTTTTCTGGGTTTCCCCACATGATGCTTATAACTCATGAAATGAAACCCAGGAAGTGGGACTAGTCCCCGCGCACCACACCTTACACACCAGGAAAGCACCCATGGTGTGTTTTTTCATGCGCACGGATATGCCACACACAACGCATGAAACAATACCATGCGCTACACGCGATTCTAAGCGATTGAAAATACGAAAATGACTACATACACCAGACATGTATGTTCATCGTCTCACAGGCGCACACAGCACAGGAAAACAAGGCGTGTGCAGTATGTTCGACAATGTAGGGGTACAAGTATCCGCACAACATGCACCGACACGGAGCCGGGGGGATGTACCGGCAGCGTGCCGGGGTGTCCCCACACCTACTATGTGGAGGGGTTCCGTTGCGCACCTACTATGTGAGATGCTTTTTCGTCCCGACATGCGCGCAGCCATGTTCCTTAAATAATACCCTAACCTCAAAATGTGGTTAGGGGTGACCTCAAAATGTGGTCTCCCCCCCCCCGTGCGACTGAACTTCGGTTCGAGTTCCAACGCGCGGGGAGGAAGGGGTTTGGGGTTGGAGGGGTAAATAAGGGAAAACTACGTTTTACGAGAAAATAGCCTTACCAAACACGTAGTAAACGAAAAAAGAGAAAATTACTAAGACAAGAAGAAGGTGTAAAAAGCATACTGTTATCGCAAGATTATACTTTGTGTTTGTTCATATAGGTATTCGGGTGCTTTTCATTCCTGAAAGGAATGAAATACGAACCATTTCGTTAATCACAACTTATCTTTTTGAATTGTTTTGGAAATTTTGAAAACTACAACTTTTCTGGTAGTAAAATTTTTCTGGTAGTAAAGAATGGTAGTGATAAATAAGAATAATGGGTAGTGAATGAGTAATGGTATTAATTATTTATTAATACATAGTATTAATAAATGGTTGGGGGACATGGTGACCCCGTGACGGGGACACGGTGACCTCATGACGGGGACACGGTGACCTCATGACGGGGACATGATGACCTCATGACAGGGACACGATGACCCCGTGACGGGGACACGATGACCCCGTGACAGGGACACGGTGACCTCATGACAGGGACACGGTGACCTCATGACAGGGACACGGTGACCTCATGGTTGGATATAGATGGTCTTGATGTTTAAGATATTTCTGGTATATATCGTTTCAGTTGTTTCACGAAAACGAAATATTTGTGCTATACTAAGAAAAATTACAAGCAAAAGTAAGGAAAATTTTATGACCAAGAAAAATGACCAGGAAAACCAAGCAAGCGACTGGGTTACCGTCTCAGACTTATGCACAACGTATAACGTGAGTAGGGCGACCATTCATCGTTGGTTAAAAGATTCTACGGATGTGCGCTATTACCTAAAAGCAAACACAATGCGAGTTCATCGTGAAGATTTTGCTGCAATGGTTGATGGTTTTGTTCAAGAAACAACAAGTAGAAACGAGGGAACACATGGGGTACGGCATTAAGAACGCTTTAGAGCGCATCTCTTGCTGTACCAACCTAAATCCAGAAGCAGAAACTGCACTCATCAGAATGGGAAATGATTTTGATGACGATACGTGGGAAGAGTTCAACTTTTCACGAAAAAGGAAAAATTACATTGGTGCGCATATGTGGAAAACACAGAATGCAATAGCAAAGAGGTGCCATAAAAAACACATCAAGACTGTCCGTAGGTGGATAACCGAATGGATAGACAAAAATTGGGTTGCTCTCGCCAAAGAAGTAAAAGCACTTGACGATAACCCCACCTACAAAATTCACATGGGAAATAGGTACAGCGATAAAGAGCAAGACAAGCAGAAACACCTTGTCCTTAACGTATCTAAACTATGCAGGATGCTTGATATTCTTGAGACAATCAAATACTTTAAACTTGAAGATAATCTTAGCGCAGAAGAAGCATATGACATTGCTGATAACCTATATGCTTTAGCATGGACTGATTACCCGCTTGATTATGAACAACCCCCATGTTCTGATATCAACGACTATGTTCCAGGTGTACTACTTGAATATGAGAAATATTTAAAAAATGGTGCTCCAGAAAATTGGTCTGATGCTATCACTATCATGGAAAAAGGCGATGGTCAAAAAACCACCGCCAAGAAAGTTCAAGAAAAAAGCAAAAGTAAGAACCAAGGAGGAAACACCCCGGTGTCTCAAGAACTTTCATATTCTGATAATAGCATAGACAAAGAAGAATACGAAAAACTAAAAAGCGAGTTGTTCCCGCGCTCGTTCGTTATTACCCGTCAAGGCAATAAGGATAACGTTACGATTGAGTTTGCGCCCGAGCATATTAACACTAACGGTGAGTTAGATATTTACCTGCTTGGGTTAGCGGACGATGTTATGGATGATTTCTATGAGGATACAGTTTTTAAGGAAGTTCAATACTACAATGCGATAAACAATGAAGAATTGTTACGCATGAGGGACTACCTCGATTCACAAGATGATTAGACATGAAAGAAAGATAACGAAAATGATAGAAAAAGAATATGTATGGATTACTGAAGAACACAATAAAGAACTTGCTGATTACATTGCACACCAGTTTTTAGAGGTGCATACTATTGCGGAGAATATACCGTGGAGTGCTCGCATGGTACTGTTTAACTTGTTACAAAATGGCGAGATTGATAGGGACTTTTTCATGATTGGCGGGACCTATGACGATTTACGATTAGATGAACGAGATGTTAAGAAAGTCATTAAGATTCTTAAACAGGCGAACTGGATTAAAAACCCTCCTAGAGGTTATAAGAAAAACCAGATGTATATATTCAACTTAGAGATGTTGGAGCGGTTGCGTTTGTACCACAAAATAATCTCAGAAAACTCACTTGAGGAAAATGAAGATTTTGTGAAGTTTTTAGATGTAATCCTTGTGAGGAACAATGGAGATTTTGAGCGCGAGAGTCGTGATCGTATTTGTGCCGAGTTTTTAGAACAAAAAGGTGAGATAGTGCTAAGCGAACCAGGATACGGGTGTGATGTCCCACCCCTAAAGTTTCCTATTAAAAGAAAACTAAAACTAAAGAATGGTGAGTGCTACACGATTTCCTTCCATGAGAAGCATATTAATGATAAGGGAGAATTAGACGCAACTATGTTGATAATGCCTGATGAAGTCAAAAAGGTGTACGATAATCCTGATTGTTCTGTTAGGCAGGAGATTAATTCGATAAACTTGGTTCATGCTGATGAATTGATGAAGATTAGTAAAGGTAAACTCTAGCCAAACACACGTTTGATTGTTCTCACCCGTGAGTGCTTGAGCGTGCTCACAGGCATTTCCTTTTGTACTCTTTACCTGTACGTTCTGTTTCCTTTCTTGAATAGTCACATAGTAGGTGCGCTGTGAGGGAAAGAGTGTGCGAACATAGTATGTATGTTCGCGCCGAGAGAGTGCTCCCCCATCCCTCCCCCACACCCTACACGGTTACATACGCACACATCTCACTTGACAATTGCGTCTGCTTATCCAACACAAACACCATCACAAGATACACCCCTAGACCATCACCAGGGTCATAAATATTCACCCCACGCGCAATAACATACGCACCAGTATCTTCCACATGCTTATACGATTCACACGCCATTTCATCATCAAGTTGCGCACCATTAACAAGAAACGTGTACAAATCACCATCAGCAATTGTTTTCGCTAGTGTGCGAGTTTCTGCTAACGCCACAGCATCAAGTGCCTGTTGAACAGCATTGTGCATGAGTATCCCTTACCATTTCCGCATAGTCTTTCCCTACAACCATACCACGCAATACTCCAAACTACAACTTGGAGATAACACAAGGGGATTATCCTGCATGGTGCATACCGTGTGTGTACAGTCACACCTTACGCTGCAAGCACGTAATCATCGTCGCTTGGAGTGTACTGTGACACGTTGCACGTTTCCGTTGCAGAACCGTACCCGTCAAAGGCGTAGACAACGATATCTCCCGTTGCAGTATCGAACGTGACGCTTACGCTAATGCTGTAAGCATAGCGCGCGAGACGATACGTTGTGCTACCTGTATGATGCGCCATGCGGGTGAACTCGCGCCCGTTATCTTCGCCAATGAACTCAAGTGCATGGCGCGCGTAGAACTTAGCGTGTGAGCGAAGAGTCGTATTCATAATGAGGTTCTTTCTGTTGCTAGGTTTTTGTACTGTACCCCAATGATATCAAAGGCTATTAGCGAGCACAAGATGAAAGCACTAAGAGTTTCTTTATGGTGTGTCTCTAGGGTATTTGTGCAGGTGGTACAGGATACTGTATGGAGACAGGTAGGCACAGGTATTCGTGTTACCATTTAGACCATAGACATTTTTTCATTTTTTCACAGGGGGGTAGTTTCTTGGCGCGAGACACACAGGTTTTCGCACACTTTCGTTGTGCATATCACCGGGCGTGTTTGTGGGTAAACGTATCGTGTCATTGGCGGTAGGTGTGCTGGTGGTCTGGTGTAATATTGAAAACATTGTCCTTTTGAAAAACCCTTGTGTACTTGCGCTTCGCCTGGTGCTTTGTGAGTATGCTTTGTCTGGTGTAGTATTTCTAGTGAATACTAGGTAGTATAAAAATAATGTGATGTATGTCACATATACCCCTACTATGTGGGTACGCGCCTACTATGTGCAATCACGCCTACTATGTGGCGCGCCTACTATGTGAGCACAGACCTACTATGTGCAAACGCACCTACTATGTTGACGAGCACCTATTATGTGAGGGGGCACCTACTATGTGCGGGAACCTATTATGTGATGTAGGTCACATACGCCTACTATGTGACTTGCATCACACTTTTGGGTAGATGTGACGGGAGTCACTTACTGCTCGTCATTGTAGCTGGAGTCACTTGTGGTTCGTGATGTGACGTGGATCACATTTCGCGTCCCTTATCTATAACGAGTTGGGTGTGGGACACACATGCTCTTGATTGTGATGTAGGTCACACTACGCGGATAGGTGTGATGTAGGTCACACTACGCGGATAGGTGTGATGTGGCTCACACTATGCGGAACAGTGTGGTGCGTGACACTCTTTTTCTATAGTGTGACGTGAGACACACTTCATGCAAAAGTGGTGTGTGCCATAACATCTCCTGATTGTGATGTGTGTCACATTGCTCGATGTTTGTGGCGTAAGACACTTTCCCACATTAGTGTGATGTGGCTCACATTCACTCCTGTTGCGTGGTGTAGCGCACACTGTGTGAAAGATGTGGCGTGCTGCACACTGGTTTCTGGTTGTGTGGGTATGCACGCCTGTGAGAAGATGTGACGTGGCTCACACTTGCTTGTCGGGTGTGGTATGTATCACTTGTGTACTGACAGTGTGACGTAGGACATATTTCGCGTCCCTTAACTATGGCGGGACTGTTGCGCGTTACTCATGCTGTTTAGTGTGACGTGGCTCACACTTTTCGGGCGCATGTGGCGCGGTGCTTGTCTCGTGTTGTAACAGGCGCGTTGTGTTTTCTCCTGCTGTTATCGCGCGTATTGGTGTGTGTTCACACTAGTCACAACAGCCACATGAGTTTCTTTGAAAACACGGGTTTACCTGGTGTAACAACCGTTAACTTGCGTAACATTATTGTGCGTGATAGGCTTATCACTGTCAAAGCGAACAAGCACTGTTGAAAGGAAAGAGCAATGCGCGAGATGTACCACGACAATGGGGACGTTACTCGTAGTTGGTACGGGTATGAGGAGATCACGCCGGGTATTGTGGTGTTGAACGCTGTTGTGTATGCACTGTTGGCGCTGGGACTGTTTACGCCTGCTAGCGTGATTGGTGGAGTTGTTGTGGGCGTGTTGGGCGCGCTGTTGGGCGCGTGTGTGGTTGCTATCATGTTTGTTGCTTTTGGCAACGTGAAGCATGAGACAACGTATTACGCGAGCAACTAACAGGCGGTTGTGTGTGGGGGGGGGGAGTATCAACAGTTGTCTTTTTATCGCTAATATAGCATAAATAACATTATTAAATAGTAGTTTAACCATGCAAAATATCCTTGTTTTGCATTAGACAATACACTATGCTATAGTAAAAAATGGAGTTATTGATTAACTGAAAAAGGATAATAGGCATGGGCTATGCCAACAGTGTATGGTATAGTGATTTGTCTGTTATTCCGCTTACTACTTCTTGTTAATGAATAACACCATAATGCACTATCTCTAGCAAGAGTACTGTTAGTAACACTTTGAGTGTTGTTAGCAGCCTTGTATAGTCGGTGGTGTAGTGTTTCCCGGAGTTCACCTTGTTAATTATGGCAAGTAAAAATAAACCGGGCACTCCTAGCGGGGTGTCCCTTTTTTCGTGTTTGTGGTGTGTTCACATAGTAGGTGTGGGGGGGGGCGTTGTGTGATGTACGTCACACAACGGTTGTGTGAGTGTGCTGGGGAGCACTTGTAACGGAGTGTGATGTGGGTCACATTTCGCGTCCCTTATGTTGATGGGGCGGGTGTGCATGTCTCGGGCGCTGTGTCGTGTTCGGCGTGTGCTGGTTGGTGTGTAGGCGATAGGCGGGGCGCTCGTTTGGCGTTGCATGTGCGTGGGGCGTGTGGGCGCGCATGTTGTCTCGTTGGCGGGCGTTGTGTGTGGACTGTTCTTGTTGGCGCGCTCGTGTTGCGCGCGCTGGTTGTGGTCGTGTTGTCTCGTTTGGGCGCTAGTTGGTCGTGTTGCGTGAAGTGAAGTGTTAGAGGGGGGCGTTAGTTGGCGGTGTGGTCGTGGGGCGCTTGTAGCGGTGTTGTGGGGCGTTTGTGGCGCTGGTATGGGCGCGGGGTGTGAGTAGGTCGCTAGTCGTGTTTATAACGCGCTGTGCGGTCGTGGACGTGGGCATGTAAGCGGGGCGCGCTAGGTCTAGGCGCGTGTGGGCGCGAAAATACCCCCGGTGTGTTTTTACCGGGGGTTGTTTGGTGCGGGCGGTCTAGAATCCGGGTACGTCAGTGTGGGTGCGATTGATGATGATGTTTAAGTCTTTGAGGTCTGCTACCCATTTTCTTAGTGCGCGTCCGAATATGGCTGTGTTGTGCGCCTTGTAGATGAACGTGTAATCGAGACTTGCGTTTTCTACGATGAAGTGGACGTGATTGTCTCCTACGTTGATGATAGCGGTGTTGCCGATACCTGCATGAACGTAGAGAGTGTTGGGGTCTGTGGAAGTGTTGATAAGGGAGGTTTCGTATCCTTCGAGTGCGATAAGTTCGAGCACTTTGTCGGTGGTGAAGGTGTCCGTGTCGAGAAAGAGTGCCATTGTGTTTGCTCCTTTGGTGTTTTTGTTGTCTGGTCATAGTATGCCATAGGTGTGTGGGCGTGTGCAAGTGGGGAGTGTTTGTGCTGGTAGAGGGGCTGTTAGGGGTGAGAGTGGTTGGCGCGGGCGTGGTCGTGTTGGCTGTGTGTCATAATGACATAGTATGTGTTAGAGCGGGAGCGCGCGAACATCACCTATTGCACAACATGTGGCGCGTATCACACTAGGGGTGTCAGTGGCGCACAAGACACGAAAACGCGCCACCATAGTTTCATAGTTTCCTACAGTGGCGCGCGGGGACAGTGCGCGCTATTGATTGTTTACATCTTGCGGATAATCTTATCCAGGAGCAGAGATTGCTCATGAGCGTAGTCACCAGCGACTTTTTCGCCCTCCAAGTGAAAGCGCTCTTCGTCCAGAATCATGTTGTTGCGCATGTCTTCCAGCTCGCGTCGCAGGTATTCGATAAAGTTTTCGTCGGTCTTCATGAGTGTGCTCCTTTTCTTGCTTGTGTTTTTTGCTTGTACTTACAGTATGCCATAAGTGCTAATAAAAATGCAAGTTGTACGTGTTTGTGCTGGTAGTGGGCGTGTTATGGGGGGGGTGTGGTTGGCGCGGGTGTGGTCGTGTTGGTCGTGTGTCATAATGACATAGTAGGTGCGGGTAGTGGCGCGCGCGATACATCACCTATCGCACAACATGTGACATGTATCACACTAGCAGTGTCAGTGGCGCACAACACGCGAAAACGCGCCACCATAGTTTCCTACAGTGGCGCGTACTGGGCGTGTTATGCGACTGCCACCGGGCGCTTAGCAAACGCGGTGTAGCGGGTAGTAGAAAACGTGTCAGGAAGTTCAACCGTGACAATAATCGTATCCGGGTTGATGATGTTATCACGGGTAGCAACAGTGATGTTCTCGCCCTGGAACTTGACCGTGCAGTTCACGGGAAGTTTCGCACCGTTTTCGACCTCTCGCGCAAGAGCACTTGCGATAGCACGCGCGCTATCAACAGTGTTATCGAACGGGACAGCGATGTTCGTTTTCTCGATGATGGTGATGATGAAATCTTTTGCGTTCATAGCGTGCGCTCCTTGTGGCTTGCTTGTGCTTTTCGCTTGTACCAACAGTATGACATAAGTGCTAATAAAAGTGCAAGTTGAGCGCGTTTATGCTGGTATCTGAGCGTTTTGGCGCGTCGTTTCGGGTGCTTTGTCTTGTGTGTTGTGTGCGATATGGGCGTTGTGTGTCAGGGAGTTTTTCTCGTGGTGTGGGAGGGGGAGGTACTTGTTACACGCCCGCGCCTGGTAGGTGTACCTGCACGGAACAGGGGTATGGTACATGCGGGACGAACAGAGCCCGCCCGCAAGAGCACCCCGGAGAGTAGGACACCCGCCAACTACGCACGCGCCAAAAACATACTATGTACTGGTCTTTCTACTTCCCCTAGCACCTACTATGTACTTACTTACCCGTCCTCGTTCTACCCCCAATTTTTACCCCCACATACAAGGCGTGATAGGATAAGCGTGTACTGATAAAGCGAACCCGCCACACCGCCTAAGTCAAGGGAGTGACCATGACCGACAACCAGACCGATAGCCCCAAGCAGTCCAACGATGAAGCAATGCGCGAGCGTATTCGTGAAGCATTGCGTCCTAAACCCATGAGCGAGCGAGCAGCACGCGCACTGTTTGGCGATACCACGCCGAAACAGTAAACCGGGGGAACTGGGGAACTGGTGCGTTTTAACTTGATGCGCACCTCCCGGTTTTGTTTATTACGTTTTAAGCAGTCTATTAAGCCTATCCCGCACTGTAGTTCCTTTTAGGTAGGGAGTGGGGTGTTTTTGCGTTTTACGGGTGTTTATGTTAGGTTTTGGTTAGGTTTATCTAACAGGAAGAATAAAAATATGGTGAAGAAACTTGTAAGTGTTATTGGCACGTTTATAGTTGCGGGCGGTCTAGTTGCTTGCACACCTACAGAGAGCGTGGAGAGTATGAGCGATTCTGTAGTGCTGGACGCGGACGATAGCCGGGACGAGAATGAGCCTAGAGAGATTGGCTTGGGCGGGCGTGTACTTGACGTGTATCGGCTGGATAGCAACGTTAAAGATGATGGGTATGTTTATGAGTACGTTTTGGAACTCCATGACGGTGTACAGGTGAGGTGTGTTAATTTTATTCATTTGTGGAATCGTATCGGGGCTGGTGCGGGAGGAAACTCGTGTGATTGGGCGGGATTAGCAGCCGAACAGGTGCGCCCAGAGGGTGATCCGGTGACGGTAACTGAACCGAGCACGATAAACGTCCCGGAGCCGGGGAGAGAGTAGCGGGAGTGTACCGTGTTTCGTTTTAAAGCGTTTGTTAAGCGTTTGGTAGGCGAATGGGTGAGAGTGTCGGGACAGGTGTGTAGGCGCTCATGGGATCGTACAGGGGTGTAAAACGGGGACAAGTAGAGCACGCGTCGGGGTGGATAGGTGAGAGTGTGGGAGTAGACGTGCATGGAGGGTAGGTGGAGCGCGAGAGAGTGTGTGCGCGTGCGGGAGAGGGGTATGTTTGGCGCGGGTAAGCGGGATACGCACTAGGCGTTTAAGTCGTGTAGCGCGCTATGTGGACGTGTGTCCATGTGGCGCGTTTTTGACATTTCTGGACATATCATATAGGTTTGTAAGTAAAACTATTAAACGATGTTTGGAGTAGGAAAACAATGAAGAATCGAATTGTTGGCGCGGGCGTGATTGTCTCTTGTGTGGCACTTGGACTGGTGGCGTGTGAACCGTTGGATACAACCACTGTTGATAATGTTGATACTAGTAGTGCTGGTGTGACCTTGGATAATAGCGATAGCACAACGCGAGATTATGAACATGTACCTGATGGTGGCGAGGTTATTGAAGCGAATAGATTAGAACATTATTATAACCACCTTGGCGTTATTCAGGAATTTACCGCGAGATTGAAAAATGGTCGTGTTGTGCAATGTATCACTTGGGAAGAAGGTGGTGATGGTGCTGGTGTGACGTGTGATTGGGATATTGATGGTGCGCCTGGTGGCGATAGTGTGACGGAAACTGTCACTGATACGCCTTAATGGTCTGTTGGGAGCGCGTGTAGGGGGGGCGTGTCATAGCGAGACATAGTAGGTGTGTGCGTTATGCTTTCTTGTTGGCACCTACTATGTGTGCATAATTGTACACTTGTTCGATAGTGTGTTGTCGTGCGTTTGTCGCTAGTGCGTAATAGTGCGCTCTAGGTGTATTGGCATGTCATTGTCGTAAAGTGAGCACACAGCGGTTGCTACCTTGTAGGACGTGCGCCCGTTGTGTGTCGTTTCTTGTACGGTAATACCGGAAAACATGTCGTTTTTCTGTTCGATAAGCACGAATAATCCGGGGGTGTGTTTTGATTCTTCTACAAAAGCGTAGAATGAGCCTATTTTGTTGTCTTTGATGACCTTGTTCATGAGTGCGATATTGCGGTGTGCTTGTTGTTCTGGGGTAATGCTAATCGTTGTTGTACTCATTGGGCGTTTCTCCTTGTGTTTGTGTCAATGGGTGGGGTCATTATATCGTATGGGCGTGTATAGTCAAAAACGGGGTGTGTGGTGGTGTCGTTGCTCGTTTGTGATGGGCGGGAGTTGTGGCTCGATGTGGTAGCGATTGTTGATGTGTCAATATGGCTTACGCCATACCCACGCTCCCGCGCGCGAAACATCACAACGCATACGAAAATATGACCTATGTCACATCATCATACCGCATGTGGCGCGCGCTACAACTACACGAAAAATGTGACGCACATCACATTACTCGTTCACATAGTAGGTGTTACTCACACAAACGAAAACGCGCTAGGAAACGCACACCATGTTTCCTAGCGCCACCCCTAATCAGGGGGGGTCAGCCTTACGCCTTAGCGGTTGAACTCAATGTCACCGTTCGACAGCGTTTCGCCCTCGTCACCTGCACGTTCGATGAACTCAACCTCAAGTCCTGGAACGAAAGAGACGAAAATCTTGAGCCACCACTTGACATCTTCAATGTCTACCCCCATCGAGAGATCCTCGACACCGTTATCGTCCATGAGCGCGTCCGCCTGCTCCAGCGTGTCGCCACCCATGCGAGAAGCGACATATCCGCGCACCGTGGAGATAATGTCAGTGTACTGGGTAGGGTGAACCTGGAACTCCGGCATGAGAACACGCGCGCCCTGCTGTGTCTCAACATTCATCTTCGTGTTGTCGGTCAGTGCAACCTGGATAATGTTCATGTTGTTGTACTCCTTGTGAGTCAAGTCGGTGTTTTGATTGGAACATGTTTCATTATAGGCGATGGTGAAAACAACGTCAAGTTGTGCGTGAAAATGGTGTGTGACATGCGAGAATGGTAAAACCGAGGTGATAGCGTCATGGTGGCGTGTGGGTGTGTTTTCACATAGTAAGTGTGGGGGGGGTAGTTGTGCGTGTTTGCACCTACTATGTGGGAGGGGCGCGCAAAGTGTGATGTATGTCACATCGTGGTTGAAGTGTGGTGTTTCGCGCGCGGGGGCGTGGGTATGGCGTAAGTCATATTGACACATCAACAATCACCACTCACGCGCGCGAAACATTGCGTTTTTCTCGCACACTAATGCGACAGCACGAATTGACTTACGCACCACTGTTCGATACAATGACAGCACACGTTTTCACTACACAAGGAGAACACCCACATTGCGTAAAATCGCTACTATCATCACTATCGCCACTGCTTGTGTTGCGCTTAGCGCATGTTCACAACAGCCGTTGCCGGAACCAGTCGTGGAAAAAGTCACTACCACTGCACCGCGTACTGCAACAGCAAACACTAGCGACCACGTTTCGCTGTTTGACGTTATTGAACGTGGACGCGCACAGCGTAACAGCAACGAATCGCACAATGGCGTACATGTCCGAGTAGTAGGCTCGTTTGTGCCAGCAGACAGCGAGCACAATGGTATATCGCAGTAGTCGATAATTGTTATACTTAGTATTACTTATAAATGCTCATGGGTAATTATGGTTAAAGTTACTGGTTAAAGACTCTTTTGACAATGGTTATTGAGTGTGTTATGATGATATTGATAAGTCGGGTATAACATAGCCGTTTGTAACCTGAGTAAGATAGATTTGCATGAGTAATCATGTCCCAAAACCTTATAATGTTTCAACATTCTTATCATTAAAAATGAGAATATTTCATACTCAAGTATACTTGAGTATACCAAAGTATAACGATATTCTCAACGGTTATAGCGCGTGACGCGAGTATGAAGTCATTGACGCAAGCGGAAACGTTGTGCAATGTTTCGGTGTGGAGCATGACACATCAGATACGCCTGTAATTGACTGCAATTTTCCCGCCCCGCGTTAAGTGACCCTTGCACCTGTGAAATGGTGCAACGCGCGCGCCACACCTACTATGTGGGAGCGCAAAGTGTGACGTATATCACATTGTGGTTGAAACATGGTGTTTCACTCGCGCGGGCGTAGGTGTGTCGTAAGTCATATTGACACATCAACAATCGCTACTCACGCGCGCGAAAACGCCCCCCTGCAACTAACACCGCTAAAACGTGCGAGACGTTGCGCGCTTATCCACCACTACCGCCACAGCACACGAGGACACCGCAAACAGTGCCACTGCAATAGGTAGCACCACCCCAAGCGAAACACCCGCAAGGTATACAGTAATGACACTTGTCCACATCAACATAGCCAACATGACAATAATCGGTGCAGTGATAGAAAAATGGTCGTATCTTTTCAACGGTATCCTCCCTTGTAAGTGTCAATACATATCTACAAGCAGTATTACACACATAGTTTCTTTCTGTCAAGTCATACGCTTAAATTGCCATATGCAACCATGTTTGATATGCTTTGAGCATACGCAATACTCACGATTACAAGGAAGTGAAAACAATGAAAGACATGCCAGTATTAACGACGTTACCAGCGGAGAAGTTCGATGAACTTGTGGACATGCTAGAGCGCGAACACCCGTGCGAGCGCACCCGTAAGTTGATGGAGTCCGAAACTGTGTTCGGAAAGCCTATGACGTTGTAAGCGCCAAATAGGGGGGGGTATCCTCGTGCGTAAGCATGCTCAAAACAATGGTGTTTATCCAGTACAACAGGGTTATGCACACGAAAAATTGCGTATCGTTTCATCGTCTGATAACCTTGTAGGTGTAAGAACGAAAACAACCAACACGAAAAGGAAAACAGCATTATGTATGGATACGAAAAATCCCTCAAAATCATCGGTGATTCTGCACCGTACCGTGCGCTCAACGGTCACACCATGACCGCGCCTATCGCGCTCACCCGTTCGGGTGACAAACGCAAGATAAGCGCGTGGGCGGAGTGTACGCCCGATTGCGAAGCGTGCGCTTACGGTGAGTGGCTACCAGAATGGTAATCACTCGATAGGGCGGGGACGCTCCCCCGGTGATACTAGGTTGTGTCACCGGGGGTTTTCTTATGGTGTGATGTAAGTCACATTGTGGCGTGCTGTCATACACCCCGCGCGTAAGGACACGCCCCGCGCCACGCGCGCCTACATGAAAAACTATGGGCGCATTGTCGCAACGCCTATAGTGCGCACAGAACACGTCCTAGAACGCCCGTGACGCGCTTTAAGTCCTTATGAGGTACAAATATCTACCCGCAAGCCATGAAACGCTTACACGTCCGTCTAGCGCGCCATTGTGTGCGCGGTGCAAGGTGCGAACATAGTAGGTGTAAAGTGGCGCAAAATAGCGCGCACCTACTATGTGAACAGTAGTGTGACGTGCGTCACATTTGTAGTGTAGTGTGAGCGCGAGCATATCGCCGTTGTAGTGTGACACATGTCACATTATTGCGCGGTGACGTACCCGCGCCTAGTGTGTGACACACGTCACATTTCGCGTCCCTTAACGTTTCCTGCACACTTATTGAACGTCACCTGTGAGGATACTGTCACACCCCGAGTTCATGTCACGCCCGCGCGCCACAATAGACTAACACACCGGGGCGTGGTTGGACGTTCTCGACCACCACACCCCGGCGTGTTTTCACCGCCTACCAGGGAAGTTCAATATCAGTGAACTTGCGACGCATTTCACGGATAGACTGTCGCACCGCGTTTTTGTCACTTGCAGTACAAGACACCACAACCATCACGCCCGGTGCTTACGGGTGCGTTACCTTGTAGTGCTTGCCCGTGGCGATGTTGAACCCGATTCGCTCAAGTCCTTTGATGTATTCTTTCTTGCTCGGCACCCTCTTGTTGCTCATGGTGTGTATCTCCTATCGGTGTGTACAAGGACTTCCCTTGCTTCATGTCCTAGTTAAGCATAGTCAGTACACACGCGCAACACGAACACGCAAACATTTTCTGTTTGTGCAGGTAAAGGCGTGTAAAATGATGAATAAAATTACTTTTTCGTAGTCATTGCGCGCACATAAACGCCTGTAGTTTAAGACGAAAAATCACCCCGCCATAATCGGCGGGGTGATAAAGGTGTTACCTATTTATGATTCCGGGTAGAGCATTTCGACCAGAAAAACCAGGAACGAAAACAGCGCAACAAACAACGTTGGCACAGAAATGAGCATGAACGCACGTTGCGCAATGATGGTGTCCGCGTTATCACTTGCAATAGCAGTGCTTACTGCAAGAGCGCTAATGAGCAGGAAGAATACACCCGTGGTAATTCGGGGGTCTGTGATGTGGATTTTTTCGAGGAACTTCATTGTTATCTCACTTTCTTGGTTGTTCTTGCTTGGTACATGTCTCATTATGACATAGTAGTTCAACAAACACAAACCGCGCCAAAAACATGCAGGACAATAGGGTAATTTCGATGAATATTAATATCTTGCGCGCCTTGCCACGCACACAAGTATGCGCGCCATACCTCCTGGTCTTTCCTAATCGTCAGCAAACATATCCGCGAACGTGTCACCTTTCATCACCATGAGCAACAGCACCCCGGTGGCGAGGTATGCAGGCGAGCAAACGATAAGCGTTACAATAGCATAACCCATTGGCAACACGCTTATGGTGAGTATGTTGCCAGCGACGAACATGGCGAACATGATGAACACGAACAACACGAACCCGCGAGAGTTGTTGTTTTCCAAGAACTTGACCATGATGTTGTCCCTCTTTCCTTAGGTGGTGTGTGTTTGTTACTTTCCATGATACACAACTAGCAAACACACCACAACACGACCTAGTGAACATGCCACTTTGTGCAGGTAGAGCGCCTATTTTTGTGGCTTGAACATGTCACCGTTTCCATCTTTTGCGCGTGTTGTGATAGTCGCTTTAGCGCGTCAGGTTAGCGCGCTGTTGTCGTGCGTTCTACGCGCGTCTAACGCGATATGAGCCACCGGGTAGGTGTTTGTACTCACTGACGCTACAAACGCGCGACAATGGCGCACAGCGGGCGAAAATGGCATAGCGCGCACCTACCCCGCTTCATCACCTACCCCGCGCACACTTCGCTATGGCGTACAACAGTGGCGCGAATGCGACGCGCATAGGCGCGTTTCCGCAGCGTACATAGTATGTTTTCGCCACAACTTGCACGCGCCACCTACTATGTGTAGCATGTGAGGTACACTGACAAAACCCGCCGAAAAGGGGCGAGGGAGCCATGCCATTTTTATGGCATGGCGACGGCAAGGTTAGTCTAACCTTGCCTAGTGGAAACCCCAAAAAACTTTTGCACTTAGGTAAGCCTAACCTTACCGAACAAACGTGTGAACACGCGCGCGCAAAAATACCCCGGTGCATACCACACCGGGGCGACATGATAAGGCGCCCCCGCGCGCCTTATCGTTTAGTTATCTTCGGCACCGTCACCCCACATCCAACCCGCCTTACGGTTGTACTTGTTTTCCTCGTACTGCTGTTCGAGCAATGCTTGCGCGCCCGTCAGGTGCTCGTCGCACATGTGCAGCCAGTGGTCGGTGTCCACCGGGTTCTTGCACCCGCGCCCGTAGGTGCATTTTGCAGCCTTGACCTTGGACTTCTTGGTGGTGTTGGTCTTGGTAGCCGTTGCGGTGGTCATGGTGTGTTCCTCCTATAGAACCTTTTGGCTTGGTATCTCCTCGCCGTGTACCTACTACGTTACACACTACCAAAATGAAACGCAACACGAATGATAAAAATAGTTCGTGTTCATCATTGTTTGTGCAGGTGAGAGTGCATAAAAAAGTTTTTCAACGGGGCGTGTTTTGCGCGTTTTCATGGTATGTATGTCCCATGTTTTCGCGCGTGCATAAGACTTATTGTGCAAGCATGAAACACATCACGTTTCACCCTTTATGCACACGGGGCACGCCACTGTCCGATTATCCCCCGCGCGCGTGTCACGGGTACGCGCGGGGGCATAGCGCGCATAAACAACGCCCGCATAACGCGCACGACACCAACCCCACCACTACCCCCGGTGACAGAAACAAACATGCAGGTAGCAATGCTAAGACGCGGGTAAAATACCCCCGATTTTATGCGTTGAACCCTAGTATGGTTAAATGATTCTTGTCAGCAAGACAGCAACAACCTAAAGGGGTAGAAAACATGAAGGACGTTCAAACCAAGTACGCGGAACTCGATGACATCATCAGCGAGACGGACTACATCGACACGCTGGCGTGGCTCATCTCCTACGAGGGGTTGAACTCCGAAACGCTGGACTGGGTGGCGCGTGAACTGGACGAGGACACCGAGGGGCTGGACTTGGACCAGCAGGTTGAGCACTTGGGCGGTATCATGGACGGCATGGACATTGACCCGCTGGCATGGATTACTAACTGTGCGGGGTTGAACGATGAAGTGCTTGACTGGGTATCCGAGCAGGTTGGTTACGAGTTTGACGAGGACGAGGACTAGCAAGCAAGCACGATAAGGCGCGCACCGTGTAGGCGGGGCGCGCCTTATCGTTGTGTGCTCTTAGCGTGGCACATAGTAGGTGCAGGGGGGAGTAGAACACATGTTCGACAATGTGACTTAGATCATATTCTGGGGCAGAACGTGCAACAGGGCACACCCACACGAAAATGTGATGCACATCACAGTATGCTGGCGAGCGTGTCCCGCGTCACAATAATCTCGTATTGTGACGTACATCACATTATGGACGGGACGTGTTCATAGTCACAACTTCGCTCAAGTGTGACGTAGGTCATACTATCCTCGAATGACTTACTAGGTGCGCGGGTACTGTCACGACCACACCGCGCCATAATCGCGCTACACGCCATTATGCGCCACTCACGCGCGATAATGACACATTGCACCAATGAACAACCAACAGCGCGTTACACAAGCACACAGCACAGGAAAATCGCACTATGAGACTTCCCCCGCGCATGAACTCATGCACGCGCGCTATGCAAGAAACACTAGCACACAACAGCACTAACGCACACGAAAACCACCCCCGGTGTAACACGCAAACATGCAGGTAAGAATATCGCGTCCCGCACAAACTACCCCCGATTAGACACTGGGATAACCCGCGTGGTTAAATGAGTTTCGTAAGCAACACACAAGGGAGCAAACAGCAACCGGGCTTACACCAAGACTTGAAAGGGTCTAGAACATGTCCATTATCAGCACCATTCTCGCGCTCATCCTCGCAGTTCTCGGCGGTATCTTCGGGGTTAATGCTTCGTCCGCTCCAGTGGGTTCCCCCGTCCCGCCCCCGGAGTACCCGCAAGTTTCCGAGATGAACACGGATAACGATTCTGGTTACACTCTTGTTAATTACACCCCGTTCGATATTGTCGAGCGCACCACCGCTGCAAGTGACACCATCGAGTACACCCCCGCGAATGATGTAGACTACTATATCCCGGAAGATGCCTATAACGTCAATATCGAGCGCATGAGCGACCGCGTTAATGTTGGCTACAACGTTCCCGATGCGGACGGACAGCCTTGCACGGTGAGCGCGTCCTACTACGATAACGGCACCGCTGTAAGTGGTATCAATTGTGAACCGTTGCACGCCCCGGTGACGGAACCGTAAAGCACACCCGCCACACCCCCGCAATAACGCGGGGGTAATTTTTTGCTTATCATAGACCTCACAGGAAACGTTCAGGAAACGAACAAGTGTTTCTCACACCTACTATGTGGAGAATATGTGTGCGATAAGTGTGATATAGGTCACATTAATCGTTGGGAGTGTGCCAGAACACATGAGTGTGCCAAGTGTGACTTATGTCACATAATGGGGATCAAGTGAGACAGGACACTTTAGCGTAAAAGTTTTTGGGGTCTCCACCCTCGCCCCTTTTCGGCGGGTTTTGTCCGTGTACCCCACACTATACGTACACTGGAAACATATTACAAACCTGCTGGTAGTGGAGTGTTTTTGACGGTATTGATTGTACTGTTTATCTCCTTGTTATGCGCGCGCTTACCTCGTGGAGTGTTCGCGTGCTCGTGTATGGACTGGACGCACAATGACAGCGAGAAAAAACACGCCACGGTGAACACGTTTCGCGTCCCTTGGTATTTCCTGTGAGTTGTCTGTGTGGTGTGTTTCGTTGCGTAAGTCGCAATAGTATCAACGCCACTAGGGAACGTGGCGCGCCTGTATGCGCGCGCTTCACCTTTGCTAGGAATTTGTGCGCTCCTGATTGTGCTTGCACCCCCCCGCCTACCGTTGTGCATGTCTCACGGGAGCGCCTAAGCGATAAGATACCGGGCGCGCTTTAAGGCGTGCCGGATACGTCACACGCGCGCTACTTTTCATGCTCGTGTGTTTGCAAGCGGGGAGGGGTGCTCGTGGGTAACGTATCAGTGTGCGCCTACACCCGCGCGCACTAACGCCCGGATAACTGGAAACTGTCTCGCATGATGTAACGCAAGCACTTGTGTGACACACGTTACATTTCGCGTCCCTTAGTGTTTCCTGGATACTTTCTGTGAGTTAGGTGTATGCGCGCGCCACCTTACCCGCTCACATAGTAGGTGTGCGTAAATGGTCGTACCTACTATGTTCGCTCGTGCTGCACTGGTGCGCTCGTTCATGTACGAATATCCTAGCGACGTACCTAACGCGCTGTACGCCAATATGAGACGTTGAACCATCGTGTATGGGGACATATGCCACTAGACACTTTGTAGCGACTTAGGCGCGATTCTAGACACGAAAAACGCACCGGGGATAATCACCCGGCGCGACATGGTAGGGGGGAGCGCCCCCCCCCTACCGTTTAGAAGCGAGCGGTGCGCGCGTAACGGTGCTTGGACTCGTTCAACTCGGTGATGTAGTCTTTCCAGTCCTCACGAATAGCAACGAAACGGTAGCCATGAGAAAAGCGTGCAATACGCGCGGTGTACGGATCATAGTACGCGTTCACCGGGCGGTTGCGCTGGTCGAGGTCGTAGGCGATAGCACTTGGGTCTACCGGGTACTCGTTCATGCCCACTTTCACAACAGTCTCGCCGGTGGGCTTGCGAACAACCTGCGGGGCGGGGGCGGTGAAGATCTTTCCGAACATCGTTTCTCCTTGTGCGAAACCTTGGTGGCTTGGGCGTTTCCCTCACCGTGTAACACCATTATGACACACACCTACAATGTAGCACAACTCAAGGCGCAAACCTTATTGTTTTGGCTGGTCAAAGAGTGAATATAATTGTTTTTATTGATAGTGGAGTGTCTGTTTTTCGACAAAACAAAACCACTTAGACAAACGAAAAACCCCGACGATTATGGCGGGGGCGGGGCGATTATTTAGCGGGTATGGCGCGCTTCGATGTTTGCAAACCCGATAAGTCCAGTTCCCCAAAACATGACGATAAGGGCGAAAACAGCAGACACTTTAGACGTTACGCCGGTAGTCATGTCGGCGGTGTATCCAAGTGCTAGTCCAACTGCAAAGTTTAGCGCCATCACCGGAACGACCATCCAACGGTGACGGGAGAAAACGCCTGCAAGTGCGTAAATGGCTTGAACGATGTTGTTCATGTTGTCGTGCTCCTTGTGTGTTGGTATCGAACGTGACATATCTGATTATACACACCTTGTATGTGAGTGCAACTTATAGGTTAAGAACCTACTATGTGCTGGGAAAACGCGCGTTTGCGCTTATTGCTAAGTGTGTTTCATTTTGACTTATGCGCTACCTACTCACGAACGCGCGAACAACGCTATCCGAATACACACAACACGTTCAATTTACCCTCTACACGCCCATATGCGCGTCTAAAACTTCATAAGCGTGCAAGCCACCTATCTCGCACACTTTAACGCCTTAAAAACGCCTACAGCGCACCCATGCACCTACACACAACAAAAAGCGGGGTAGAAAACCTACCCCGCCTAAAAGCACCGCGCCTAGAACGTGCGCGTGATGGTGCGCGTGAGCGTCACCGGCTCCCCGTACTTCGAGGTCACCGTCACCGTCACCGTCATGTCGTGGTACGCCACGCCCGTGTCCGCGTCCACGCGGGTGACAACCATGAGGTTGCTCACCACGTCCTCGCCCTGCTCCCCGTGGTCGAAACGGGTGAACATCTTAGGAGAGAGCACCGCAGACTTGTCCGCGAACTTCAAGAACTCAACCTTGACGCGCAACGCGCTGCCCGCGCTCTCCAACTTGGAGCACCACTTCTCGATGGTGAACTGCGCCAACTGCTCGTTCATGTCCACGTTCATCGCCACCTGCATTTCCAACTACCTTTCCGATATGCTGTGCGGTAATCCTTACCGCCTGACATGTTCAACCTTACAGCACACACCTAAAATGTGTCAAGTCGAACGACAAAATACGCTTTTACCTGCACGAACAACGGTGTGTTTCGTGCTATGTACGCATGAAAAAACGCGCACTGTCTCATGCGCGCTTAACGGGTAATCCTTAAAGGTATTTTAGTGCGTTTGTGTACTGTCTTGAACGTTGTTCACGGTAGTAGTCAAACGTGTTTTGGTCGCTATTATCCAGCAACGAAAACGCCACACCACGTCCCACTTTAATGTAGTTAATAGCGAACTCGCGCGAATCAGTTTGCATAACATAGTTCCCCTGCAAGTCGAACAGCACCGCAATGGCACCATCATGCGGTTGAAAGTTCTCACCGGCACGCGCAACCCCGGTAACAAAGTCGTGATGATTAAACTTCGTCATTGCCATGCTCCCTGATCATATCGCTATTTTGCTTACGTATGCCACTATAGCACACACGAAACAGTATACCAAAACATACTAAGTTGTCACATAGTAGGTGCGTGTGCGCACTAGCACACCTGTTCGATAATGCAAGCGCAAAAACACCCCGCCACCTGGCAAGTGGCGGGGCGGTTGCTTACTACTTATCGACAGTAACAGTGCCGGTAGCGGTAGCGGACACTTCATCGTTACCCGTGACCTTAACCGTGACGTTATAGGTGCGCGTGTTGTCGTCGTTATCCGTAACTGCAACAGTAGACAGCACCACAACGTCGTTATCCAAATCCACGCGGGTAATGACCTTGTTCGCCTTAGTAATCATCGTGGTATCCGTCGTGTTGGACACAAACTCGTTCTTGCGCCCTGCTTCGATAGCGCCGACGATGTTGTTCACGTTGGAGTGTGCGATATTGCCGTTGGTGCTCAACTGCGGGGTAGTGACGATGATGGACATAACCTGGTTCCTCCTTGGAACTTTCCTTGTACCGCTTGGGTATCTCCCTTGCTGGTAGTTCCTAGAGTATCAGAACATAAAATGTGTGTCTAGTCGGGGTGTGTGTTGGTGTGTTTTACCAGGTGAGAGCACGAATATAAATAGTTCTGTCGTATGCTTATGTGCGTGCTTATAGCGTGCGTGTACCCGTTATGTTCGCGTGTGGTCGTGCGTGTAGCGTGTGCAAGGCGTAGAACGTGGTGTGCGGGCGCATAACAGCAAAAATAACGCGCTAGGTGGTGCTGTAAGGCGCGCGCGTGCCATTTTGGTGTACCCGCCCATGACCGCGCGTAAAACGTCTCATATTGGCGTACAGCGCGTGTATCGTCCATGCGTGCCATAACGCCCCGCCATCTACTCGATAACCCGCGCGCCATAACACACCGCCCCAAGTCCCCCGCGCGACACACCACAGACCCCGCCCACACTCATTTATATTCACGATCTCACCTGCAAAAACGACAAAATGTGTTGTGCATTTTTAACATGTTCGACTACCATGAAAAGCACACGGACAAAACCCGCCGAAAAGGGGCGAGGGTGGAAACCCCAAAAACTTTCGTACTAAGGTAAGCCTTACCTAATCGAACATACGTGCGCCCCACGCACCTACTATGTGTTTAGTTTGAGATTGCATGAAAAATGCGCCGGGGGATAACCCGGCGCGGTGATAGGTTAGCAGTTCCCGGCGTAGAACACGCTTGGGGTATTAGCGCCTACCTCTAGCGCGTAATTATACGCTTGGCGGACGCGGAGCAAGTCCACGTCCGTAGAAAGAACGTGGGGGACAGAACCGTCTACGTGAGACGGCGCGCCCAAGTAATCGGTAATGTCCGCGTATGCACGCTTCAAGTCGTTAGCGGTGAGTTCAGCCGTAACGAACACCGGGTAACCGTCGATGGTATCGACATCTGCACCATCGATGTTATTCGCTACCCACCAGTGCAGCAGTCGGAACTGGCGGAACGTCGCAAGCGGAGTGGTGGACACTCCATAGTAACGCTCACGCTCGTTGGTTGCGTCGGTGTTGATAGTGCGGAAAGTTGCGTCCAGTCCCATGATAATTCCTCCTGGTTGGTATGGGGTTTTGGTTGGTACGCTTCTTATTATAGTCATGGCACAAACTATGTCAATTTATTGCATTGGGCGGGTTGTTATTTTACCCCTATTCGGGGGCGATGATCCGGGACACATAGTAGGTGCGTACACGAAACGAAAAAACGCGCCCCCGGTAAGTTACCGGGAACGCTCCCCCCCCCCCGCACCACCTACGTTAGAAACGTGCGGTACGCGGGTAACGGTAAGTAGATTCGTTCAACTCTTCCACCCAATTCTTCCAACCGGGGTGAACGGGGATAAAGCGATAACCACGCTGGAAACGTGCAATGCGCATCTCATACACGTCATAGTACGCACGCGCCGGAACATTACCCGCGCCCACACTGTACGCGATAGCGTTAGGGTCTACCGGGTACTCACGCGCCCCAATCTTTACGACTGTTGCGCCGGTATCCTTGCGAATAACCTCTGGCTTACTGGCGGGTTCATAGTCCGGGTAATCAAACGCGCTGTTAATTGCCTTGAGAATGTTCCAAACTTTCGACATGTTCGCCCTCCTGGACTGTTAGGGGCTTGGGTTCTTCCCTCGCCTGTACTTGAAACAATACATACACCTAGAATGTAGTGCAATACGAAGCGAGCAAAAGCGGCATTTTGCCTGGTGAGGGTATGGATATAAATGCTGCGAGAACACCTATATACCCGCTTGAAACATGCCTGCATGTCCACCCGCGCGGGTAGGTTGTGAACGCCTAGAATAAACCGGGTGAGCCTAGCGCCCGCTACACAAAACATCGGAGTATTACCCCGGCGCGTGAAGCGGGTAATCCCCCCCCCGCCTACCCGCTAACTCTTGCGGTCGTAGTTAGTGTACGCGCAAAACATGACCGCTTGCAGCAAGAACACGAACATGAGCGTGAACAGCATGACGAGCGCGTCAGACGGTGCAAACGTCATGACCATACAGACAACGAACAGCATGATGAAGTAGGTGATGAGGTTGTCGTAAACCCAGTGTGCAGCAGTTGCGATAACGTTCATTGTTTCAATCCTTTCCCGTGAGCACCTTGCTCGCTTAACCCCTATCTAACCACTTAATATGTAGGCTTGCAACTCATGGAGTGAAAATGCGGCTTTAGCAGCGTGAACGCTTGACCATGTAGCGGGTACGCGCCAGGGTGCAAGCGCCCAGAACGGGTAGCGCGTGAACGGTAATCGACGGGGAGCGCAAAACAGCGCCGAAACGTGCCCTAGAGCGCCCGTAGACGGCTTAGTGTGTCATTCTGGTGTACTTAGTCATAAAGCGTCTCAAAACGGCTTAAAACTGTTTAGAGCGAGTTTTAGCGCGTTTCACGCTGTAGGCGTTACGGGTGGACGCGCCCGCATGGGTAGTAACGGGGACAAACAACCGGGGAAACACGCCGCCCGAATCAATTAAATTCATGCTCTGAACTGCGCAAACGTAGTCTGCGAGCGGATTAATTAACACTTGAGCCGGGTATCTGGTATCGTTAGGGGTACAGACGAAACCGGCTGGAGCCATATCGAAGATATGGCGACGGCAAACCTGGAAGGTTTGCCTATAAACGGGCGAGGGTGGAATCCCCAAAAACTTTTATACCAAGGTAAGCCTTACCTAATCGAACATACGTTCACACCTACTATGTGCGCGCATACTATGCAGCACAATTGTCTAGACAACCACACCGAACACACAAGCGAAAATATACTCGAACATATGCGCGATAATCTAACATGTGCGCGGGGGTGAAAAGTGTTCGATAATCGAACATACGTACGCCCCCGGCACCGTCTGGCACCGGGGGCGTTTTCGCTGGTAGACTAGCGAATATCGTCCCAGTCGTGGTTGACGAACGAATCGAACGCCTTGTCCTTAGCGTCTTTCCATGCACCGTAGTAGGAGTACACCGTGGAGCGAGCAAACGCGCCGTGCTTCTCGTACTCTTTGGAGGTCAGTTCCAGAACGTTCTTGTTCAAGTAAATTGCAACCTGGCGCATATCTTTCAGAACCGCCATACCGGAGACACCGCCGTTCTTCTTGATAACGCCCGCCTTAACAGCGAGTACAGCGTATGCGCGAGCCAGCGACCAAGAGCCGTTGCGCTTTTCCTGTCCAGGACGGGAAAATGCAGCGTCCTCGGAGTTCGCGTACTGCTTGCCGGTCAGTTCTTCCAGTTCCGTTTCTTTCATGTTCTTCGCTACCCGCGCCAAGTCCGACCACAACTCAACGATGGGGTAAGCGTTGCGCCCCTTGGACTGTCCAGCGTTTTCGCGGTTGTTCTGGTAGGCTGCGTCCTGCTTCATCTTGTCGCGCATGTCCTGCTCGGTGATGGTGATTTCTTCGCCCTTGTGCTTGATGACTACGGAGTTCATTGTTTCCGTTTCCTTTCTGCTCTCTCTGTCTGACACTTCTTATTAAACAGCACCGCGCTTACTATGTCAAGTCTTGGAGCAAACAATTTTGGAAAAAGCCGGAAAATTGGTGCAAAACCCCAGGTAGAAGGGGATAAAAAAGTTTTTGAATATAATTGTTTTCCGCGCGTTTCAAGGCGAAAACATAGGGGAAAATACGCCTATTGCACCATGTTGAGCATAACACGCAAAGCCGCCCATTTTAGGCGTGTGAACTGCGAAAACATGGTTATTTACGGGGTATTGCTACCCGCCATGTGTTCTATCGCTTATAGACATAGCACAAAAACTCCTATCTACCTGCATGTTTATCCGTTTCTCCCCCTGTTGTTGTGTGCGTATAGCGCGCCGGGTGCATATAGCGATACGCGCGCCTGTACGCGCCTAGAATCACCGCGCGCGGGGGATAAGGGTCTATGTGTCCTAAGTCGCTTAAAAGACTTCACGCGCGAATATAGCGAAAATAGCGACAACGTGGCGTAACACACAAACAATGATAATTGTGATATGGGTCATACTTGTAAACTTTGTGTGATACGCGCCATGCTCATTGCACGATGTGACCTATATCACAACCACAAGCGTTAGTAGTGCGCGCCACACAAGCACCTACTATGTGAACAGCGCCACACGGGTATGCGAATGTGTCTGTGACCACGTTGTATCCATAATGTGAGGTAGGTCACAACTAAGATAGAATGTGTCATAGACCACGATTATTTGAACATGTGAAACACGTCACAATGATGGTCCAATGTGACACAAGTCATTTTTCACCATCATGTGATGTAAGTCATACTTGCACCTACTATGTGACACGCCACACACCACACCGGATTATGTGACCCACGACATACCTACATACCTTTGTGTGCTACGCCACAATGTGCATTTTATGTGACTTACGCCACGAGGTGAGATGTTTGTGGCGCGCACCACAATTAAGCGAATATGTGACGTGGATTACTTCGCCTACTTCATGTGACGTATGTCACACTTTCCCTGATATGTGTCCGCGACCACACTTTCTCCATAATGTGACCTATGTCACAAACATACCTGTAAGTGACGTAGACCACAACAGTCCTTACAATGTGATACGTGCCACGCTTAACTTCATATGTGACATGCAACCTATAAAGCACACAATGTAACACATGCCATATGAGCACTTTCATGTGATACACGTCACACTCTCGCATACCTTGTGACATACGCCACGGACAGTCCGTAATGTGTTCTATGTCACAACACACACGATACAGTGGCGCGCGCCACAATTGCGCTACTTGTGTGACGCTCCACACGATAAGCAATAACAGTGTCCCCGCCACACTTGCACGACTATGTGAAGCACCACACAGCACAGCCATTGTGTGATACACGTCACACTTCGCGTCCCTTACCGTCTCCTGCACACTTGCTGGAGAGTTCCTGTGAGTTTGCTGTCACACCTACTATGTGAGCATACCGTAGTGTTTCCTGTACGCATGCCTGTTCGATTAGGTTGTCCTTACCTAAGTACAAAAGTTTTCGCGCACCCCTCCCTCGCCCCTATTATGTTCGGCGGGTTTTGTCCGTATACCCCACACTATATACACCCCCGAAACACAATGCAAATTATGAGTGTTTTCCCACGTCAAAAGGGATTCTCCCCCGTACCCCCTCCTAATTTTTCGCCTAACGATTCATCATTGCTACACGCGCCGGAACTAGCACCATGACAGCGCCAAGAAAGAACATGACCAACGCCAACACTTGCACCATGACACCTAGCGCGCCATGCGACATATCGCCAACATACGCAATAGCAAGCACTAGCGCGTAATACAGCGGGGCGATAACGAATACAGACCATAGGCGCGCGGTGTAGACCTGTTCCATGTACTCGAAGCCACTAGCGAGAATGTTGTCCATGTTCTTTTCCTTTTCCCGTTGTAATCAACCTGATACCAATGATGATACCCCGTGCGCGCACATAATAGGTAATCGACACCAAACTCGCTGGTAGAAGCATGTTTTCCACTACCCCCGGACACTACCCCCCCCACACACAAGGCGACACAACAAGCGCGCGTGAAAGTGCGTATATACAACCGCGCAAACGCCCCGCAATTGCTACCCGTTTCGCCTACACCACTAGACGCATACGCACACCATCATTTTACCCCCGGTGTAACACGAAAACTTGCAGGTAGAACGACTACGACCCGATAAACTACCCCCGATTAGACACGGTGATCACAGCGTGGTTAAATGAGTTTCGTAAGCAACACACAAGGGAGCAAACAGCAACCGGGCTTACAAAGACTTGGAGGTCTTACACAATGTCCATCATCGGCACCATCATCATGTTCATCATCGGCGTTATCGGTATGGTCATCGGGAACGGTACTGTCCCGCCCGCTGTAGTCCCGGACATGCCGGAAACTCCCGCTGTAGTGCAGGAAGTCGCCACTGACTACACTCCCGCAAGCGACGAAGAATTGCCGTTTGTACCGGAAAACGGTTACAACCCGGTTTATGGTCAAAACGAATTGGGACGTACCGTAGAATACAACGTCATGCAGGGCGATAAAGAGTGTGTGGTAAACGCCTTGTACTACTACGACGGTAGCGCGGTAAGTGGCATTAATTGCTAAAGTGTGACTGACCAATAACCCCCGTGATAATCGCGGGGGTTATTTTGCGTACTAGGTGCATTATCATGACAACTTACCTAGTATGCGCTATACAGCATGTGTCGAGCAAACTCACAGGAAACGCACAGTAAGGCGTACGCACCTACTATGTACGCACGTTTGTTCGGTTAGGTTGTCCTAACCTTACCCGAAAAGTTTTCGCGCATCTCTCCCTCGCCCGTATTGTTTCCAGCCGGTTTTGTCTGTCTGTCTCACACTGTATACGAACTGTTGTAAGACCACAAACGTGCAGGTTGCGCGCGGTTTTCCGAGGGGTCAAGTGTGCTTCATACCCCGTTGTCATACGCGCGCCGGGTGTATGCGCCCGCTCCCGTGACACGGGTAACGCACGCGCGGAGAGACTATCGCGCGCGCATAAGCGACTAAAGCGCGCACGCACGTTTCTAGTGGCTTGTGTAAGCACAAAGCAAGCAATAATCACCACCTACGCGCCTATCTAAGCGTCTAGAGCGCCTTAAGTGGTGTAAGTACCCCGCGCGCGTTTCATAATGGCTTAAAACGGCATACAGCGCCCCCGTGTGCCACCCGGATACACGCGCGCCTTACCTACCCGCGCACAACTTACCCGCGAGAACATACAGCGAGCGCACACACGAATAACCCCCGCGCCGGTACATACCGAATCACGCGGGGGGGGGTAAAAACAACCGGGGCGATTATCCCCGGTTGTGTGCGCCTTACATTGCGAAACAGTCGGCGTAGACCTCACGGTGGTAATCAAGCATTGCTTGCACGTCCTCAATATCGTCGCCGTACTCGCACGTTAGCGCCAGTGCAGTACCCTGACCGTCCTGGACATGCGTCATAGCCGTCTCGATATTGTTAGCCAGGTCACACACGTTGCCGTCATTGTCGAACAGAACCGCGACCGTTTCCTTGGTCACGCGGTACTCACGTCCAAAGTAATCGGAAAATGCAACAGCACCAACCGGGAAGTCTGCGCGAGTAGCGTTATCAGCGGTGATGACCTTAGACATAATGTTTCTCCTTGTAAGTGAAACCTTAGTGGCTTGGGCGTTTCCCTCGCCGTGTGACACCATTATGACACACCCCGTTTCATCATTCCAACTCGCACCCAACATACAATGTGTTTGTGCAGGTGAGAGCGCGAATATAATTATCCACCTATTACGTGATACACCCGCTAATAGGCAACACGAAAAGCGCCCGCTTCACACCGCCAAAACACACCCGGTACAACTTGACTAATGCGAGAAACAATGACATGGTAAAAGCATGGAAAACAACATAAACAAAGTAGAAGATATGGACGAAGTAAACGATATTGACGAACCTGAGGTTATGCAGTGTTTGAACTGTGGTACAGAATACGCTCTTAAAAAGATGTATGGCGTATTGTGTTGGGAGTGCAACGGTCTAGACTATGACCGATGCCTGATATGCGGGAAAGACCTTGATGAAGATGATGGTCGCCCGGTATGCCTAGAGTGTGAATTTTAAAACGTCATACGCGCATACTACATGCACCCGCATGAGAAAAGAGCGCGTAAGTGCAAACAACACTTACGCGCTCTTTAGCCGTTTCCTAGTGAAAATACCCGCGAGAATCTTTAGCGACACCGCGAGACAACGTAGACAGTCCCACAACAGACAGCATTGCAGCGTTTACCATGAAGTATGACGTTGTAGCAACAGACGTGTCCAGGTGCAACATGAACATGACAGCAAGCACGCCCACAAGTGCAAAAACGAAGCCTATCGCAATGGTGTGGGTAGTATCCCCCATCAGTTTGCGAAACATTGTTGTTTCCTTTCGTGTTGTCCGAATCACCGTTATCCGGTGACAACCCATGTCCTACACCACACCATAATGACGTGCCTAATCGGGGTGGAACGTGCAGGTCAAGGCACGAATATAATTGCGACATACTATGTATGAACACTCGGGATACCTACTATGTTCTACGAAATGACCCGCGCGGGATAACCCCGCTGGCTTGACGGGTAAGGCGCACACGTTTCGCGCGAGAATGTCCCGCCCGCTATACGCGCGTATAAGGCGTTGAAACGTGCCAAACGGGTATCTAGTCCAGAATTACGCCTAACAGCGTTCTAGTGCGTTCTAAGGGGTATACACGCGCCGATAGTTGCACACACACCATAATGACACACACGGGGGAGCCACGCTCCCGCGCGTGAGCACACCGGGGAGTCGTTGCGCCCTTGCAGTGTAACAGCATGAGTGCCATTCCGGGGGAGTGGGGGAGCGCCACGGGTGAACGGGTGAGCCGTTGCATTCTTACGCGGGAGCAGTGAGCGCCCGACACGCCCCGCGCATAAGTGAGCACAACACACCGAGAACAGCATACGCGCGCATGAGTACCCCACCGATAAAGAGAAACCAGCCCCCGTAATCGGGAGCGGGGACCGGGGAGCACCACCCGTCCCCGGTAAGTGTTGCTAGTGGGAAAAACCCATTCTTAGCAGGTAAGAAAAGTAGAATGCGTAGATAATCACGCTAGAGTATCCCATGATAGGGTGAGCGATAGACGTTTCAGGGAATACCATGAAGCCAATCATGAACAGAGCCATGATGATGAACAGAATTGCGGTGATGGTGCGGAACGTCTTAGTGTTCATGTTCTTAACCTTTCGGGTTGTTGTTTTGTGGTGCATGGACATTATAAACATACTAGGCACAACAGTGTCAAGCCGAAACACAAAACAGTTTTTACCGGGAACATAACAGCAGGTGGGGCGGGGTGAACACGCGCCACGCCGGGAGTGTTACGGGTGAACCGTTGTAGCGCGCCACGGGAGCACGCCTGCGCGGGGGTTAAGCGCCGGGGAATCGTTGCAGCCGGGAGAACGCCGGGAGAGAGTGAGTGCCATACAGTCCACACCGGAAGTACACGCGCCGGGGGATCACACGCGCCCGCATGAGCGCCACACGCCCACACCATTACAACTGTGAGCCGGAACAGCACGCCGGGTAATGAGTGCCACGGGGAACGGGAGCGCCGGAAACACACCGGGAGCCATGAGCACACGCGCCGGGGAGTGAACGGGGGAGCCGGAAGAGTGAGCACGGGAGCACACGCACCGGGAACGGGGAGAGCGCCACGCGGGGGAGATAGCGCCTTGCAGCCTTACACACCGGGGGACGGGAGAGCATAAGCACACGCGCCGGGAGCACACGACCCGCCCGCCCGTGAGCCATGCAAGCATGAGAGCGCCCCCGCCACGCGCATGAGTGGACGGGGGAGCCGGGAGAGCGCCCGCCCGTTATGGGGAGAGCGCCGTGAGTGCTAAACGTTAGCCGTAACGATCTTTAGAGGGAACGCACGTTCAAACGTCACGCGCACCACGTTATCGCTACCGATACGCACGGTAACGGTGGAAAGTTCATCATTGTTCAATTCCGTTTCCATGACAGCGGGGAACACGCGCCCGTTCTCAATATCGTTCTTAACAACGTTAGCGATAACACGCGCCGTTTCGTCCATGTCCGCGTATACGTCACCGGGGAGTGCAGCACGGGCGATAATGTCATCAATAGGGCGAAGATTAGCCATTATGATCTCCTAGAATGTCTACCCAAGCGGGGAATCGCTTGGTATGCCCCAAGTAAACCACACCGGCATAATATCGCGCAAGTTAGACCATGCCGGGGAGCGCCGGGAGTGAGTAAGCACACACCGGGGGAGCATGATCCACGCCCGCCACGCCGGGAGCCGTTGCAGCCGTGAGCACTAACGCATAAGCACCACGGGAGCGCGGGGAGCCATACGGCACACGCCATGTCATGCAGTACACCGGGGGGGAGCACGCGCGCCGGGGAGTGCCACGCCACACGCCCGCGCATGAGTGAGCGCCGGGGAGTGAGTGACACGGGAGCACGCCGGGGAGCCACACGCCCACACGGGGACACGCCGGGGAATGAGTGCCACGCGGGGAGCGCATGCGCCCGTATGAGCACCACGCCATAAGCGCCCGCCCGTGAGTGCGCCGGGAGCATTGCAGCGCACCGGGAACAGCACACGCCCCGCCCGTGAGCCGTTACAGCCTTACACACGCACCCCGCCACGGGAGCCATACAGCCATACAGCACGCCGGGAGCCGGGGAGCGGGAGCCATGAACACCACGGCACGCCGGGGAGCGCCGGGGGGAATGAGCGCCACGGGGAGAGCCGGGGAGCCGGGGGAGCACCACGCGCCCCGCCACGCTATGCAGTCCATGCCACGGGGAGCACGCCCGCACCCGCAACAATTATATTCATGCCCTGACCTGCTAGAACGCCCAACAGTTTGTACCTGTCTATGAACGCGACTAACCTACTAGGTAACGGACAAAACCCGCCGACATAGGGGCGAGGGAGGGGTGCCCAAAAACTTTCCCGGTAAGGATAGCCTAACCTTACCGCGCACTAGTTAGATAGAACACACGTTCATGCGAACACTAGTTCTATCGCACACCAGTTCGTACATAGTAGGTGCGGACATTGTATGTATAACTAACGTAGAACGTGAGTTCGATAAGGTGAGCCTTACCTTATCGAACGTCAATTCTATCGTCGTGAGTTAGGTAGTCCTTACTTCAATCCTGATAAGTGTGAACAAAAAATTATCCCCGTCTCCCCGGTTGTGATACCGGGGAGACGGGGAGCGCCCCCCCCTTGTGGCTACTTGCTCGTGGTCACGTTTCCGTAAGCGGTAGCGGTGGGTTCATTATTGCCATTCACCTTAACCGTGACGCTGTAAGCGCGCTTACCGTCCTCGTTGTCAGTCACGCTTACGGTGGAGAGCACTACAGTGTTACCGTCCATGTCTACGCGGGTAATCACCTTGTTCGCCTTGTTTACCAGCGTGTTTTCAGACTTATTGGTCACAAACTCGTTAGCGCGTCCATCCTCGATAGCGCCGATGATGTTGTTCACGTTGGACTGAGCGATGTTGCCGTTAATGGACAACTTCGGGGTGGTCGTAATCATGATGTGTCCTCCTTGTGGACTGTTCCGGCTAGGGCTTGTTCCCTTGCCGGTACTTACGACAGTACCAGCACCTAAAATGTGTTACAAAACGTCACGCAAAAGTCGCCGCGTTTTGCCTGGTCAGACCGTGAATATTAATCGGTAAAGTATCGTCGTTTTAGCGTCGTTTGTGGTGCGTTACATGACTAGGTTCATACGCGCGGGAGCGTGAAGCACACGGGAGCGTGAAACAGCGCATAATCATGCGCTAGGAAGCCTGTAGACGGACGCGCGCGTCATTCTGGTGTACTTAGTCGTAAAACGGCTTAAAACGGCTTAGAGCGCGTTTTAGAGCGTTCACGCTGTAGATGGTCTTTTGCACACGCTTATGTTGTTACCTATGTGAGTTATCAGTCGTGCGAACACTCATTAATATTCATGCCTTGACCTGCTGAAACGTCGCCGGCGAGCGGCTTAATTAACACTTGCACCGGGTGCCTGGTAGCGTTGGAGGTACAGACTAAACCGGCTGCAAACGGGCGAGGGAGCCGACCCCAAAACTTTCCCGGTAAGGTAAGGACAACCTAACCCCGTGTTCTATCGAACAAACGAACGCCCCCGGCACCTTACGGCACCGGGGGCATTTACCTCGCCTGACTAGCGGATATCGTCCCAGTCGTGGTTTACGAAGTTATCGAACGCCTGTTCCGTAGCGTTTTTCCACGAACCGAAGTAGCGTCGAACAGTTGTGCGACCATAGTTTCCGTGCTTTTCGTATGCGGTGGAGCCAAGAGCAAGAACGTTCACGTTCAAGTTAATAGCGACCTGTCGAATATCCTTCAGAATCGACATGCCAGACGACTTACCACGGCGGTCGATCAGTCCAAGTTCCAGCGCCTGTACCGCGTATGCACGCGCCTTAGTCCACGTTCCGAAACGCTTTTCAAAGCCCGCGCGGGAGAACGCGCCCTTAGCGTTCTGGTACTGCTTGCCGGTGAACTTTTCCAGTTCAACGCCCTGGTTGTATGCGACCCGAACCATGTCTGCGAGCATGTCCTCAACGGAGAAAGCGTTACGCCCCTGTGCCTGTCCGTTGTTCTGTCGTGCTTCCTGGTAGTTGTTATCCCACTCGATGAACTCGACAACGTTCATGTTCTGTGCTGCGACCTTGGGGGTGGTGATGGTGGACATTGTGGTGACTTCCTTTTCTTGTTGTTGTCTCTGTCTGACACTTCTTATTAAACAGCACACCGCCTACTATGTCAAGCCGAAACGCCAATTTTTCCAAAACTTTTTTGTTTCCGCTGGTCAAAGGCTTTAAATTCATTGTTGTTTGTGTCGTGTCATAGGCGTTTTTTCGTGCGTTATAAAGGGTACATAGTAGGTATATCGCGCGCGGGAACATAGTAGGTGTGTGCTGTAGTGTTTCCTGTGAGTTTCCTGTGTGAACATATGTTCGTGTGGTAAGTATCACGGGAAAGTGTGTTCGGTTAGGTTTGCTTTACCTTACCCGCAAAGTTTTCGCGCACCTCTCCCTCGCCCCTATTGTGCTCGGCGGGTTTTGTCCGTGTACCTCACACTATACGCACACTATTGTGACAATGCAAATTATGTGCGTTTTGGCTGGATAGGGCACGTTGTGGGAGTTTTTATCGAACTATCAAAACGCGCTGTTTTGCACTACACCCGCGCCGGGTACGTATGCTATTGCGCCCGCGCTCCTACACTCGCCTAGCAACCCGTGCGCCCGTCACACAATGCGCTCCACTACGCCCCGCGCGCCTAATACCCGCATAGATCCGCGCGCCCGCTATACACGCCTACACGCGCCCCATCGCCTAGCGCGCTACAGACGCGCCTAGCGACCCATAGGCACGCGCCACGACGAATACACACCCGCTACTCGCACGCCCCGCCATACAACGCGCGCCTATACGCCCCCACACAACAAAACGCCCCCGACACACAACGCGCCGGGGACGAAAGTAAACGGGGGGGGCAAAACTAGCGCCCACCCCCTATCGGACTAGATACCGAAACAGTCCACGTAGTGCTCACGCTCTGCATCAAACTGTGCTTGCACGTCATCGACACTACCGCCGAACCCATCTCCCTTAAGCGCCAGTGCTACGCCTTGACCATCACGAACATGCGACATTGCGGTGCCAGCATTGTTTGCTAGGTCACACACGTTTCCCTCATTGTCAAACAGCACCGCCATCGTTTCCTCACTCACGCGGTACTCGGTGCCGTCCCACGTCGTAAGCGCAACAGCGCCAACCGGGAAGTCCTTGTGCGAAACCTTTACAGACATTGTTCCTCCTTGTGGAACCTCTCACGCTTAAGAGTATCTCCCTTATCGCGTAAACCCATTATGACACACTCGGTAGACAATGTTCAAATCGACACCTAGTAAGTCCTATTTTTGCAGGTGAGGGCATGAATATAATTCGCATACATAGTAGGTGTGGCGCGCGCTTGATCGCATTATCATGCGCGCGCTTGACCGCACCACGCACCCGCGCGCCACACTAGCGACTACCCCTAGTAATGCGGTGCGAGATTCTCGCCAATTTTTTCGACAAACACAAACGTCAAACCAAACCACAGTGCCACAGCGGTAAAGAACCCTGCAACAACAGACACGCTTGACACGCCCGCTATGACACACAACGCAAATAGCACGTATAGCGCAACATGCGAGTTAATCCAATTGATAACACTTTTCATCTTTTTGCTCCTTTTTCATTTTGGTGTGTGGTTGAACCTTTCCCACACCTTAGCATACAAGGTGTGCAAGCACAAACTATGGAGATACATAACGATCCCCGCCTATACGATAGTATAAGCGGTTATGCGCACATACCCGTGCCATGTACCCATAATCGCGCCAATAACGCATCCAGCGCGGTGCTAAACCGCTTAAACGTCTCATTCTGGCACACAATACACGCTTATACACCCCGCACCACACAGACACACACACCCGTTATCGCATACCTCCGGCGCGCCCGCGCACCAGCAACCCGCGCGCCTAGTGTCCAATACCCGCGCCACAACGGATACGCGCCCACGCGCAATAGCCCCGCCCACGGTATCCCACAATGACACGAATACACCCGGCGCGCCCCATGTCCTAGACACATCTGATAACGACTTAAGCGCGCCATAGTCCAAAAGACTACAACGCGCCTAAGTGCTATACCGTGCTTATTCGTTCATGTCAAAACGCGCGTCCAGCCACGCAGAGGACAACAGGACCGTAAAGAACAAAAACGACGGCACAGCCACAATCAACGCCAACGACTTCAACGCCCCACCAACCAGCAAACCAGTAAAAGCAATCAACGCACACACAGCAGTATGCAGCGCAAATACAACACCAGTCATGCGCGGGTGAGCATGAAACACACCCGCCATAGTGTTCATAAACTTATTCGCCGGAGTAACAAACTCATAACCGTACATTGTCCCACACTTTCCTTATCATCGTCGTGAACTTGACACAACCCATTATACACACTTCCGTCCAGAGCACAACTTACCCAGAAAACATACATAGTAGGTGCACAACCGCGCGCACCTACTATGTACCCGCCATTACACGCCCGCGCACCCTACACAAGTCGCGCCCCGCACCCCCGTGCGCCTTACCAGTTATTAGCAATTCGTTCGTCACGCGCTTCCGCTTGTGCGTCCATGATAAACAACGTGAACACAATAGCCACCAGAACAAAACCAGCCCCAACAACAGAATTAACCACAATAGCACCAGTCATCATTGCGCGCGCGGTGTAAATGATGACCATAAGGTGCATAAGCATAACCGGGATAACGCTCCACGAGTGCTCATAAAACACGTCCACCAGTTTGTCGTGAACCTTAAACACAATCTCCATGACGTTCCTCTTTCCCTACTAGGTATTGAACTGTACGACACCCATTATACACACGAGAAAACAGCGCGCAACTTTACCCCGAAACAACCCCACAACCAGCAAAAACGCGCCATTTAGATACACTGTCTAAATGGCGCGATAACTACCGGGCGTGCTTCGCTTCGACCACAGCACCTAGCATGATACCAGTGTGAAAGAAAAACATGACCAGCGCGAGGATAGTAAATGCAACCCCCGCGATACCGCTTAACAGTCCCGCGACATAGCCAACCATCACAACCAGCGCAAAATGCACCGCGAACACAACCGGCACCGTCCACACGTTACGCGCGAACAGTCTCGCCAACCTATCGAACACTGCGTAAACAATACCAAACATTGCGCCTTATCCTTTCCTTGCTTTTGTGCTTGTACTTTCCATTATACACAACCCTACCCACAGCACAACCCGGCGCGCCACACGGATACATTACCCGCGCGCCGGGTACAAAACGCCCATAGACCGCGCACGAAACACGTCCATGAAAACGCCCATCTTACAGCGAAAACACTACCCACTACCCCCGCAAATTACCCCCGGTATTTGTGCTACATACTAGGTAGGTATATAGTGTGAAGTACACGGCAAGGAGATACCAAGCCGGAACAAGGAGGAACATTATGGTTGTCACGATAAGCGCACTCTCCCGGATTATGGCGGGGTTGCTCATTATCGCCTATATCGTGAACAATAACGACTAGCAGAACAATATGCGGGGCGTAAATCAGCGCCCCGCCTATTGTTCTGCGCGCCGGGTGGAACCAATACGCCATAATTACGTTTCAACGCTACTTAAGTCGCCCCGCGCCACTACAGCCCCGCATACCCGTTAAACGCCCCATGAACGCGCGTATGCGCCCTCTAGTGGGCACAGACACCTACACGCCCATAATCGCGCCTTAAGCGCGCCTAGCGCCCGATTAGCGCGCTTTACGCATAATCCCCGCGCACTTACCCCCACAAAACAGACAAAGCGCATACAGCGCGCTTGCACTGTATGCGCTCCCCCCCCCGCTTACTTATCGTTTACCAGCGACACCAGCACCTTAGTAGCGACATAGGTAGCGATACCGCCGATGACACCGAACGCGATAACATTCTGGACAACCGGGAACGACTGGACAACAATGACCACCAGCAGGGTGATAAGCAGCAGCGCCATGATGTTCATGTTCTTGATGATAAGGTCTTGCAGGTTCATGGTGTGTACCTCTTTCTACTTGGTATCTTTTGTGGTGCGAGTCCATTATAAACATAGTAGGTTGTACCGTGTCAAGTCGGGTGAAAAACACGGGCATGTATGCAGGTAGCTCACTGTTTTTGTGCGAGTTGTTTCGCGCGCGCCACCCGCCCCATACCCGCGTGCCATTATGAGTTACACGCACGACTACGCCCCGCGCCACGCGCCTACACGCCTAACGCCCGCGCGCTCCACGCTTACACGCCCCCCCCATTAACGCCCGCTAGGTGGATACACGCGCCACGGACACGCCTACACGCCCCGCGCCCTACTCACGCCAGCGCACTAGCAACCCGTATCCGCGCGCCACTAAGTACGCCCCGCACCCCGCACACTACGACTACACGCCTAACGCCCGCGCGCTCCACGCCTACACGCCACACGCTCCCCATTAACGCCCGCGCGCCTAATTGCACCTAGCGCGCCCCGCGCCTACGCGCCACGCGCCCCCCCTAGTTCCCCCTACCAGGGAAACTCAACCCCCTTAAACTTGCGCTTCATCTCCCTGATAGACTGGCGAACCGCGTTTTTATCACTCGCCGTGCAAGATACAACCACCATGATACCAGGGTAATCAGGGTGCGTCACCTTATAGTGCCTACCCGTCTTAATCACAAACCCCATCTTTTCCAGCCCCTTGATGTATTCTTTCTTGCTAGGCACTTTCTTGCTCATTGTTCTCTCCCTCGAATCGGTGTATCAACTTGAACTACCTACGATGATACACACACCTAGTAAGTAGCACAACCCAAACACGCAATCCCACCACGCACCTACTATGTTTTACCAGGTAGACACCCATAAAGCGCATGAATATAAATACCCACGCACACAAAATACCCGCGTTATCTCACCATAAGATAACGCGGGTATTACCCCCCCCCTAGCGCGAACTACTGAGCCACAGTGACCACACCGCGCGCCACAGCGGTATCGTCACCCTCACCGCGAACCTGCACCGTGACGTTGTACGTGCGCGTATCGTCATCATTGTCCACCACACCAACAGTAGACAGCACCACAGTATCACCGTCTACGTCCACGCGGGTAATGACCTTATTCGCCTTAGACACCATCGTCGTTTCCGACTTATTGGAAAGAAACTCATTCGCGCGCCCCGCTTCAATAGCGCCGATGATGTTGTTCACGTTCGAGTGAGCGATATTGCCGTTCACAGTGAGTTGCGGACTAGTAACGATCATGACGATCAACCCTTTCGGTTTAGGACTTCCTTGCTTGCACTATCTACAATAACAGCACCTACAAAGTGATACATAATCAGGGTGCAAACTAGACGTGTTTTCTCAGGTAGACCCATGAATATAAATACCCGTCCCCACGTCATAAACAACTACGTTTATACCCCAATGCGCCCGCGCCTGTCCCGCGCGCCCCCGCCTAGCGCCCGATTAGCGTGCCTACTCACGCCCCCGCCACACAGACATACCCCGCGACTTCACGCCTAGCGACGACTACTCACCGCCCCCCCCCGCTCCACCTAGCGCGCCCCGCTCCCCGTGGATTACTCACCGCGCCACACAGACACGCCCGCTATACACGCCCCGCCTACTACACGCCTAGCAACCCGCGCGCCTGCCATGTTCCGCGCGACTTCACGCCTAGCGCCCCCGCTCCGCCCGCGCCCGCTACACGTCCAACAGACACACCTAGCAACCCGCGCGCCTACTCACCGCGCGACCGCTACGCCCCGCCATAACGCCCCGTGCAACTTCGCGCCTACTCACGCCCCCCCGCCACACAGACACGCCTAGCGCCCCGCGCACCCGCTACCCATAGACACGCGCGCCTACACGCCTAGCAACCCGCGCACGACACCTACACGCCCCACAGACACGACAATATGCCATTATGGAACACTCACCCCATACCCGCGCCCAAAACGCCCTACAGCGCCACACAGCGCGCCTAGAAACCCGCGCCACTGTCCCCGCGCCACACCGTCCGCACCTAGCAACCCGCGTGACTACTCACCCCCCCCCAACCACTACCCCCGCCAACTTGCACCACAACACACCATTGACTACCATGACAAGCACACGGACAAAACCAGCCGAAAATGGGCGAGGGTGGGAACCCCAAAAACTTTTACACTTAGGTAAACCTCACCTAACCGAACACACGTACACACCTACTATGTGAAAACAATTGTCTATACAAAAATACTCCTCTACACCTACAAGGTGTAAAGGGGATAACCCGCCCCCCCCGCTTATTTTCTAGCGAATCTTATCCCAGTCATGGTTCACAAACTTATCGAACGCCTGATCGGTAGCATTCTTCCACGAACCAAAGTAGCGACGCACCGTGCGCATGGAGTAGTTACCGTGCGCGTTGTAGTGCTTCTGCTCCAGCGCCAACACGTTCACGTTAGCGTTCAACGCACACTGGCGAATATCTTTCAAAATACCCTTGCCAGAGCACTTGCCGAAACGATTAATCAAACCAAGTTCAACCGCCTGTACAGCGTACTCACGCGCCTTAGTCCACGTTCCAAAACGCTTCTCAAAGCCCGCGCGGGAAAACGCGCCCTTAGCGTTCTGGTACTGCTTGCCGGTGATCTTCTCCAGCGGGGTCTTAATATCGCGCGCCACTCGCACCATATCCGCCAGCATGTCCTCAACGCTGTAAGCGTTACGCCCCTGAGCCTGTCCATTGTTCTGGCGTGCTTCCTGGTAGTCCTCATCCCACTTGATGAAGTCCTGTACGTTGTCGAAGTGCTTAGCAGCAACCTTAGCGTTTGCGATTACGGTGGTCATTGTCCCGGTTCCTTCCTGTTGTCTCTGTCTCGGTGACAATTCTTATTAAACAGCCCTACGCCTACTATGTCAAACCCACACACCAACACACACCAAAAATTACCACAAAACCCCAGGTCACAAGGGGTAAAATTGTTTTTGAATATAATTGTTTTTGCGCTGTTTCACGCCCCATATAACGCGCTATAACTACACCATGATTACGCACCAAAGACACGCATACGCCCCGCGCGCGCCTACACGCCCGCGCCCTACACGCTCGCGCCCGATTACACGCACCCGCGCGCCTGTACGAAACCTGTGAAAACACTGTCAAAGACCAACCACACGTTTGTTCGATAATTCGCGCACCTACTATGTTCGCGCGTGTGTTCGGTTAGGGTGTCCTAACCTTACCCGCAAAGTTTTTAGGCTCGGCTCCCTCGCCCCTATTATCATCGGCGGGTTTCGTCCGTGTACCTCATAGGCTACCAGCGACCGCCACAAACAACAACTCGACCGCGCCCAAACTACCCCCGAAAATCACCCCCCCCCGCGCACACAACAAAAAAGACACCCCGCGCATATCGCGCCGAGTGTCCGCCCCCCCCTAGCGGTTAGTTATCTTCCGCACCATCACCCCACAACCACCCCGCCTGACGGTTGTACTTATTTTCTTCGTACTGTTGTTCAAGCAGTGCCTGCGCGCCCGTCAAGTGTTCATCACACATATGCAGCCAGTGGTCAGTGTTCACCTCATTCTTGCACCCGCGACCATAGGTGCATTTTGCAGCCTTAACCTTGGACTTCTTCACAGTAGCGGTTGCAGTAGCCATAACGTGTGTCCTCCCTGGACTTCTTGGTGGTGAGGTTCTCTCCCTCGCCGTGTAAACCCATTATGACACACACCTAGTAAGTAGCACAACCCAAACACGCAACCCAATTTTCACGAGACAACAAAACCCCAGGTAAGAGCACAAAAACAGCATGAATATAATTCGCACACTACCCCCGCAATACCCGCCAAAAACACTCACGCAAACAATGGCACATACGCGCCTAAAACAACGCCCCGCCTACACGCCCCGCCACCACGCACCACAAACACGAAACACGCACACTACCAGCACGTTTGCACACGATTTGCCACCGCATACTACGTATGGTTAAAATATGAAGTGAAAGCACAACAGCACAAGCACAAAGGAGCGCACGATGGACAATCACGATTACTACGTCGCACAGGTAGAAAACAAAGGCGCGCGCGGGGTTATGTACTCGCTACAGCACCGGGTACGTGACAACGGTATCAACGAATACTTTGAACAGTCCACGAACAACGACGTACGCACCGTGACAACACTGTCCATTAACCCCAACGCACAACGCGCGGGTGTGAGTGTTGTCACAACGCAAGAGAACCTACTCACCGGCGAATACAACGAAAAGAGCACTTTCGTTCCCGCCTAGCACGCTACAGACTCCCCCCCCCCCCCGCAATACCAGCGGGGGATAATCTTTGTGACATTTAACACATACTATGTTCCACACGTATGTTCGATAACGCGCGCACCTACTATGTACGCACTCATGTTCGGTAAGGTGCGCCTAACCTAAGTGCAAAAGTTTTTGGGGTCTCCACCCTCGCCCCTTCGTCGGTGGGTTTTGTCCGTGTACCTCATAGGCTACCAGCGACCGCCACAAACCACAAATTGTCCCGCGCCCAAACCACCCCCGAATATCACCCCCGCTCATACAACAAAAAAGACCCCAGCACATATCGCGCCGGGTGTCCGCCCCCCCCCTTACAGTTTAGTTATCTTCCGCCCCATCACCCCACAACCAACCCGCCTGGCGGTTGTACTTGTGCTCCTCGTACTGTTCTTCAAGTTTCGCTTGCGCACCCGTCAAGTGTTCATCACACATGTGCAACCAGTGATCAGTGTTTACCTCATTCTTGCACCCACGCCCATAGGTGCATTTCGGAGCCTTAACCTTGCCTGACTTCTTAGTGGTGATGGTCGCGGTGGCGGTGGTCATAGTGTGTGTCCTCCTTGGACCTGATGGCTTAGGTATCTCCCTCGCCGTGTAAACCCATTATGACACACACCTAGTAGGTAGCACAACCCCAAACGCCAAACAATGTTGCACCTAGTATGTTTATGCAGGTCAAGACGCGAATTTGCATGAATATAATTACGCGCACAGGGTACGTACGCGCTACATACCCGCGCGCACGAGAACCTACAAGATAGTGCGAGAGGGGTGCAGCGCCGGGGAATAATCCAGTAACGCCCGCTACAGAGCACGCCGGAAACCACGCACACGCGGAAAGTGCGCGGAAAGCACAGCACCACGCCCGAGCGGGGAGCAACCACGCCCCCTTAACGTTGCGGGAGATTATCCTGATAATCCATGCACGCTTGAATTACATCAGCGTACTTATCCTGAATCTCGCTGTAATCATCGTTACCCTTAGCCGTGAGTTTATGCGTAAGGCGGGAGTTGTCCAATCGAAGAATGTAACGGTGAGCAACTTCATGCTTATCTTCGACAGTTTTACCATACTTGGCAATTTGAGCACTCATATGACGAACAGCGGTATCCGCTTCCAATTGCGTAATTACTTCCAGGTTAGGACAAATCATAATGTTGTCAGACAGAGCCATGTTAAGCCTTTCTTATTGAGCCGTTTATGAGTACGTAACGAATCATAACAGACATGATATAGAAACGTCAATTTGTGCCACAAGAAACGCCCACGCGAGTAAAGCACGCCACGACACCACCCCCGCCACAATACACAAACCACCAGGTAAGCGCGCTACAACACGTACAAACTACCCCCGATTACACACTCCACACCCCCGCGTGCAATAATGGCATTAACAGCGAAACACAGGGAAAAGAAAACCCCCGCTGTTACACACCAAACCACCGTCCCGATTAGTGCAAAAGGAGCACACTATCATGGTCATCATCACCGCGATTCTCGCCCTCATTCTCGCCCTCATTGGTGGCGCGCCCGCCACCGTTCCCGCACAGGTAGCGGACTACACCGCCTACACGCCCGCCAACGATACCGAGTACGCACTCATGGATGGAGCCTACAATATCAAGGAAACGCGCGATGCCGACCGCGTGACCATTGACTACAACATCATCAATTCGCAAGGCGATACGTGCGATATCAGCACCGTCTACTACAACAACGGCACTGCTGCAAGTTCACAGCACTGCTAAACACCCCCGAAAACCACCCCCGCCACACCAGCGGGGGTGTTGTGATATTTCCCACACTTACTATGCCCCCGCACGCATGTTCGATAGAACGAGCACCTACTATGTTCGCAAGCCAGTTCGATAAGGTACGCCTAACCTAAGTTCAAAAGTTTTTGGGGTCTCTTCCCTCGCCCCTTCCCAGCGGGTTTTGACTGTATACCTCATACTATATACGCGCTCGCACCAAACCACAATTCGACCACGCCCGAACCACCCCCGATAAGGGGTAAGAAAACAGACGCGCCTACACCCGTGCGCCACACCAGTCACCAGGAAAACGACTACACGCGCCAATCTCCACCAAACGTCCCCGCGCGGGGTATGCGCACTATCCCCGAAAGACAGAACGAAACGCCCGCGCCAATCATCACGCGCGCCCCGTGCTCCCCACTTAGCAACCCGCGCTCCAATCATCACGCGCGCCTACACGCCACACAGACACGCCCCGCCAATTACCAGGCACCGCCTTCACCAGGAAAACGCGCCCCACATAACGTCCTCGAAAAACGAGCACGCCAACAATCAATCGCCCCGCGCCTACACCAGCCACCAGGAAAACGCCTACGCCAATCGTCCCCGCGCCAATCACACAGCAAAGCGCCCCTCAAGCACACCAGAACAATCGCGCCGGGAAAACGCCACGTTCAACCACTTGAACAATCCAGCCAAGTAACGCCCCCCCCCCGCGCGCCATGTCCTAAACGCCCAAAAAACGCGCCCGCCACACCAGACAGAAAACGCCCCAGTCCCCGCACCAGGAAAACGCACCAGCCAATCACGCGCCGGGAAAACGCGCCCAATGACTAACATCACGCCCGCGCCAATCGTCCAGCGCGCCGAAACAATCCACGCCCAAAAACGCGCGCCAAACGATGAAAACTTCACACTGTCCACCACGCCCAAGCAGCCATGTCCCGACCAATTCGCACAACTCCACAAAACGCCCGCGCACAAGGTATGCGCGCTAGTTAAAGCGCCAACACCAGCCGATCACGAAAAACGCCCCCCGCACTACCACTCGCCAAGAAACGCCCCCAACGATTCGAACCACGCCCGCCAATACCCCAAAACTTCACGACCAACCAATCTCGCCGGAAACTCACACCCGCGCCCCAATCAACGCCTATCCACCACGCCCCAAAACCCACAAGAAAACGCGCGCACCATTACCACACCACCACGCGATATATCCAAACGCCCCATGAAAACCACCCACACCAACAGTCCCAACGAAAAACGCCCGCACCAACCAATCGCCGGAAACTTCACCGACCGCGCCAATCACCAGCCAAAAACGCACCCGCCCCGACAACCACACCCGCCAATCGCGCCCAAAACAACCACCAAACGAGTAATTCTCCCAACTCCACAACCCACTCCCCGCGCGCCCCAGTCCAAAACAAGCACCACGCCACCAGCCAATCGCCAAAGACACGAGCCAAAAACGCCCCCAACAATCACGCCCAAAACACACGCGCCTAACGTCCAAGAAAACGCCCCCGCCAATCGTCCAGAACGCCCCCAGCCAATTGCCCCCAAAACGCCCCGCGCTCGAACACGCGCCACACCACACGCCTTTTACACCATCCAACCAAAACCCCCAAGAAAAACGCCCACACCACACCAACAACCCGCTAGCAACACCAGGTAGAAAAATCACCCCGCCGATGAAAGTAGAAAAACACACCCGCTGATGAAACATCACCACACGCGCCAAACATCACTACTGATGAAACAACACCGCACAAACACACACCACAACTCGACCGCGCCCACACCACCTACAGCACACAAAGAACACCAACCAGGAAAGACAAGCAGAACAAAACCACGCCCCCAAACACTCCCCAGTCAAAACGCCCGAAAACGCGCCACGCCACAAAAACGACCACCCAACCAGAAAACGAGCACCCACTACCACACCAGCACACAGCATGTCCAATCGCACCACACCAAAAAACGCCCACGCCACACCAGGAAAACAGCACAACCACGAAAAAGAACAATCACGCACCAATTATCACGCCATGAAAATGCCAACGCCAATCAAAACAAAAACTTCGCACTATCCAATCACTTCCAAAACAGACACCCCCGCGCGGGTATTGCGCGCCCACACCCGTAAGTCGGAACAGAACTCCAAACACCCGCACGCCCAGGAAAACGCCCCACAACTTGACAAAGCAAAACACGCGCCTTTTGCACCGCCCCGTACAACCAGCCAAACAAGCACGAAAACGCCCCCAATCGCGCCCAAGAAAACGCGCCCCAAAAACACCAACCAGGAAACCAGGCGACACAAACACTTTCCCGCGCACCAGCGCCCGCGCCAATCATCTACACCAGCACGCCCGCTCACAATCAAACAATCCCGTGCCAACCAAACGCCCCCGCGCTAATCGCTCGAAAACATGCCAAAACACCAGCCAGCCAGCCAACAATCCCACCTGACAAGCCACACCCGCGCCCGCCAATTACGCCCCATGAAAACGCGCCTTATATAGCGGTATATTACGGTAGCAATTTATGCGAATTCTGTACACACTAATGAATCATTAGTATTACAAAACTCGATACTGCTCACTGCCGGTAAAACACCATAATCATCAAGTAATGAAAACATTACCCGTGAAAATCCCCTTATACCATTAT
>ERZ1029874.15-NODE-15-length-61749-cov-34.253007_pt1 | contig 61749 bp, 59 predicted proteins | sample MGYA00519235_ERZ1029874 | MGnify/ENA primary metagenome ERZ1029874 (study PRJEB33666, sample SAMEA4610926) | skin metagenome | biome: Human-associated habitat; feature: Malodor aspect; material: skin | place: Philippines | collected 2015-08 ...
ATCGACAGGAGGCCACATACGCCGCGGTGGCAGTATCCGCACCTACGATGACGCCCACAGTGGCGAAAGTCGAGTACCCCAGGTCGAGCACACCCCCGTATAGCTACGGACTCGACCTCCACTACTCGACCAACTGCCACCCGACGCGGCGGGGCCGCACCACCCCGCCCGCGCACGATCTGACACTGGGCCCAGAATCAGGCCGTGTTCCCCCTGGTCGCCATTGGTGACATGTCAGATCATGTGCACACCACCCGGACAACCGCACTGCGTCCAACCAACGTTTCTTGCTGGAGGTTGAGTACCCCAAGCCGAACACACCCCCAAAACCCGGATGAGCTCGACCACCCGCACCCGAACACCCGAACACTAACCGGGACATATCCGCGGGGATGTGGGACGGGTCTGACTCGCGGTGGAAGGCTTTCCTATAATGATCGGGATTGGAAACGGAGGTCCCTTATGTCAGGAGTGGACGAAGGAGTCGGTCAGGAGCGTTCGTTCGGAGACGGAGCGCAACGTGACTCTGGTAGCCGCGGCGAGAAGACCGCGCGGGGTCACCGCGAAAACGCCGCCCGCGAAGAGCGCGAGCCCCGCGGGCGCGCAGGCCACCGCCGAGATGGTGGCCGTGGTGACGGGCGAGGTCGTGGGGAGGGACGCTCTGAGGGCCGCGGTGGCCGTGACCGGCGCGGCGATAGTCGTGCGCGAACTGGCGGGCGAACTGGTGGTCAAAATGGTGGTCGAGGTGGCGGCCGCCATGGTGAAGACCACGGTCAGGGCGGCGATCGGCGCGGTCGCGGTGGCGTGCGGCACGATCGTTCCAACCCACGCCGGGAAGGCTTCCGCGAGGACCGGATGGCGCAGAAGGAGCTGGAGCCGGATCTGCCCCAGGACTTGGAGATCTCGGATTTGGATCCGTCGGTCCTTCAGGATTTGAAGGTGCTGTCGAAGGACAACGCGGAGCGCGTCGCTAAGCATATGTTGATGGCGACTGACCTGCTTTACGACGACCCGCAGCTGGCTCTGCGTCATGCGCGCGCGGCGAAGAACCGTGCTGGTCGTGTCGGTGTCGTGCGTGAGACGAATGGCGTGGTGGCGTACCACGCGGGGGAGTGGAAGGAGGCGCTCTCGGAGCTTCGCGCGGCGCGTCGAATCTCTGGCGGGCCTGGATTGCTCGCTGTTATGGCGGATTCAGAACGTGGCTTGGGCCGCCCGGAGAAGGCTCTTGAATTGGGCCGCAGCCCGGAGGCCCGGGAGCTGGACCGAGACGCGCAGATCGAGCTTGCGATTGTTCTCGCTGGTGCCCGCCATGATTTGGGTCAGCACGAATCGGCTGTGGCGCAGCTGCAGCGTTTGAACCCGTCCCTGGACTCGCAGGGTTTTGCGCAGGCGCGTTTGAGTTACGCGTACGCGGATGCGTTGCTGGCTACGGGTGATCGGGCCGAGGCGAAGCGGTGGTTTGAGCACGCGGCGAAGATTGACGTCGACGGCATGACAGACGCGGCCGAGCGTGTGTCCGAGCTGGATTAAACCGATGCGCCTGACGGACGAACACGACGGTCTGCTGCTGGATTTGGACGGAACTGTCTGGTCCGGCGGCGAAGGCATAGCTCATGCAGTGGACGCCATCCAGGCCTCCGGGCTGCCCGCCATGTACGTGACCAACAATGCCTCCCGCAGTGCATCCGATGTTGCGGAGATGCTGCGCAACATCGGGCTTACCGCGCACGAGAGCGATGTGCTGACCTCGGCCATGGCGGCGGTAACTATGGCGGGCCGCTATCTTGAGCACGGCGACGCGGTCTACGTGGTTGGCGCGCCGTCGTTGCGTAAGTTGGTCAGGGATGCCGGCTACGAGCTCGTGGAAAGCGCCGACGGTGATCCGAAGGTAGTGCTGCATGGTCACAACCCGGATACCGGGTGGCGTGAGCTTTCGGAAGCAGCGTTGAGTCTGCAGCGTGGCGCCAAGTATTTGGCCACCAACCTCGATACTTCTTTGCCGATGGAACGCGGGCTGATGGTCGGCAACGGTTCGATGGTCGCCGCTGTGACGTCGGCCACCGGTGTGGTCCCGGAGGCCGCGGGAAAGCCGGAGCCGGCGATGTTTGAGCAAGCTGCTTCTTTGCGCGGGATGCGGCGGCCTTTGGCGGTCGGAGACAGACTTGACACGGACATTGCCGGTGGCGTGGCTGCGGGGATGCCCACACTTCATGTGCTCACGGGTGTCTCCGGGCCGCTCGCGCTACTAGAGGCGCCGCCCGCGCACCGTCCCACGTACATCGGCGCCGACATGCGCGCCCTTGCTGAGGATCCGGATGCGCTTGTCCCCGGCGCCCAGGAGGGCTTCGTGGCTCGTCTCGAAGGCTCCGCGGTTGTTCTCACCGGCGGTGCTGCTGGCGCCTCGAGTGTGGGGGCGTTGCGCACTGTGCTTGAGGTGGGGTGGGCAGGAGCAGACGTTCCGGTAGAGGTTCGAGCTGAATCCGAGGCCGCGGAAGCAGCAGTCTCGGCGTGGTGGTGATGCGCGTGGCTCCCGCTCCCATTCCACGCGATCCCCGGGCGGCGAAGATTAGTGCAGACGAAGTCTCTCGGCGTGTCGAGTCCATCCTGGCTGAGCCCGTTGAAGACCTTGCAGCCGAGGTTGATGCGCTGGCCCGGGCCCATTCGGTGCTGCGCGAGGCCCTCACCGATAACTAGCTATCCCGACAACGCAGGAAAGGGGACACACCTCAGTGGCTCCGAAACGTACGCGGCTCGACGCCGAGTTAGTCCGCCGGAAGATCGCCCGTTCGCGTGATCAGGCACAGACGTGGATCAAGGAGGGCCGCGTTCAAGTCGGCGGTTTCGTGGCTACTAAGCCTGCGACGGTGGTGGAGCCGGAAGCGTCCATCAAGGTCAACACCGAGGATGTGGACAACTGGGCGTCGCGTGGCGCTCACAAGCTGTTGGGAGCACTCGAGGTGTTCGCAGCGGGTGGGCTCGTGGTGGAAAAGCGCAAGGCGCTCGATGCTGGCGCGTCCACGGGCGGTTTTACGGATGTGCTGCTCAGCCGCGGCGCCAGCGAGGTGGTGGCCGTGGATGTCGGGTATGGCCAACTGGTGTGGCGGCTGCAAAACGACGAGCGGGTGCGGGTGCTCGACCGCACAAACATCCGCCACCTCACTCCGGAGATGATGGGCGGGCCTGCAGACCTTATGGTGGGGGATCTGTCGTTTATTTCTTTGCAGCTGGTGCTTCCTACTCTCGTGGAGTGCATGGAGGACGGGGCGGACATGTTGCCGATGGTGAAGCCGCAATTCGAGGTGGGCAAGGATCGCCTCGGTAGCGGCGGGGTGGTTCGTTCACCGGAATTACGCGCCGAAGTTACGTTGGATGTCGCTCGCTTCGCTCAGTCCCTGGGCTTATCGGTGCGCGGTGCGACCGCCTCCCCGCTTCCAGGGCCGAGTGGAAACGTAGAGTACTTTTTGTGGCTGGTGAAAGACGGCGGGGCGCAGAGGCTCGATGACGGCGCGCTGACCGATTTGGTGAACCGGGCGATTGAGGAAGGACCGAAGTAGATGGGTGGATCGACACACCGCGAGATCTTGCTGGTGCCCCACCTGTTCAGGGCCTCAAACATCGACTCGGCGGCGCGCGCGACTGAGCTTCTGCAGGACGCCGGCATCGCGGTTCGGCTCCTGGAACAAGAGCAGATGGACGTTATCGAAACCAACCCGGTGCTTTGCGGGCTATCCCGGGCGGCCTCGAACGGCGATGCCGCGGCTGGCTGCGAATTGGTGCTGGTCCTCGGCGGCGACGGAACTTTCCTGCGCGCGGCGGGTTTCGCTCGCGCGCAGGACATTCCGGTCCTGGGAATAAACCTGGGGCACGTTGGATTCCTGGCGGAGGGGGAGGCCGCGAGCTTGGAGAAGGTGATCGGTCAGGTCATCGACCGCTCCTACCGGGTTGTCGAGCGTATGACGCTAGACATAGCGGTTATCGGGGAACATGGAGATGTGCTGGGGCGCGGGTGGGCGCTCAACGAGTGCAGCATTGAAAACTCGGACCGCTCCCGGGTGTTGGATGCGACGCTCGAGGTGGATTTCCGCCCGGTGTCCTCTTTCGGCTGCGACGGCGTGCTCATTTCTACCCCGACGGGCTCAACCGCATACGCGTTTTCTGCCGGCGGGCCGGTGATGTGGCCGCAACTCGACGCGATTTTAGTGGTCCCGAACAATGCCCACGCCTTGTTTGCGAAGCCTTTGGTGGTTGCTCCGACCTCAACCGTGGCGGTGGAGTCGGAGCGGCAAACCACCCAGGCGACGGCGGTGATGGACGGCCAGCGGCGCTTGACCGTCCCGTCCGGGTCGCGTGTCGAGGTAGTGCGGGGCGAACGTCCGGTTCGCTGGGTACGCTTGGACGACAGGCCGTTTACAGACCGGTTGGTGGACAAGTTCCAGCTTCCGGTTTCCGGGTGGCGCGGCCCGCGCGGCTCGTAACAAGCCAACGAACACAGGGAGGCACGTTTTTGCTCGCTGAGATCTCTATCTCCAACCTTGGCGTAATTCGCCACGCCTCCGCGGAACTTTCCCCTGGGTTGACGGTGCTCACCGGCGAAACGGGCGCGGGTAAGACGATGGTTGTCACCGGGTTGCGCTTGCTTACGGGTGGGCGCGCTGACGCATCTCGAGTCCGATCTGGGGCCGATGGTGCGGTTGTGGAAGGCGCGTTTGGTACGCAGGCACTGTCTGAGGAGGCGCGGAATGCCGTGTCCGAAATCGCTTCCGGCGCGGGCGCGGACGCGGACGAGAACGGCGAGTATGTTGTGTCGCGCTCGGTGAAGGCGACCGGTCGCTCTAGTGCACATCTTGGAGGACGGAAGGTGCCTGCGGCGACACTCGGCGATCTCGCGGGGCACCTGTTGACGATTCACGGGCAGAACGACCAGCTGCGGTTGATGGCGCCAGAGCAGCAGCTGGCGGCACTCGACCGTTACGACCCCGCTATACGGGCCAGGCTCGATGCGTACCGTGATGCATACACTGCCTGGCGGGCGGCTTCCAAGGACCTCAAAGACCGCACGGAGAAGCGCTTGGAGCTTGCTCAAGAGGTTGACCGCCTGCAGTTCGCCATCGAGGAAATCGACGCGGTTGCCCCCCAGGCCGGAGAGGACGACGAGCTGGTGGCCACCATCAACCGTCTCCAGGATGTCGATGCGCTACGTGAGGCGGCGGAGATTGCGCTTGTGGCTATCGACGGTGCCGATGCCGTCGGCGGGGTCGGCGGGGTCGGCGGGGAGGAAGAGCCGGCTTCAGATCTTGTGGGAAGGGCGCAGGCGGCGCTCGAAGGCGCGAGCGACCAGGAGCTCAGGGATTTAGGGGCACGGCTCGGCGACGTGGCCGGGGTGCTTTCCGACGTCTCGGCGGAGCTGGGCAGCTACATGGGGAGTCTTCCTTCCGACCCTGAGGAGCTGGAGCGCCTCTTGCAACGCCAGCAGGAGATCAAAGCGTTAACGCGAAAATACGCTCCTGACGCGGCAGGGGTTGTGGCATGGCGTGAGAAGGCTGGGGCGAGGCTGGCCAGGATAGATACGTCCGAAGGTGCCGTCGAAAAGCTGAAGGCGAAGGTAGCCGAACTCGAACGCGGTATGAAGCAGCGCGCTGGCGCACTCACGAAGGCGCGGGTGAAGGCTGCGGCGGAACTGGGTGCCGCGGTCACTGAGGAGTTACACGGGTTGGCGATGCCAAAGGCGCAGCTCACCGTCGAGGTAGCGGAGGCGCCGTACGGCCGAGACGGTGCGGATGCGGTAGAGATCCTGCTCGCGCCGAACGCATCGCTGGATCCGAAGCCGTTGGCAACCAGCGCGTCTGGCGGTGAGCTCTCCCGAGTCATGCTGGCGCTCGAGGTGATCCTCTCTGAATCCTCCAGCGGCGCCACGTTGGTGTTCGACGAGGTCGATGCCGGCGTGGGCGGGCGTGCGGCCGTGGAGATCGGCCGGCGCCTCGCCAGGCTGGCTCGCGGCAACCAGGTCATCGTGGTCACGCACCTGCCGCAGGTGGCGGCGTACGCTGATACGCATTTGCACGTGTCCAAAGACGTCGGCGACGAGGCGGTGACCTCGGGGGTTGCGGTCCTCGATAACGAGGCGCGTATCGAGGAGCTTGCCCGCATGATGGCGGGGATGGATGACTCGGATACGGGGCGCGCCCACGCGGCGGAGTTGTTCGCTCGTGCGCAGAGCGAGGTTGAGCAGTTGCGCGGCTAAACCCCCGCGCGCCTCCCCGGTTTAAGCAGGTCACCGTTGCACAATGATGCGCATGACTGTTGCACCCTCCGCCGTAGAACCCACGAAGGAACCGCCCTCGGCTGAACTGCGCGGTACTTTGCGTGACTGCACGCCGCAGGGCAAAGGACTGGGCAAGTTAGGTGAGGGCGACATCGTGTTTGTCGATTCCCCCGACATGCAGCGCCGCCTCGCCGAGCAGATCATCTCGCACCGCCCGGCGGCCGTCGTCAATCTTGCCCCGTACTCGACCGGTACCCTGCCCACTTTTGGTCCGCATTTGCTTCTCGACGCAGGCGTTCCGCTATTCGAGGCGGCGGGTACCGAGATGCGCGCGAAGATCCGCGACGGCAAGAAGGTCACGGTCTCGTCGACCGGTCAGATTACCGTCGGCCGCAAGGTTGCCGGCCAGGCACAGCCGGTGAGCCGAAGCGAGGTGGACGCGACGTTCGCACAAGCGCAGCGCGGACTGGTGGAGAATATGGAGGCCTACTTCGGCAACACTATCGAGTTCATCCACTCCGAGGCGGCACTGCTCATCGACGGGGTGGGAGCGCCCGAGCTCGGCGACGTGATGGCTGACCGGAAAGTTGTCGTCGTCTCTCCAGCGCCGGATACCCGGCAGCGGTTGACAGAGCTGAAGAACTTCATGCAGGAGTACACGCCCGTGGTCATTGGCGTCAGCTCCGCTGCCGACACGCTCGCAGACATGGGGTATGCGCCGGACATCATCGTTGGGGACCCGACAGATGTGGCCGCGGAAAACCTGCGGTCTGACGCACGGGTAATACTGCCGGCTGATCCGGACGGCTACGCACCGGGGCTTGAGCGCATCCAAGATCTGGGAGTGGGCGCCATGACGTTCCCGGCGGCCACGGATTCCCCGACGGACTTGGCCATTTTGTTGGCCACTTTTCACGATGCGGAGATGATTGTGACGGTGGGGCAGCCCGTGGAACTCGACCGCATCTTCGCGGACTCGGCGACGACGGCTGGCACCTCGGCGACGGAACCCGCCGCGTTGCTGGCGAGGCTGAAGGCCGGGCGCAAGATCGTGGATTCAAGCGTCATCACTAACCTCTACGCCGTGGAATCCGGTGCTGGAGTGGCGTGGGCTTGGGCGATTCTCGGCGTGTTAGTGGCAGCCGCCGTTGTAATCCTTATCGCAGGCTTGGGCGGCGACGGCAACTTCGCCGACAATCTCGTGGATACGTGGAACACGATCGTATTGACGGCGCGCGACTGGTTCAACGGCTTGGGCAGCTAGGAGGCATTAATGGCAAAGACGAAGGGCAGGGCTGGACTCATTGCTGCGGGTCTGGGCTGGGGGCTGGCGCTCGGTGTCGCTCTGGGTGCGTTAGTTTTGGCTCCCGCTATGCCGGGTTCGGTGGACTTGGGGTTTTCCGAGTTCAAGCCCGAGGCGAAGGCGAATGTCGATGAGGAAGCTCTCGCCGCGGCGGAAGCGCGCGCGGACGAAGCCGACGATCTGCTCGCACAGGAGTCCGGCTCAATCGTGTCTGGGGCGCTCAAGGACGTTGCAGTCACCATCGTGCGCACTGCCGAGGCTGACGCCGACGATGTCGAGTCCGTGCGTTGGCTGCTCAACGCCGCTGGCGCTTCTGATTCGGGTGAGCTCACGCTTACGGAGCGTTTCACCGACCAGGCTGGTGCGGATGAGCTGTCCACCATCGTGGCAAACACCTTGCCCTCCGGCGCGCAGTTGTCGGTCCAGGACCGCTCACCGGGCACGCACGCCGGGGAGTCGCTCGCCGCAGTGCTGCTCAGCGACGGCGCCTCCGGTGAATCCAAAACCTCGCCCGAAGACCGCACGTTAGTGCTGGAAACGCTGCAGCAGGCTGGCTTTATTGAGTTCAGTGGCTCGATCGTTCCCGCCGAGGCAATCGTCATTGTGGACGGCCCCGAGCGCAGTGGGGAATTCGGCGCAAAGCTTGTTAGCGACTTTGCCAAGGCAATTGGGGCGCAGGGCAGGACGGCGCTGGCCACTCAAGGTGCCCGCCCCGCCCTCATTGACGGTGTGAAAGTTGTAGGCGGTGTGGACCGCGAAGCCGGGCGTATCAAGACCGTGCTAGCCGTGTCCAGCGGCGCCCCCGAGATGTAAGGCTCGTAGGGTAGAGCCCATGAGCCACGAATTCAGCGTTACTGAGTCTGAGGTCCTGCTTGACGCACCGATAATTGCGGTGCGCCGCGACCAGGTTGTCATGCCGGGCGGTACCGAGGCTGCCCGCGAGATTGTGGAGCACTTCGGCGCGGTCGCTGTCGTGGCTCTCGACGACAACGGCCGAGTAGCCCTGGTGGAGCAGTACCGCCATAGCGTGGGGGAGCGGTTGCTCGAGCTGCCTGCCGGTTTACTGGATATGCACGCAGAGGACGAGCTGACCTGTGCGAAACGTGAGCTCCAAGAGGAGGCTGGCCTGGCCGCCGACGAGTGGGGTGTCCTGGTGGATCTTGTGACGTCGCCGGGGTTCGCGGAGGAAGCCGTGCGTGTGTTTATCGCCCGCGGTTTGACGGACGTGGACCGGCCGGAGGCGGAAAACGAGGAGGCCGACATGGGGTTGCTGTGGATGGACCTCGACGAGGCTGCAGACAACGCGCTCGCGGGCGCCATCGCGAATTCGATTGCGGTCTCGGGCATCCTCGCTGCCGCCCGTCTCGTCGCGCGCGGGGATAGGCCCCGGAGCGTGGGGGAACCGTTCCACTTCCGTCCAGCGTCGTTGGCCGACCGACGGACGAGGCAAGGCATCGTGCCGGATATGAAGCGGATTTCTACGGGTGGACGCTGATTCGCTCGCGCAGCGTTGGCTGACCCATCTTGCGGTGGAGCGAGGTGTCTCACCCCACACGCTGAGCAACTATTCCCGTGATGTGCGCCGGTACACCGCTTGGCTCGCCGGTGCGGGCCTGCACGACCTGACCCAGGTCACGCCCACGGACATTGAGGCGTATGTCGCCGATCTCCGGCGCGGCGTGGATGGGGCGCGGCCGCTCGCGGCGTCATCTGCGGGTCGCGCTCTGACTGTTGCCCGCGGGCTGCACAAATTCGGGGTTGAAGAGGGCGTGCTTCCGGCAGACGCTGCTGCGGATGTTTCCCCGCCGTCGGCAGGCGAGCGGCTCCCGGATACTCTCAGCATCGACGAGGTCGCTGCGCTTCTCGACGCCTGCCCAACCGAGACGCCGTCAGGTTTGCGCGATAAGGCGTTGTTGGAAACCCTCTACGCCACAGGTGCCCGCGTCTCGGAAGTGCTGGGTTTGAGCGTCGACGATGCAACTGCAGCGTTGGACGGCGAGCACGGCGGCGTACTCGCCGTCACGGGCAAGGGCAACAAGCAGCGCCTGGTGCCTCTCGGGTCGAAGGCTCAGGAAGCGTTGCAGGCGTACCTGGTACGAGGTCGCCCAGCGTTTGCCAACGGATCATCGCACGCGCTGCTACTGAACAAACGCGGGGGTCCGTTATCCCGCCAGAGTGCATGGAACGCGATCAAGCACGCGGCCCAGCGCGCGGGCATTGACAAAGAGGTCTCCCCACACACCCTGCGGCACTCCTTTGCCACGCACCTGTTAGAGGGCGGAGCTGACGTTCGCAGTGTGCAGGAACTCCTCGGCCACGCTTCAGTTACCACCACACAGATTTACACCCACATCACAGCGGATAACCTGCGCGAAGTTTGGCGCAGTACCCACCCGCGTGCGTAGACTCGTCCCCTTAACTAGGGCATCGCTGTCTGCCCCCTGTTCCGGACGAGAGGACCTCAACACATGCGAACTACCCTTCGGCGCCCGCGGATGATCGCTGCAGCGACGCTGCCCGCCGTCGCGCTTCTAGCAATGCCGCTGCACCCGACAGCCAGTGCGCAATTGCCAGAAGGCTTGAGCCCGCAACAGGTGCAATCGATGCTGCCCGGGGAGATTTCGGTACCAGCAGGGCAAAGCACGACGGTGGATGTGGGCGTGCCAGTCAACGTGAATTACTCATCGGGCGGCTGGATCGTGACGTCGTCCGGGACGTCCGTGACGGTGAGTGCTCCCGACCAGCCCGGGGCCACCGCCGCAGTACCGGCGAGCGCCGGTGGCTATACGGCGACGGTGAACCTCGTGGCCGTCGGCGACGCAGCCGCAGATACCGGGTCGGATCCCGCGCCGCGCGGGGCGGACCCCGCACCGGAGGGTCACAGTAGCTCCGCAGGAAATGGTGGAGCCGCAAATAGCACGCCGGACGGAGGGGGTAAAGACGCTGGCAGGGCAGGCGGCAGCGGTGTAGCTCCTGCACCCAAGGTGTCCCACCCGCAACGATCCAGGGCAGAGCCTGCAGACAGCACAGCCGCCAAGAAGCTTTACTTCGACGGTGAGATACAGGGCAACCAGCTGGTAGTGAAGGTGCCGCTCAGTCGAGTGAAAGATCTGCTGAAGTACGCGAGCTACGACACCGAGGGGGCCACGCTTCGCTACCTGGACGTCAACGGACACATCATCGAAGGTGTCGAGCGCAAGGTGGACAAGACGAGCCGGACGCTGACCCTCACGTATCCGGAAGGCGAGACACCGGATAACCCGTTCATCATGGAGATGGTGCGGGACGGCAAAGCGGAGTTCGTGGTGGTGGTCACCGCAACGAACGCAGCGGTTGAGCGAGCGGAAGGGGACGACTCCGAAAGCGAGTCCGGCGCATATGCCACGGAAAATCAAGGACGTGGGGTTGACGGGACGCCGTCGAGAAGCAGTGTGCTGCCGCTGGTTGTCGCCGGAGTTTCGCTGCTTGCGGCTCTTGCGCTCTTGATCGCTTTGCTGCGCAGGAGGCGCGGGCGGGCGTAATGACAACGTTGTAAGATGACGTAAGTCAAGGGTTTGGACGTGATTGATGGAAAGGGCAGGCCATGGCGGACGAGGCGCTGTTTGACGCTGCGGACCAGAAAACGTTTCTGACCGGGCGGCCGTGGCGTGAGTTCGCCCAGCCGAAAGAACTGGACAAACACGGGCCAGCCACCGTGATTTCCATGGTGAATCAGAAGGGTGGTGTGGGTAAAACTACCTCGACGATCAACCTGGGGGCGTGTTTAGCGGAGCAGGGGCGCAAAGTCTTGCTGGTGGACCTCGACCCGCAGGGAGCGCTTTCTGCCGGGCTCGGCGTCTCGTACGAGGAAGAACAGGTCACGGTCTACGACCTCCTGTTTGACACCACGGCGAGCATTCACGCCGCGATTCACAAAACGAACGTCTCCGGGCTCGACGTGGTTCCGGCGAACATCGACCTGTCCGCAGCGGAAATTCAGCTGGTCAACGAGGTTGGCCGCGAACACACGCTGGCCAGAGCACTGCGTCCTGTACGGGGAGAATACGACTTCATTATCCTCGATTGCGGGCCGTCTCTCGGCCTGCTCACCGTCAACGCTCTCGCCTGTTCGCAGGGCGTGATCATCCCGATGGAGTGCGAGTACTTCTCCCTCCGCGGCCTGGCGCTCTTGACTGACACGGTGGAAAAAGTGCGCGACCGCATCAATTTCGACCTAGACATTGTCGGCATCCTTGTCACCATGTTCGACCGGCGCACCACTCACGCCCGAGAAGTGATGGACCGGGTTGTCGAAGTATTCGGCGACCGTGTTTTTGACACCGTTATCACCCGTACCGTCCGCTTCCCGGAGACGTCGGTGGCCGGCGAGCCGATCATTACGTGGGCACCGAATTCCCAGGGTGCGCAGCAGTACCGCGACTTGGCCCTCGAGGTTTTGGAGCGCACGAGCTAGTGGGCGACAACGCCCCCGAGCGTTACCAGCAACCCGAGATCACCGGGTTTACGCTCGCGCTGCAGAATTTCGAGGGGCCATTCGATCTGCTGCTCAGTCTCATTCAGTCGAGGAAGCTGGATGTTACTGAGGTGGCGCTCGCCGAAGTCACCGACGAGTTCATCGCCTACACCCGGGCGCTGGGTGAGTCGGAGGCGCTGGATGAGGTCACGGAGTTCCTCGTGGTGGCGGCGACACTGCTCGACCTGAAAACCGCGCGTCTGCTTCCTGGCAACGACGGGGACAGCGTCGAGGATTTGGAACTGTTGGAAGCCCGTGACCTGCTGTTTGCAAGGTTGCTGCAGTACCGCGCGTACCAGCGCGTAGCCGACCAGTTCGCCGAGTGGCAGCAAAACGCAGCACGTCGCTATCCGCGCGCCGTGTCTATGGAACCGAGGTTTGTAGATCTGCTGCCCCCGGTCGAGTTGGCGCATACGCCGGCGAGTTTCGCGGAGCTTGCAGCCAGCGTGTTTCGCCCCCGTCCGCCGGAAGAGGTCCGGACGGACCACCTGCACGCGGTGGCGGTGTCCGTTCCCGAACAGGCCGGCAAAATGCTCGACACCTTGAAGCTTGCCGGCTCAGGGGCCTGGCTGACGTTTGCGGCGCTAACGCGCGACTGCACCCGTTCGATGGAAGTGGTGGGTCGCTTCCTTGCCCTGCTGGAGCTGTATAAGGCCAAGGCGGTGGAGGCGGAACAACCCGAGGCGCTTGGGCGGCTGGACGTGTCCTGGACTGGCCTGGACGTGGACCCAGCGGTGGTGGCAGCGTCGAACTGGACATAGGGCCCCGATACACTGCGCAACCATGGAAAGCTTGCCCATGGTCTCTCAACTGCGCTCCCGCATCGAGTCCGTGCTGCTGGTCGTTGACGCGCCCGTAGCCGTGGAACAGTTGGCAAGTGCGCTCGGCGCAACGGCTGAAGAGGTCTCCGAGCAGCTACGCGGGTTCTCCCGGGAGCTGGATGCGCGCGGTTCCGGCATGGACTTGCGCGAGACGGTGGAGGGCTGGCGGCTTTACACCCGCACGGGTAACGCCGAGGCCGTGGAGGCGTTCCTGTTGGACGGCACCCAGAAAAAGCTTTCCCGTGCGGCTATGGAAACACTCGCTGTGGTGGCCTACCGTCAGCCTGTGACGCGTGCGCAGGTCGCGGGTGTTCGCGGGGTCAACGTGGACGGCGTGATGCGTACGTTGGTGTTACGCGGGTTGATTGCAGAGGTGGATCCCGGCGAGGTCGGGCAAGAGGCAGGCGACCACGGCGCGCACCGCTACGTCACCACCGAGCTGTTTCTCGAGCTGCTCGGCATCGACTCGTTGGAGCGTTTACCCGAGCTGGCGCCGCTACTTCCGGACATCGATTCTATCGAGGACGCCTGGTAGGCTCGGCAACCATGACTCCACCCGCTCGCCGAGACGGCACACCGGAAAAGCGTGAGAAGAACGACCCGTTCTACATCTCTTACGCCAAGCCGGCAAAGAAACAGAATGTCCGTTTAAACAAGCGGCGCGAAAATGCCGCGAAGAATGAACCCAGCCCGTTGGATGACAACTGGTGGGACGAAGACCCCGCCGCAGCCAAGGCGGCTGCCGAGGGGGTGCGCCTGCAAAAGGTGTTGGCCCAGGCGGGGGTCGCATCCCGTCGTCACGCGGAGGCCATGATCGAGCAGGGCCGCGTTGAGGTCAACGGCTCCATCGTCACACGCCAGGGTATGCGTGTTAACCCGAACGTGGACATCATCCGCGTTGACGGCGCGCGCATCAACGTCAACGAGGAGCATGAATACTTCGCGTTTAACAAACCGCGCGGGGTCCACTCCACGATGAAGGACGAGCTGGACCGCGTGTCCGTTGGCTCCTATTTGTCCGAACGAACCGCCTCCGGGCAGCGCCTGTTCCACGTTGGCCGCTTGGATGCGGACACGGAAGGGCTGCTTTTGCTCACCAACGATGGTGAGATGGCGAACCGTTTGACGCACCCCAAGTACGAAGTGGCTAAGACGTACCTGGCCACGGTGCTGGGCGAGGCGAACAACACCCTGGTCAAGGAGCTCAAGCAGGGCATTGAGCTTGACGACGGCCCCGCGAAGGTCGACTACGCCCAGATTGTGGATGTGCACAACGGCCAGTCCATTGTGCGCGTGGAATTGCACGAGGGCCGCAAGCACATCGTGCGTCGCATGCTGAAGCAGGCGGGGTACCCGGTGCAGCGGCTGGTCCGCACGAAGTTCCACACGGTGCAGCTGGGGGACATGAAGCCTGGATCCATGCGTGCATTGAACTCGTCCGAACTCGCTTCGCTTTACAAGGCGGTGGGGATGTAATGGCTGCGCAATTTTCGAACATGCCGCACGGTGGGCTGATCGTGGCTGTCGACGGGCCTTCAGGCACCGGCAAGTCCACCATGTGCCACGCCTTGGCAAAGCGCCTAGACGCAAAGTACGTGGATACCGGGGCAATGTACCGAGTGGCCACCTTGGCTGTGCTGCGCGCGGGTGTCGACCCGGCCGACACCCCCAGGGTGATCGAGGCGACGGCTGAGCTTCCCTTGGAAGTATCCGACGACCCGGATTCCACCCAGGTGCTCCTCGGAGGCGAAGATGTGAAGGCGGAAATCCGCGGTGCTGAGGTCACGCGCCACGTCTCTGCGGTGTCGGCAATCCCCGAGGTGCGCACGAACCTGGTTGAGCTGCAGCGCAAGCTGGCACGTGAAGCCGGTCGAGCAATTGTGGAGGGGCGGGATATCGGCACCGTCGTTCTGCCGGATGCGCCGGCAAAGGTGTTTATGACCGCCACCGCTGAGGTACGAGCACAGCGCCGGTTCGAGCAAGATGTCGCGGCCGGGCGGAAGGCAGACTTCGAGGCCGTGCTGGCGGACGTGCAGCGTCGTGATGAGGCGGATTCCTCCCGCGCTACCAGCCCACTGAGGCCTGCGGAGGACGCTGTGTTGGTGGACACCTCCGAGATGACCCCGGACGAGGTCCTCGCGGCCCTGACCGAGGTCGTGGAAAGGAGCGCACGATGAACGAGCGCAACGACAACACCGGTGGCAGCGGGGAGCACCTAGAGCCTGAAACCGAGTTCATCCAGCCGGGAATCGACGCGTCCGGCTACGGCGAGATGGAGGCCTACGAAGTCGGTGCCGACGATGCGGAGTACTACGAAGACAAGGACTTCGACGCGGAGGAAGACCTGGATGGGTTCGACGACACCGACTTCGGGGAGGCCGACTACGGCGACGGCTACGCCAGCGACGACGAGCTGACCGAGGATGAGTGGGCCGCACTCGAGGCTGAGTACGGCATCGCGCAGCCAGATGTGGTCACCGAGGCGCTGCCGACGGTGTCTATTGTCGGGCGCCCGAACGTGGGCAAGTCCTCCCTGGTCAACCGTTTCATTGGCCGCCGCGAGGCCGTGGTGGAGGACCACCCGGGCGTCACCCGCGACCGCGTCAGCTACATCACCGACTGGGGTGGGCGCCGTTTCTGGGTGCAGGACACGGGCGGCTGGGACCCCGACGCGAAAGGCATCCACGCCGCGATCGCCCGCCAGGCAGAGGCGGCCATGGCCACCTCGGACGTTATTGTGATGGTGGTCGACGCGAAGACGAGCGTGACGGAGACCGACGCTGTGATGGCGCGAAACCTCCAGCGCGCCGATGTGCCTGTGATCTTGGTGGCCAACAAGTTCGAGTCGGACAGCCAGTGGGGCGACGTGGCCGAGTTCTACTCGCTGGGTCTGGGAGACCCGTGGCCGGTTTCCGCGCTCCACGGCCGCGGCGGCGCCGACGTGTTGGACGAGATCCTGCGCCTGTTTCCGGACGAGCCGCGCATGAAGGAATCGATTACCGGCGGTCCCCGCCGCGTGGCGCTAGTGGGCCGCCCGAACGTGGGCAAATCCAGTCTGCTGAATAAGCTGACCAAGTCCAACCGTTCGGTGGTGGACAACGTCGCTGGCACGACCGTGGACCCGGTGGACGAACTGGTGCAGCTGGATGACGACCTGTGGACGTTTATCGATACCGCAGGTCTGCGCAAGAAGGTGAAAAACGCTCAAGGCCACGAGTACTACGCGTCGTTGCGCACACGCGGCACGATCGAGGCCGCCGAGGTGTGCGTGGTGCTTATCGACGCCTCCGAGGAAATCTCCGAGCAGGATCAGCGAGTCATCTCCATGGTGCTCGAAGCCGGCAAGGCGATGGTTATCTGCTTTAACAAGTGGGACCTGATGGATGAGGACCGCCGGTACGACTTCGACCGCGAGTTCGACGAGACCATGGGCCAGCTCAAGTGGGTGACCAAACTCAATATTTCCGCGGACACCGGCCGTGGCCTGCATCGCCTCGAGCCGGCGATGAAGGAGGCGCTGGAGAATTGGGACAAGCGCATTTCCACTGGCCAGCTGAACAACTGGCTGCGTGACGCGATCGCGGCGAATCCGCCGCCGATGAAGAACAACCGCCTACCCAAGCTGCTGTTCGCCACGATGGCCAGCACCCGTCCGCCGACAATCGTGCTGTTTACCACCGGCTTCCTGGACGCCGGTTACCGCCGCTACCTAGAACGCAAGTTCCGCGAGCAGTTCGGCTACCACGGCACACCGGTGCGCATCGCGGTGCGCGTACGCGAGCGCCGTGGCAAGAAGGGCTAACGCGCTGCGCCAGCGCACGGTGGGGCGGGCTGGGGGAGCACCTATGCCCTCACGATCCCACCCGGAGGGGTGAGCGCGAGTAGACGAACGCGTCGGTACGGTACGGCAGGGGAACGGTGTCGCCGGGGTCGAAACCGAGGCGTTCGTAGAGGTACCAGCTCAGGTTGGTTTCCATCTTGGCGCGGGTGCGGCCGTTCGACTTGAGCCAGTAGGAGCGGGTGGCCATAAGCTCGAAGCAGTCTTCGACGGCGATGGGATGGAGCCATTCCTCCCGCATTTCCCTCTCGAGCTGCCACGGCGCGGCAACACGGGGGTAAAAGCCTTCTCGTTGCACGTCCCCGGAGTGCATGATGCGGCTCAGCCGCAGTACCCAGGGGTGCCGCACTGCCAGGGTGTTCCAGCAGAGCACGAGGCGGCCGCCGGGGCGGATCACGCGGTCGGCTTCGGCGCTGGCGGCGGCCGAGTCCACCCAGTGCCACGACTGGGCGCAGGTGAGTGCGTCCATGGAGTTGGAGGAGAGGCCGGTTGCCTCGGCGGTGGCGCGCCAGACGGGCACGCCGGGCAGTTCGCGGTGGAACACCCTGGCCATGTCCTCGCTGGGGTCGCATGCGTAGACGGAACGTGAGCCGTCGATAAGCAACTGTGTGAACTTGCCCGTGCCCGCTCCGACGTCGCACACGATGCCGGGGCCCACGAGCTGCGCAAGGGACGCGGGGTAGGAGGGACGGGCTGCGTTGTAGCGCACAGCATCTCGGGCGAACGCCTCAGCGGCGCTGCTTCTGTGCGAGGGGTCTTTGAACGTCGGCCCGGCTTTCCGGCTCGGTCCTGGCTGTGTTCCGCTCGCGTGCACGATAGTCTAATCTACCTTCCGTGTTGGACCGCCCCGTGATTCGCGTAGCCGTAGCTGTCGGCCTTGCGGTGAGCTGCTTCAGCGTGGCCGGGTGCTCTGGAGATCCGTCACGGCTGCGCACCGCCATTTCCACGCGGCCGGAGGCCCCGGAGGACGTGGTGCGGGAGGTGGAGCCGTGGTCGGACCCATCCGTGGAGCGGCGCCAGATCACCTCCGCAGGGTTGAAGCGGGACTACGTGTTGTCGGTGCCGAAGGGCGCCCGGCAACGTGAGCGGCTGCCGCTGATTCTCGTATTCCACGGCTACCGGGAGGATGCCCAGAGGATGCGGGAACACACTCAGCTGGATAAGGCGGACGCAGTGGTCGCATTCATGGACGGGGTGGACAACGCTTGGGCGCCAGCACCGTACGCGACAACAACGGGGCAGCAGGACCTCACGTTTGTGGATGACGTGGTTTCGCAGCTGGAGGAGGAGTTCTCCATCGACCGGGCGCGGGTGTTCGCTGCCGGTTTCTCCAACGGCGGCGGGTTCGCGGCGTTTGTGGGTTGCCAGCGGCCGCAGGAATTTACGGGTGTGGCCACGGTTGCGGGTGCGTTTTACCAGCGGGTATCCGAGGGGTGCTCACAGATCCCCATGAAACACATCGACTTCCACGGCACTGCGGACCCGGTGATTTCCTACAACGGTGGCGAGCGCCATGAGACGGTGTACGACTCTACACACGACATGCTTGTGGAGGCGGCGGTGCGCAACCACTGCGCCCGTGAGGAGGAAATTCGTCTCTCGGACACGGTCGTGCAGGCCACCTGGGACGACTGCGACGCCGCACTCGAGCACTACCGCATCGAGGGCGGACCGCACGTGTGGCCGGGCGGCACCGCTGATACCTCTGCGTCAGTTTCCTCCGGGTTTGCAACCCGCGCGGTGTTGCGGTTTTTCGGCGTCGGAGTTTCGTAGGGCAGGTTACGCAGGGCGCAGCTACGATATGCGCCGTGAGAGATGCTCCACCCCCGCAGGTCACGGTTGTGTATAACCCCACGAAGGTCCACGTCGGCCGCTTGCGGCGTGCTGTGGAGCGCTATAGCTGGCCGGGCGCAAGCGTCACTTGGTCCGCAACGACTGCGGAGGGGCCCGGTTTTACTCAGGCATCCCGTGCGCTGGAAGAGGGCACGGATTTGATCATTGCCGCCGGCGGCGACGGAACCGTCCGCATGGTGGCCCTCGCCGTCTCGGGCTCGCACGTCCCGATGGCCATTGTGCCGGCGGGCACTGGCAATATGCTCGCGCGAAACTTGGGCGTGCCGCTATTGCTGGAATCCGCGGTGCAGCGGGCGTTTAGCGGGGGTGACCGGCTCATCGACCTCTGCCGAGCCGAACTGACCTACCCGGACGGGCACACCGAGCACTCCGGTTTCGCAGTGATGGCGGGCGTCGGGGTAGACGCGGGCATGATCCACCGAGCGCGCGAGAGCCTGAAGGCAGCCGTGGGCCCTTTGGCCTACGTTCCCGCGGTGTTGCAGTCCCTCGGCGGCGGCAACAGTATCGACGCGAGCATTACGCTTGATGACGAACCTTCGGTCATCACCTCGTTGCACTCATGCATCGTTGGAAACTGCAGCGATCTGGTCGGCCGTATCCCGTTGCTGCCCGAGGCGCGGCCGGACGACGGCATTCTCGACGGCGTAGTGCTGCGCGCCGAAGATGTAGCAGACTGGGCGGAGATTGGCGGCAAACTCGCTGTAGACACCGTCCGCGGCGGGATCAACGCACTACTGCCCGATGAACTCCCCGCGCGCGAGCCCGCCCGTCTGCCGAGGGCGATGCAGTATTTGGAGGGAAGACGTATCACCTTGGAGTTCACGGAGCCCGAGCACCTCGAACTCGATGGTGACGGCGCCGGCGCAGTCAACGCGGCGACGTTTGTTGTGATGCCCGGCACGCTGCGGGTGGTGTGTTGATGGGCAGCGGCGCTGCCGACGCCCGCACGCCCCTGGATCCGCGTAGGCACAATGGGGCGCATGATGTACAGCTTCGAAGGCAAAACACCAAGCATCCACCCATCAGCGTTCGTCGCTGACGAGGCCACCATCATCGGCAACGTCACTATCGGCGAGGACGCCAACATCTGGCCGGGAGTGGTCATCCGCGGCGATGTGGGAGCGATCCGCATCGGCGACCGCGTCAACGTGCAGGACGGATCCGTGTTGCACGTGGACACAGGCGGGGAGACCGTGCTTGAAGACGATGTGACCATCGGCCATCTGGCCATGGTGCACGGTTGCCACATCGAACCGGGATGCCTGATCGGCATGAGCGCGACGGTGCTCTCGCGCTCGCGGGTGGGCAGGGGCAGCATCGTCGGCGGCGGGGCAGTGGTGCTGGAGGGCCAAGAGCTGCCCGCGTTCTCCCTCGCCGCCGGCGTGCCTGCAAAGGTTAAGCGCACCCTCGAGCCGGAGACCTACGAGGCGCGGTTGAAGCACGCGGCGTATTACGTCGAATTGGGACGGCGCGCGATGAGCGGCTTGGTGCCGGTGGCCCGTGCGGATCTGATGTGAATATCACAGGAGAACCGCCCCGTGGTCGCAAATACAGGCGTAGTGTGACGGCCATGACATTCAATAACGTAACAGTACTTGGTGCAGGTGTCCTGGGCGCACAGATCGCTTTCGTGTCCGCCTTCGCGGGTAAGAAGGTCGTATCCTACGACATCAACGAGGAGGCCCTCGCGGCCGGCAAGCAGCGGTTCAACGCCATCGGCGAGCAAATGAAACAGGAGCTGGAGACAGCGAACGACGATTCCATCGCGGCGGCGCATGCCAACCTCACACAAACGTCCGACCTGAAAGAGGCGTTGGCGAACGCGGATCTGGTCATCGAGGCCATCCCCGAGAACTTGGAGCTCAAGCGCAAGGTTTGGTCGCAGGTTGGGGAGTACGCTCCGGAGACCACGGTGTTTGCCACCAACACCTCCACGCTCATGCCGAGTAAGTTCGCCGACGCCAGCGGGGCCCCAGAACGGTTCCTGGCGCTGCACTTTGCAAACCACATCTGGATTCAGAACACCGCCGAGATTATGCCGCACGAGGGCACCGACCCGAAGTACGTCGAGCAGCTCGTCGAGTTTGCAGAGCAGATAAACATGGTGCCTGTGCCGTTGAAGCGGGAGCAACCGGGCTATGTGCTCAACACCTTGCTCGTGCCGCTGCTCAGCGCAGGCATGTACCTGCTGCACCACGACATCGCTGACCCCACGGACATCGACCGCGATTGGTGCAACTCCACCGGCTCGCCGCGCGGGCCCATCGAAATCATGGACCTCGTCGGCGTGCGCACCCTGGTCGCAGTGATCGAGTCCAACGAAAACGCACCCGAGTGGCAGAAAGACTTTGTCGAGCAGACCCTGAAGCCGATGATTGCCGAGGGCAAGACAGGCCTTGAGGCCGGCCAAGGCTTCTTCACGTACGACGCGAACGGCAAGGTTGTCTCCTAACCGGGTGCCGCCCACACCCCGCCCCAGAAAGTGCTTTGTCGGACTGACAGGATTTGAACCTGCGACCCCCACACCCCCAGTGTGGTGCGCTACCAAACTGCGCCACAGCCCGATCCGCTACCGAAACGGTAACTCGGAAAATATTACAGCACTGTCATACGTGGCCAAAACCGGCTGGTCACCCGCCCGGTCACCGAATGACACCGTCGACGTAGACCCACCGTCCGGCGCGGCGTTCGAAGTGGGAGCGCTCCCGCATCACCCCGCCGGGGTAGTGGACCGCGAATTCCACCACGCCCTGGGCGTCGAAGGGGCCGCCGCCGGCGGTGTCCAGTATTTGGAGCTGGGTGAACGGCTCGCCGGACGCGTCCACAGCCAGATCAGCGGGTCGGGTCTCCTCGGCCCAGGTCGACGCCACGTAGTCGCCCGCGCCGCGCACGTACGCCGTGTACCGCGAGCGCATCAGTGCCTCGGCAGTTGGTGCGTTGGAACCGCCGGAGATGTAGCGGCCGCAGCACGCCTCGTACGGCAAGCCCTGCCCGCACGGGCACAAGTCCCGCCAGCCCGCCTGCTGCCTGGATGCGCCCACCACTACTTGCCCATGCGCTCCGCGCGGTGGAGCTTGTTCTGGCGGCGGCGCCGCTCCAGCGAGGCTGTTTCAACGGTTGTTTCGATCTCGCCCTTCTTCACGTAACCGTCCACGGTGGAGGCGGCGCCGGCGGCGCGTAGCGTTTCCACCTCGTCTTCAGACAGGTCGCCGTAGAGGGTGATCAGGCGGGTGAACGTGCCGTCGCCGTTGTGGTTGACTTCCACGCGGACGTCGTCAAGCGACATGCGCTTGGCTGCCTCACGCACTGCCTGAGAGCAACTAACCGCGAGCGCGGACATGTACAGGCCGGTCGACGTGACACCCTGGCCCTTGCCGCCGGTGTTCTTGGAGCGGTCGGTGGTAATTGCGACGTCGGAGGTGCGCACCACGTCGCCGTACTTCGTCCCGCGGGCGGAGTAGGACACCGCGTTGGTGTCGGTCGTCTTCGCCGGGACGAACAGCGGCTGGATGTATTGCACCGCCCAAGATCCGATGATGTCCGCGGCACGCTGCGCGGTTCCCTGGCGGGTGAGCAGGTGGTCCGCCTTGTCCAGCGCCATCAGCGACTTGGGGTAACGGGCCAGGGAAAAAATGTTCTGGGCGTTGTCGATGCCGACGGTGACGTCGATAGGCGAGTGTACGAGCAACAGCGGCTTGCGCAGCTTGGGCAGGTATTCCTCAGGGTTGGTATCCGCGAGGTCCTCGAGGAACTCGCGCGAGATGGTCAGCTCGCGCCCGCCGAGCACCACGCCGACGGAGCCGTTCGCATCGGCCTCACCGATGGCGTGGGCGTAGTGCAGTACTGAGTGCGCCGGATCGAACGGCGCGCCGACCGTAGCCACCGCCTTGATCATCTTTTTCAGCTCGGGGCGCGTGGCGGCCTTGAGCGTGGCTGCACCGCCGAGGGAATGGCCCATGAGTAGCTGCGGCGCCTTGTAGTTCTCTTCGAGCCACAGGGCGGCGGCGACGATATCGTCGACATTCTCCGAAAACGATGTGTTCTTGAACTCGCCTTCGGACTGCCCGAGGCCGGGGAAGTCGAACCGCAAGGTGGCTATGCCGTGCTCCGTTAACTGCTTCGAGATGCGCGAGGCGCCCGGGGTGTGTCGCGAGCCCGCGAAACAGTGGGCGAAGATCGCGTAGGCCTGTGCGGGTCCGTCCGGGCGGTCGATGGTGCCGGCCATCATGTGGCCCTTCGACGACGGGACTTTCACGTTCATTGACAGCATTGGTAGCCGTTTCCTCCTGCGGCTCGGCGCAGTGCGCGCCACGGGTACTTTCGCTGCAAGACTAATCGTCGCACCAACCGTTTGGCACGTTGGCGTTATTCTTTCCATTTATGGGCAAGTTTGAGTGGTTCTGGAAGGCCATGGGCTCCACCTCGGAGCGCAACAACAAAAGGTCGAAGGCCGTGGTGGCGAACGCGCATGGGCTCATTGAGGAGCTGTCGCTTCTCGACGACGCTTCGCTCGCCTCCACCGTCCGATCCACTGTGCGCGACGGGGCGGTAGCCGATAAGCCGCGCTTTCTCGCAGGGCTTTCCGTGGCGTCCCAGCGCACGTTGGGGATGACCCCCTTCGAAGTGCAGAACCAGGCTGTGCTGCGGCTGCTCGAGGGCGACGTGATCCAGATGGCTACTGGCGAAGGCAAGACGCTCGTCGGCGCGATGGCCGCGACCGGCTTCGCGCTGCAGGGCAAGCGGGTCCATCTGATCACGGTGAACAATTACCTGGCCGCGCGAGATGCGGAGTGGATGCGTCCGTTGGTGGAGTTTTTCGGATTGCGGGTGGCGGCGGTCACGGAGGCGTCGACACGCGATCAGCGCGTGGCGGCGTACCGCTGCGACGTGATCTACGCGCCCGTGACCGAGATCGGCTTTGACCACCTGCGTGACAATCAGATCACCTCCCGCGATCAGACAGTGCAGGTGCCGACAGACGTGGCGCTGGTGGACGAGGCGGACAGTGTGCTCGTGGACGAAGCGCTTGTGCCGCTGGTGCTCGCCGGATCTGAGGGGTCGAAGCAGGCAACCGGCCAGATCACGGAGGCCGTTTCCCACCTACAGGAGGGACGGGATTACACCATTGACGCCGAGGGCCGCAACGCGTTCCTCACCGATGAGGGCGCGTCGAATGTCGAGCGCCTGCTGGGTATCGAGTCGCTTTACTCCGACGAACACATCGGCACCACGTTGGTCCGCGTCAACCTGGCGCTGCATGCCAAAGCGCTTCTCATCCGGGACGTGCACTACATCGTCGAAGACGGCAAGGTGGCGCTGGTGGACGCCTCTCGCGGGCGCGTTGCCGAGTTGCAGCGCTGGCCGGACGGGCTGCAGGCTGCGGTCGAGTCGAAAGAGGGACTGGACGTGTCGGAGGGTGGTCGGATCCTAGATTCCATCACCTTGCAGGCGCTGATGCGCCGCTACCCGCTGGTCTGCGGCATGACCGGCACCGCGGTGGAGGCGACCGACCAGTTGCGCTCGTTTTACGGCCTGCATGTCTCGGTGATCGACCGTGCCAACGAGCTGCGGCGTTTCGACGAGGCGGATCACATCTACGCGACGATGGAAGAGAAGAACGCCGCCATAGTCGAGGAGATTGCGCGCATCCACCAGACAGGCCAGCCCGTGCTGGTGGGCACGCACGATGTGGCCGAATCTGAGGCGCTCGCGGACGCGCTCGGGCAGCGCGGCATCGCAGTGAACGTCTTGAACGCGAAGAATGACGCGGAGGAGGCCCGGATTGTTGCCGAGGCAGGCGATGTGGGCCGGGTGACAGTGTCTACCCAAATGGCCGGCCGCGGCACGGACATCCGTCTCGGCGGGGCAAACGAAGCCGACCGCGAGGATGTTGCGGCCCTAGGCGGTCTGGCCGTGCTGGGAACGGCCCGCCACCGAACCGCCCGCCTGGATAATCAGCTACGCGGACGGGCAGGTCGCCAGGGTGACCCGGGCACGAGCGTCTTCTTCGTTTCACTCGACGACGACATTGTCACCACAGGCGGAGACGGCGAGCAGTTCACCGCGCAGCCCGATCCCGACGGGCGAATCACCGGCAACAGGGCGCAACACTTCATTGAGCATTGCCAGCGCGTCACCGAAGGGCAGCTGCTGGAGATTCACTCCCAGACCTGGAAATACAACAAGCTGTTGGCGGATCACCGCGACATTTTGGACGAGCGTCGCGCCACATTGTTGGACACTGACACAGCCTGGCGCGAGCTGTCTGAGCGGGCTCCGCAGCGCGCGTCGGAACTATCCCACCTGCCCGCACCTGTCCTCCAGCAGGCAGCCAGGGACATCATGCTCTTCCATCTCGATGCGGAATGGTCTGAGCATTTGGCGCTCATGGACGACGTTCGCGAATCCATCCACTTACGCGCCATCGCACGCGAGACGCCTATCGACGAATACCACCGCATCGCCGTTCGAGAGTTCAAAGACCTGGCCAACCGTGCCGTCGCTGCCGCGGTGGAGACATTCAACACGGTGGACATCGACGAGGACGGGGCGCATCTGGAAGACGCGGGGTGGAAGCGCCCAAGTGCCACATGGACCTACATGGTCTCTGACAACCCGCTCGCAGGTTCCGGGAATTCTGTCATTTCCGGTATCGGAAATATTTTCCGCTAGTCATTCTTCGGTAGCCGCACCCGCGGACGGGGCGGGCGCTATTATGGCGGGAGATCTCAACCACGACTCGAAAGTCAGGAGTTACCCATGAGCGACAACACGCCGCAGAACCAGGTCGAAACCACCTCGGTGTTCCGCGCTGACCTGCTCAAGGAAATGGAGTCTGGGGCCGCATCCTCAGTGGACTCGGCTGCCGGTGCGGACCAGCTTTCTGAAGGGGAGGCGCTGTTGGTGGTTAAGCGTGGCCCTAACGCAGGCGCACGCTTCCTGCTGGATCAGGAATCCACTACGGCAGGCCGCCACCCGGAGGCGGACATCTTCCTGGACGATGTGACTGTTTCTCGCCGCCACGCAGAGTTCCGCCGCAACGAGGGCGGCTACGAGGTCGTGGATGTCGGGTCCCTCAACGGCACCTACGTGAACCGTGAGCCGCGTAACTCCCAGGAGCTGACCAACGGTGACGAAATCCAGATTGGTAAGTTTCGTCTCGTCTTCATCACCGCCGGCAACTAGTTAGAGGAAAGTTCGATCACGTGAGCGCAATCCGTCAGACGGCACCCGCCGCCACAGCTGCGAAGCCTGGCAAGGCCACCAAACCTGCCAAGACCATGTCTATCGGCGTGGTGTTGGAGCGCCTACGCACCGAGTTTCCGGACGTGACGGTCTCTAAGATCAGGTTTCTCGAGTCTGAGGGCCTAATCACCCCTCAGCGAACCGCCTCCGGGTACCGCCGCTTCACTGATGAGGACGTTGAGCGCCTGCGCTATATCCTGGTGACCCAGCGGGACAACTACCTCCCGCTGAAAGTCATCCGTGAGCAGCTTGAGGCCATGGATTCCGGCCATGTCACCGCGATTCTGAGCGCGGGTGAATCCGAACCCATGATCTCTCCGGAGAATTTCCGGGCACCGTCGGCAACCCAGCTCACCGACACGGACGTGGCTGAGCAAGCGCAGGCCGATCCCGAAACGATTGCCCAGTACATCGAGGTCGGGCTAATTTCCCCGGATGCCGCAGGGCTTTTCACGGCTGACGACGTACGTACCGTGACCACCGCGTTATCCCTCGCCGAGTTCGGCTTCGACGCGAGGCACCTGAAGTCATTGCGTACCGCGGCGGCACGTCAGGCGGACATGATCAACCAGGTTGCGGAACCGGTGGCGAAATCCGGAAAGATCACCGCGAAACAAAAAGCTGAAGAGATCGCCCAGCAGATGTCCGCTCTGGTGGTTTCCCTCCATGCGTCCTTGGTGAAGAACGAGCTGCGTAAGCAGTTGGGGAGCTAATGGAGGCGGTTAGTCTTCTCGGCGTTTTCCCGGTTGGGCCAGAGGATTTTCTCTGCGCGCTCCTGCAGCGCTCAACGAACGGGCGGTGCATTCCGGTGTGGTTGCCACCCATGGAGGGATCTGAGTTAGCTGCCCGCCTCGATGGGTGGGCACCGAACCGTCCCCGCCCAACAGACGCGCTGGCGCAGCTTATCGGCGGTATCACCGCTGGCGTTGAGGCGATCGAGCTCTCCAGCTACCTCAACGGAACGTTCATGGCTACCTTGACGCTCGTCGGTGGTACGGAGATCGATCTGCGCGCCAGCGATGCGCTGCTGTTGGCTAGTGAGATTGATGTGGAGCTGACTGTGGACGATGCAGTCGCCGCTCAAGCCTCGGTGTTCATTTCCGAAGAGGACGCGATGCGCTATTTGGAAGCGGAGATCGACACCGGCAATATGCCGGACCAATCTGCATCCGCCAGTGGCGACGCGCAGGCTGACGCAGACTTCGAGGCGCTGATGCGCAGCCTGGGGGTGCAGGACTCGGATTTGGGGGAGGGCGACCCCGAGGAGGGGTAAAACCCTCAAGTTTTCCTTGAGAGTTTCGGCGTGTTACGCATGTGACTATTGACCAGCTGCGTATGCTGGCCTTTAATAGCCACTAGGCGCACAGCTAACTTTCATGGGAGTAATTACATGAGCATGATCGAGGACAACCAGGGCGAGCAGCTTGGTGCAGTACAAGAATCGCTCTTCGACGTTGGCCCGTCGGACGAGGTGGGCTACCGGGTGCCAATTGCCTGCCAGGTTGCGGGCATCACCTACCGCCAGCTCGATTATTGGGCGCGCACCGGTTTGGTGCGCCCCTCCATCCGCGGTGCCAAGGGATCCGGTTCCCAACGCTTGTACTCGTTTAAAGACATCCTGGTCCTCAAAATCGTCAAGGGGTTACTGGACACCGGAATCTCGCTGCAGAATATCCGCCTCGCGGTGGACAAACTGCGCGACCGCGGCGTTTCGGACATTGCCGAGATCACCCTCGTCTCCGACGGAATCACGGTTTACGAGTGCCGCTCCAACGAAGAAATCATCGACCTGCTAGGTGGTGGGCAAGGGGTGTTCGGTATTGCCGTCCCTCAGATCATGAAGGAGCTCACTGGCACCATCTCTGCTTTCCCATCTGAGCGTGTGATGGACGAGGACGCAGGTAATGTCATCGGTTTCGACGAGCTGGCCGATCGCCGCCGCCGCAAAACCTCCTAGTCCCCCGCGTCGAAGCCCGGGCTGGATCCACTCCCTTCCAGCCCGGGCTTTTGCGTGCGCACTCGCTACAGCGGGAAACTACAGCGGGAAGCTACAGCCCCACCACCGTGTTGAGCGCACCCGCGATGTCTCCGGGCTCCTCGGCATCGGCGGTATGTGCCGCCACGGATTCGAGCGCCTGGTCCACCTCACCGCCGCCGACGCGGACAACGGTGATCTCCACCTTGTCGCCCGCGGCACCTCGCACCGCGTCCAGGAATGCCTGGTCGTTGCCTGCATCGGCGGTGCCCGTAGTCACCACTACCACGCGAGTGGTCGTTTCCAAACCGCCGTACACGTCTGCCGCAGCTTCGACAGCCTGGCGGGTCTGCGGCACACCCCCGGTGAGGAACCTGCGCACCGCAACGGCCACCGAGTCGGCATCGGGGGAGACGGTGATGTTCTGGCGGTAGCCGACCTGCACGCCTGGATTCAGAGGCGAGGAGTAATTCCACAAGCCAACCTGCTTACCCTGAGCACCAAGCTCGACAGCAGCATCCGCAATGGCGTCTTTTGCAGCCTGGAGATACGGGGCCATCGCGTCTGAAGTGTCGAGAAGAAACAGCGTGTCCGCAGCTGCCAAGGAGCCGGCATGGTTCGCCGGGTCCGCGCCGTCGGAGTCACTGCCCTTCTGCGCTGTGTCACCGGTGATGGCCTCCCCGCCTGCGGGTAGCGCGGCCGCCCACACCAGGTCGGAGATTACGGGTTGATCCTTTTCAGAACCATCGAACTGCTCGACCGCGACCCGTGCGAAGTCTTGGCCAGCTCGGGCCTGGTTCTCGTCCACACGGTCGCTTTGATTCAGCGGAAAAGCGACATATACCGCCTTCGCACCAACCGGCGTAAAGGTCGAACCCTCAGGGACGGTGGTTTCCGTCGTCGCTAACACCTTGCCGTTCGCCGCGTCAAAGTTCGCGGCGGAATCAATCCGCTGCGCGGTGAGTGCCTGGACCGCAGCGTTAGCATTGCCCGCCACCTGGGAAGCGACGAGCGCGGATGCGGTGGGATTGTCCCGCACGGGAAAAAGAACCTTGTCTATTGTCAGGTCTTCGAGCTTGACTTCGCCCCTCCCGGCCACGCCGACGGCCTGGCTGGATACGGGCTTCGGATCAGATACGGCGATGCTCCGCCCGGCGCTGTCCAGTATTTGACGGGACACACCGGTGTCGGGGGCGAGGTACACCGCGGCGTCAGTGACATCGTCTACGAGTTCAGCTCGGACGCAGTAGTCCCTGACAACTGGGCGGGTTTTCCCGTAGGCGTCGATAAGCGAGTGTCCCGCTTCCGTGTCGGCAGCTGCGATGGGGAGCGTGAGCTCGCCCGCAACACACTCTTGTGCCTGGCTCTCCTGGTTCTGACTCCCGCGGCCGGCGACCCACCAAATGGCAACCGCGATGAAAAGCGCTAGCGCAACAAGGACGGCGATCGCGCCCCCCGACAGCTTGTAGTTATTCTTGCCGTTTGCGTGCTTTGCCATCGGAACCGCCGCCTTCTCAATCGACCGAGTGGAAACCTTCTGCCGAGTCTAGCCCTCGTGCACGTCATCGAGGATGGCGACAAGCCGTCGACGCAACGGCTGCGCGCGCCGCGTCAGCTCGCGTTGTCGGGCCACGTACTGTGCTTTGCCCTCGGGGGTTTCGACGGCCACCACGTCGAACCCAAGGCCGCGGCAATCGTATGGCGAGGCCTCCATGTCCAGCCTGCGCGCGTCCGCCGCTAGCTCAAAGCAATCCAGGAGCAGCTCGCCGGGCACCAGCGGCCCAAGCTTCATCGCCCACTTATATAAATCCATGCTCACGTGCACGCAGCCAGCCTGGTCGTTGGCAGGCTGACCCTCGCGCGTCAGTACGGTGAGGTTCAGCGGACGGGCAGCGGGCGTAAAAAATCGGAACGCATCGAAGTGCGAGCACTTCACCGTGTGCGTTTCCACCACGGCGTTCGTGCCCTCCGCACCGAGGCGAAGGGGGAGACTGTGACGAGGGGAGTCAGTGCGGTAGACCATCGCCCACTCATGCATGCCGAAGCAATCGAAATGGGCCTCGCGCTTATCGACGGACCGAAGGATCGCCGCCGCCTCCTCTACGTCTCCGCGGCGATGGTCGAGGAAGCGTTGAACATCGAGGCGCACAGTTCCGTCGCCATCGGCCACGTAGTCTCGCCAGCGAGTGTGCGGGAGCGATTCAGCATCCGCGAGGCAGACGCCCGCCCCGGGATGCCAACGCTTGAGGTGAGAGGGCCGCTGGGGGTAGTAGTCGAAGAGGAAATCCCAGACTGGGTGGTATTCGCCCCTCGCCCTCCGGGCGACGCGTGGCCCCGCCCACTTCTCCGCGCGTGCCTCGTGCGCGGCGATACGGGGCAGGTACTCTTCCGGGGTGAGTACCTGCATCAGTCGTCCTCGTGGGTCCAGTCCGACACCGTGCCCACATACTCCTCAATGAGGTCCTCCAGCGCCACCACGCCCACGAGCATGCCGTTGTCGTGGACCTCGGCCATGTGCGCGGAGCGGCGGTGAAGCTGGGCGAGCGCGTCGTCCATGGACTGGGATCCCTCGATCGTCGTTAGCGGACGGATCCGCTTCAGCGACACACGGGGGTCGCCCTGCGGGAACTCCATGAGATCCAGGATGTCCTTGACGTGGACGTAGCCGGCGAGCGAGCTGGCATCAATCCGCACCGGAAAGCGCGAGTACCCCGTCTCTTGGACGGCCTGTTCGATCGCAGAAAGCCGGATGCCGCGCGGATCGTACGGGATGGTCTTCAACTGGTCGAGCGGAATCATCGCCTCCTTCAGCTGCCGCGAGTCTTGACGCAGGGCCTTGGCAAGTCGGACGGTTTCTTCGGCGTCGAGCAGCCCCTCCTCCCGAGACTCCTGGATCATGCTGGCGAGTTGCTCTTGGTCAACGGTTGATTCCAGCTCGTCGCGCTGCTCGATGCCGAACAAGAGCAGCGTCTTTCGGGCGATCCAGTTAAGCAACTCGATAACGGGGCGGGTGATCTTCATCCACACCGTCATCGCGGGCGTCAACCACATCGCCATCTGCTCGGGACCAGCGATGGCGAGGTTTTTCGGCACCATCTCACCGAACAGAATGTGGAGGAATGAAATTATCAACAGTGCGAGGACAAACGACACCGGGTGCAGCAGGTCGTCGGGCAACCCGAGTGATTCGAACGGAGCCTCGATGTAGGCGGCGATCGCAGGCTCGGCTACCTTGCCGAGTACGAGGGACGCCACAGTGATGCCGAACTGCGCGCCGGCAAGATAGATCGAGAGGTGCTCCGTTGCGTAGAGCACTCCCTCCGCCTTCGTCTTTCCTTGGGCGAGCAAAGACTCAAGGCGATCCTTCCGGGACGAGACGAGCGCGAACTCGACGGCCACGAAGAACGCGTTCACGGCGAGTAGGGCAATGATGAGGAGCGCGGCTATCCAGATACTCATTTCGCCTCCTCCGGCGGGATTGGGCGCAGCATGGCCCGGTCGATACGGCGGCCATCCATCTCGCTGACCTGTGCCAGCCAGGCGCCCGCGCCTCCAGACTGAAACTCCTCCTGGAAACTGGACACGGCCGCGTGCAGCACAACCTCGTCGCCAAGTTCCGGAATCCGGCCGAGGGTGGCCATGATCAAGCCGCCAAGCGTCTCGTACGGCCCGTCCGCGGCAGCGAAACCGGTCCGCTCCTCTAATTCGTCCAGTCTGACAAGCCCGGATACCTCCCAGGATGTGCCGAAGCGGGTGAAGTCCTTCTCGCCCTCCTTGTCGTCGTACTCGTCGTAGACCTCGCCGAGGATTTCCTCCACCAGGTCCTCGATGGTGACCAAACCTTGAGTTCCGCCGTACTCGTCGGCCACCAAGACAACCTGGGAACCAGCGGAACGCACGCGGTTGAGCACCGAGTCCCCGTCGAGGGTGCCTGGCACGAACGGCACCCCGCGGGCGAGGGAAGCAAGCTTCGTCGACCCGCGATCCTCGTGGGGCACCGAAAAAGCATCCTTGATGTGCACTACGCCGAGGGTGTCATCCAAGTCGCCGCGGCGAACAGGGAATCGGGAGTGCCCCGTTTGTCGGGCGAGAGTGATCAAATCGGCAACAGTGTCGTCTGCATCCAGCGAGTCAATGGTGGAACGCGGTGTCATCACCTCTTCGGCGGTGGTTTCGCCGAAACGCAACGAGCGGTCGATCACGGCGGCGGTTGCCGCGTCCAACCCGCCGGCCTCCGCAGAGCTGCGCACCATCGCCCCCAGCTCTTGGGAGGAGCGGGCGGACGCGAGCTCGTCTGCAGGCTCGATACCCATCTTCCGCACCACCCAGTTCGCCGAGGCGTTGAGGAAATTGATGAACGGCTTTGCCACCATATTGAAGTAGTGGACCGGAGGCACCACAGCGCGCGCGGTGTTCAGCGGGTCGGTGATGGCCACGTTTTTCGGCACCAGTTCGCCGAACACCATTGACAGCAACGTCGCCACGACGAGAGCGAGGACGAGTGCGACGGTTGACGAGGCGTTTGCAGGCAAACCAACGGCTTCGAGCGCGGGGGTGAAGAACCTGCCCAACACGGGCTCAGCAAGAAAACCGGCAGCGAGCGTGGTCACCGTGATGCCCAACTGGGCGCCGGAGAGGACGAAAGACAGGTTGGAGTGGTCGCGAGCTACAGCCCGCGCGGTGCTGTCACCGCGATCTTTCACGTGAGCATCGATCGTTGATCGTTCGAGCCCGGTCATTGCGAACTCGATGGCAACAAAGAGTCCAGTTGACGCGGTGAGTACCACAAACGCCAGGAGGGCGAGGATGGAGAACAAGAGGTCCATGGGTGGTGGTCTGCGCCTTAGCGGCCGTTCCTCCTTCGACTTCGGTTCGCGCGATGCGCGCGGTTGTTGCTGCGGTTCCGGTTATTGCCCGCCCTACGGCTACCGGAGCCAGTGCCCGTTCGTCCTTGCTGGGGCTGGCCCGGCGGGGGAAGGGGCGCACCCTCCGGCGTGCGTGCACCGGTGATTGTAACCAAGGTCTCCGACATGGGAGCCACCTTTACTTCGGGTGCGTCCACGCCCGCCTTACGTAGCAGCTGAGCGACGTCTTTCGCCTGCTCATCCATGACGAGCGTTACCACCGTGCCTGAAGTGCCGGCGCGAGCGGTGCGGCCAGCGCGGTGCAAGTAGGCCTTGTGCTCGGCGGGCGGATCCACGTGCACAACGAGCGAAACGTCGTCGACATCGATGCCGCGCGCGGCGATGTCAGTGGCCACGAGGACGGGAGTGGAGCCGTCAGCAAATCCCTCGAGCGCGCGGGTCCGGGCACCTTGGCCTTTGTCGCCGTGCAGCCCCTGGGCGGGAATCCCTACGCGGCGCAACTTTTTTACCTGGCGGTCCACACCGTGTTTAGTGCGCATGAACATGATGGTTTTGCCCTCGCGGGCGGCGATTTGCAGCGCGATGTCGTTGCGCTGCTCCCGTCCGCCGACCATCAAGCGGTAGTGCTCCATGGTGTCCACCGCGGCCTCAACCGGCGCGGTGGAGTGAGTGACTGGGTCGTGCATGTAGCGCTCAATGAGTTTTTCCACGTCACCGTCTAGGGTGGCGGAAAAGAGGAGACGCTGCCCGTTTTTAGGGGTGCGGTCCAGCAACTTGCGAACTTGGGGGAGGAACCCCATGTCCGCCATCTGATCCGCCTCGTCCAGCGCGGTAATCTGCACCGAATCAAAAGAGAGCTTCTTTTGGTTAATCAAGTCCTCGGCGCGGCCAGGGGTGGCCACCAACACGTCGACGGGGGCAGCAAGCGAGCGAATGTGGTGGTTGATGTTGACACCGCCGACTACGTCAAGCACCCGTAAACCAAGCGCCGCAGCCGGGTCGTCGAGACGCTCCCGGATCTGCGTCGCGAGCTCCCGCGTTGGTGCGAGTACCAACCCCCGCGGGTGGCCGGGAGTGCTTGGAGCTCCAGCGAGCCGGGCAAGCATGGGGAGGCCGAATGTGAACGTCTTACCGGAGCCCGTCGGGCCGCGACCGAGCACGTCTTCGCCGGCGAGTGCATCAGGGATCGCCGCCTCCTGGATAGGGAAAGGTTCGGCAATGCCCTGCTTTTGCAAGACAGAGACGATGGCGTTGGGCAGACCAAGGTCGGCGAAAGTAGTCATTCAGCGCAGTCTACGCGGTCGCCTACCAGGCGACTAGCTGAGCTAGTAGCTCAATTCCTCCCGCTCTCCTGACCACGTGGTGTGGAAGGTGCCTTCCATGTCGACGCGCCTGTACGTGTGCGCGCCGAAAAAGTCGCGCTGCCCTTGGATGAGTGCAGCTGGCAGACGCTGGGCACGCAGAGAGTCGTAGTACGACAACGAGGATGCGAAAACCGGCACCGGAAGTCCAAGCTGGGTTGCGGCGACCACCACGCGGCGCCACGAGTCCACCAGACCCTTGTCCAGCTCACCCTTGAAGTAGGGATCTAGCAGCAGCGACGGCAGCTGCGGGTCATTTTCGTAGGCCTCGGTGATGCGGTCTAGGAACTTCGCGCGGATGATGCAGCCACCCCGCCAAATGCGCGCGAGATCGCCCGGCTTGATGTCCCAATTGTGTTCCTGCGACCCCGCATTGATCTCGTCAAAGCCCTGCGCGTAAGCGACAAGCTTCGAGGCGTACAAAGCCCTGCGCACGTCCTCGATGAACGATTGCTTGTCGACGCCTAACGTCTCCCACGTCTGGGTCTTACCCGACGGCAGGGTGGTTGCCTGCGCCGCCTCGCGCTGCGCGAGGGCAGAGGAAAGCGCACGTGCGAACACGGCCTCGCCAATCGCGGTGGTGGGCACACCGAGGTTCAGTGCCTCCTTGACCGTCCAGCGGCCCGTGCCCTTCTGGCCGGCCGCGTCGACGATGATGTCGATGAACGGCTTGCCGGTGCGCGCGTCTACCTGCCGTAGCACCTCAGCGGTGATCTCTATGAGGTAGGAGTCCAGATCGCCCTTGTTCCACTCGGTGAAGATGTCCGCGATCTCCGCCGGATCCAGACCGGCGGCGTACCGCAGCAAGTGGTACGCCTCACCGATGACTTGCATGTCTGCATACTCGATGCCGTTGTGGACCATCTTGACAAAGTGGCCGGCTCCGTCGGGTCCGATGTGGGTCACGCACGGGGTGCCGTCGACCTTCGCGGCGATGTCTTCCAACAGAGGACCAAGAGTCTCCCAGGACTCCACCGGGCCGCCAGGCATGATCGACGGGCCGCGCAACGCGCCTTCCTCACCGCCGGAAATGCCCGCGCCTACAAAGTGGCGGCCAGCCGCTGCGACCTCGCGTTCGCGGCGAATGGTGTCTGTGAAAAGGGAGTTACCGCCGTCGATGATGATGTCGCCGTCATCCATGGCCTCTACGAGCTGTGCGATGACCGCGTCCGTTGCCGCGCCGGCCTGAACCATGATGACGGCCTTGCGCGGGCGCTGAAGCGACGCCACAAAATCCTCGATGGTCTCCGCCGGGAGGAAATCGCCCTCCGCGCCGAATTCCTCCACCACTGAGCGTGTCTTTTCCGGCGAGCGGTTATAGATGGCCACCGTATGGCCCTTGGAAGCGAAATTGCGGGCGAGGTTAGAGCCCATCACCGCCATGCCGACAACACCGATCTGAGCAAGCTGGTCACCGTTGCGTTCTGCAGTCATACGCCGAATTCTACGCGGACGCAGCCCCGCGGCGGACGTATCATCGACGGGCATGAAACTGGAGAAGAATCTGCGGTTGTACCAAGAGGTCATCGACCCGCCGATGACGCAGGCCGAACTCGACAACATAAACTCAGCGCAGTTCGACTTCGCCCAAACTCTGGGCTTGAAACTCACGTACTGCGCCAAGGACCGGCTCGAGGGCGAGCTGACGGTGGAGCAGCGCCACCTTCAACCGACCGGTATTGCCAATGGGGGAGTGTACTGCGTCATCGGGGAGACCCTCGCCTCCCTCGCTGCCGTGGCCGCATGCGGCAAACCGGCAGTGGGCATGAGTAACTACACGGACCTTCTCGGCAGTGTGCGCGAAGGGGAGACTATCCGCGCAGTGGCGAAGCCGGTGCACGTCGGTAAGCGAACGCACCTCTGGCGCGTAGAAATGAGTGCGGGCGGCAGGCTCGCCGCCGTGACCAACCTTAAGCTGATGGTGATGGACAGCTAAAGCCAGTGGTTCTTTCGGAACCACCACCACATCGCGGAAATCGCCGCGAGCATGACCAGCAACGCAGCTTGATAGCCGTAGCGCCAACCCAGCTCCGGCATGTTTTCGAAGTTCATGCCATAAATACCGGCGACCAGCGTCGGCACCGCCGCCATCCCCACCACCGCGGAGATGGTGCGCATGTCGGAGTTCTGCTGCATCGTCACCTTGGCCACGGATGCGTCGAGAAGCGAGGTGAGGCGCTCGTCGAAGCCGGAGAGGCGGTCGCTCACGATTGTCGCGTTGTCTTGCACGTCGCGGAAGTACGTGCGCAACGCTTTACGCAGCAAGTCCTTGTTGTTGTTCAGACCGTTGCGCAGCGCGGGTGCCAGCGGATCGATGGCGTGACGCATCTCCAGGATCTCGCGCTTGTAGGTGTAGATCTTGTCAATGTTGATGGTGCGGCGCGGGGTGAAGACCTCGTTTTCCAAGTCATCCACATCGTCTTCGAGGAGGTCCGTAACCTTGAGGTAGTTATCCACCAGGTAGTCGGACACTGCCCATGCCACAGCTGTCGGACCAAGGACCGCAAGTTCCTGCTCGTCCTCCAGTTTCGGAGTGAGGTCCGGCAGGCGGGCACCGTGGCGGATGGTGATGGCAAACTTCTCGCCCACGATCATCTGCACTTCACCGGTAGAAATGATCTCGCGTGCATCCGCGACCTCTTCGTCGTCACGGTAGGACACCGAACGCACGACCATGAACAGTTGCTCGTCATGGCGCTCGATCTTCGGCCGCTGGTGAGCGTCCACGACATCGTCGACGACCAAGTCCTCGATATCAAAGATCTCGGCGATCTTCTCCATCTGCTCGTTTGAAGGTTCCTTCAGGCTCAACCACACGAAGGCGTTCTCGTAACGCTCTACTACCTCGAGCGCGTGCCCCATGCGGACGTTACCGGGCTGGCGCTTTCCGTCCACAAAGACGCGGCAGAAGTCGATCTGGCGCTCGAGTGGGACGGGGATGCCGCCAGTGGGGGGCTGTACCTTCTTCGGTCGTTGACCCGGCATCGGAATACGCGGCGGCATAGCTCAAGCCCCCTTTCACTCGTGCGAGGGCCGCAACGTGGCAGCACCGCTGCGTTGCTGGGGTCCTCCGGCGGAGAGCGCACCCGGGGGCACGCTGGACAACTTAGGTGATATTACGCTCTAGTGGTCGGTTGTCTAACCGGGGTAGAGAACGGGACAACCCCGGCACTAAAACGCTAGAACGCTAGAACGCGGTCAAGCCTCGACTGCGGAAAATCTCGCGGGCGTGTTCAACAGCCTCGGGACTCGGGGGAGTGACCCCCTTCAGCTCGTAGTCCAGCCCGATCTTGTCCCACTTGTCTTCGCCCATGTTGTGGAAGGGAAGCACTTCGACGCGTTCCACTGTGCCCTTCCACCGCGAAACGATGTCCGCGACGTTGCGGATGTTCTCCTCGCTATCCGTCAGGCCGGGAACGACCACGAAGCGCACCCACACGGGTTTACCCTTCGCGTGTAGCCGGTCGCCGAAATCGATAGTCGGTTGTAGCTGGCGGGCAGTGACGTGCTCGTAGGTGGCCGGGTCTCCCGACTTCACGTCGAGGAGGAAGAGATCGATGTTGTCCAAATCCTCGTCAGTGAGCCGAGCGCCAAGGAAGCCAGAGGTGTCTACGGTTGTATGGACACCCGCATCGTGGACCGCCTGAAGCAAACGCCGCGTGAAGGCGATCTGGAACAGTGGCTCCCCGCCGGAGAGCGTGAGCCCGCCGCCGGTGGCGTTAAAGACAGTTTTATAACGCAGCACGCGACGAACCACGTCGTCGATACGTTCGAGCGTGCCTTCCTTCATTTCCATCGTGTCCGGGTTATGGCAGTACTTGCACCGCAGCGGGCATCCGGAGAGGAAGATGGTCATCCGCGTGCCTGGCCCGTCCACAGCAGTTACGAGCTCCCACGAGTGGATGAGTCCAATCTCGCCTGTGCGGCGGGCCTCAAACAGCTCGGGGCGCGTAATCTCCAGGTCGTCGGTGGACAGTCCGCCTAAACCGGCAGCGACGCCGCGCACGCGATCGCCCTGCTCAGGCGATAACGTGACGACGCCGCTGGTTCCGTCTTGGGCCATAGACTATGCGCCCTGGTGGAAAGTACGGGAAATGACGTCGCGCTGCTGCTCCTTCGTCAGCTTGACGAAGTTCACGGCGTAGCCGGAGACGCGAACGGTGAGGTTCGGGTAGTTCTCCGGGTGCTCCATCGCGTCCTCCAGCGTGGACTCATCCAGCACGTTGATGTTGGCGTGGTACAGGCCGGCCTCCATGTTGTTGGCGGCGCGGGATGCCTTCATGGAAGCGAGGCGCTCATCGAAAGTAGGGGTAGACATGGGGTGCTCCTTCAGAATGGGTAGATGGGGTAGGGGGTCTGGTTAGGCTGGGTGGATTGCCACATCGGCGTTGTCCATGATGAAACCGGCGTCGAGGACACCGACGAGGTTGGCAACCTGTTCTTCCTTGTTGCGGCCCAAGCCCGACGGGGTGATCGTGTTGGTCAGCGAGATGCCGTCCAGCGCATCGTTGTAGTCGAGCTTGCCCACGGACAGCATCGAGGCGACCATGCCGTGGTTGTCCGCACCGTTTTCGGGGTTCGCACCCGGAGCGAACGGGGTGCCGGCTTTGTGGCCGGAGGGGAAAGAGCCGGTGGCTTTGCCGTAGACCACGTTGGAGGTGATCGTCAGCACCGACTGGGTCGGGATCGCGTCGCGGTACAGCGGGATGGCCTTGATCTTCTGCATCACCGTGTGCACCACCGTGGCGGCGATGTCGTCAGCGCGGTCATCGTCGTTGCCGTAGTAGGGGAACTCGCCTTCCGTGATGTAGTCGACGACTAGACCGGACTCGTCGCGCACCGGGGTGACCTTGGCGTACTTAATGGCAGACAGGGAGTCGGCGACGATAGACAGGCCCGCGATGCCACAGCCCATGGTGCGGACGATGTCAGAGTCGTGCAGCGCCATCTCAATGGACTCGTACGCGTAGCGGTCGTGGCAGTAGTGGATGATGTTCAGGGCCTCAACGTAGGTGCCGACAACCCAGTCCAGCATCTCTTCGTACTTCTCCCAGACCTCGTCGAAGTCCAGCGGGCCGTCGCCTTCGATCGGCGTGTGGTCACCGTCGGTGATCTGCTTGCCGCTGACCTCGTCGCGGCCGCCGTTGATGGCGTAGAGCAGGGCCTTTGCGGCGTTGACTCGCGCGCCGAAGTATTGCATCTGCTTGCCCACCTGCATCGGGGACACGCAGCAGGCGATGGCGGCATCGTCGCCCCACTTGTCTCGAATCTGCTTGTCAGACTCGTACTGCAGGGAGGACGTCTCGATGGAGATGGCGGCGCAGAACTCCTTGTACCCCTCCGGAAGTGCCGGATCCCAGAAGATGGTGATGTTCGGCTCCGGGGCCGGGCCGAGGTTGCGAAGCGTCTGCAGGAGGCGGAAAGCGGTCTTGGTTACCTGGTGGCGGCCGTCCTCGGAGAAGCCAGCGTCTGTCCAAGTCGCCCAGTACGGGTCACCGGAGAAGATCTGATCGTAGTCCTCGGTGCGCAGGAAGCGAACGATGCGCAGCTTAATCACGAGCGCGTCAATGATCTCCTGAGCTTCAACCTCGGTGAGCGTGCCGTTGGCCAAGTCGCGCTCGAAGTAGGCGTCGAGGAAAGGCGACAGGCGGCCGATGGACATCGCGGCGCCATCCTGACTCTTCACGGAGGCGAGGTAGCCGAAGTAGGTCCACTGCACGGCTTCCTTCGCGTTAGTAGCCGGTCCGGAGATGTCGAAGCCGTAGTCCTCGGCCATCTTCTTCAGCTTCTTCAGCGCCTTGATCTGCTCGGAGTGCTCCTCGCGGTAGCGTGCCCAGTGCTCAGAGAACCCCTTCTCCAGGGAGGCATCCTTCGCCTGCTGCTTCTCCTCAATAAGAAAATCCACGCCGTAGAGGGCCACACGCCGGTAATCGCCGATGATGCGGCCGCGGCCGTAGGCGTCCGGCAGGCCCGTCACAATGTGGGAGGAGCGCGCTGCACGGATGCGCGGGGTGTAGATGTCGAAGACGGCGTCGTTGTGGGTCTTGCGGTACTGCGTGAAGATCTTCTTCACATCAGGGTTGACCTCTTTACCGGCTTCCTTAATGGCCTGTTCGACCATGCGCCACCCGCCGTTGGGCATCATGGCGCGCTTCGTCGGAGTGTCCGTCTGCAAACCGACAATGACGTCATCGTCCTCCGAGATAAATCCCGGCTTGAATGCGTCGATGTCGGCGGGTGTTTCGGTGTCTACGTCGTAGACACGGCGTTCACGTTCGACTGCGAGGTAGTTCTTGTCTAGGTAGTCCCAGAGGCGCAGTGTCTTTTCGGTCGCGCCTTCAAGGAACGAAGCATCCCCGTCGTAGGGGGTGTAGTTGCGTTGGACAAAATCGCGGACGTCGATGCGTTCCATCCACGGTCCCGGCGTGAAACCTTCCCACGCGCGGTTTTCGATTTGCGGCTCTGTAGAAACAGTCACAGTTGCACGGTCCTTCGGTGATGAATCTTTGAGGATCTCCGGCGGCTGCGCTTGCCCACCAAACTCACACATGTACTTTCAAAGCGCTCGCCGCTCGGTCACCATTGTAGGGGATCACAGGCGACATTAGATAATACGTTTTCGGTGATCTGTAGCACGTCCGCCAAAAAGGCAACCCCCGGCGCCAGGACCGAATTCGGCCTTGACACCGGGGGATGGATGCTTGAGAAAGCTACTTCTCGTCCTTCGTCTGCGGGCCGTCCAGCTGGCCCTCCGTCACTGCCAGGTTGTGGCGGGTGCGGGAGAAGGCATTGATGGTCCATTCGTTGGCTGCGACGAGGCGGTTGCGTCGGCCAGTGAGGAACGACAGGTGCACACCGAGCCACATCAGCCACCCGATGAAGCCCGTGATTTCCACCTTGCCCATCTTCACCACGGCGTTGAAGCGGTTGATGATAGCCATCGAGCCCTTGTCGAAGTAGCTGAATGGGTCGCGCTGCTCCGGCGCGACATCATGCTCGACCTGCTCTTTGATGGTCTTGCCCACGTAGGAGCCGGACTGGATCGCGACCTGTGCCACACCCGGCAACTTGTCGCGGCTCATCATGTCGCCGATGATGAAGACGTTCGGGTCGTCGCCCACGGTGAGGTCGGCGTTCACCGGCACCTTGCCGGAGCGCTCCGCCTCGACCCCGAGCTGATCGGCCACCTGCTTGCCCAGCGGGGAAGCGGCCACACCGGCGGACCAAATCTTGGTCGGGGTGTCGATGGTGTTTTCCTGCTCAGTCTTCATGTCCTTGTAGGTCACAGACTCTGCATCGACGTTGGTCACCATCGCGTTCAAGATGACGGTCACACCCGCCTTCTCGAGCTCACGCTGGGCCTTCTTGCCTAGGCGCTTACCGAACGGGGGGAGCACCTGGGGCGCGCCGTCCAAGAGGTAGATCTTGGATTGCTCGGTGCTGAAGGAGTAGCGGCCCGAGGTGAATGCGCGGTGCGCCATCTCAGCCACCTGGCCGGCAAGCTCAACACCGGTCGGACCAGCGCCAACAATGACGAAGGTCAGCTCGCGCTCGCGCTCCTCCGGAGTCTCGGCGAGTTCAGCTCGCTCGAAAGCGGCGATGAGGCGCGCGCGGATTTCGAAAGCGTGATCCAGTGTCTTCAGACCCGGGGCGAACTCGGCGAAGTGGTCGTTGCCGAAGTAGGACTGGCCGGCACCGGCAGCAACGATGAGGGAATCATACGCGAAAGTTGATTCCTTGCCTCCCTCAACGGAGGTGACCGTCTTGGCCTCGACATCCGCGGACTCCACATTGCCGCGCACGACGCGTATGTTCTGCTGGTCCGCAAACATCTGGCGCACGTCGCCGGTAATTTCACCGGAGGACATCAGACCAGTCGCCACCTGGTAAAGCAACGGCGGGAAAAGGTGGTGGTTGGTGTTGTTGATCAGCGTAATGTCGACGTCCGCGTCTGCGAGCTCTTTCGCCGCGTTCACGCCGCCGAAGCCAGCACCCACGATGACAACGTGGTGGCGGTTGCCATCGGGACGGTACACCTGAGAGGCCATGAGAGATATCTCCTCGGGTCAATGACGTTGGTTTTCGGAACGGCATACATAGTACGCGCCCAGGCGAGATCTGCGAGGGTGGCCTCCGACGTGGCATCCCATCTACGAACCTGCTACCCGCTAGCATCCGGAGAATGCCCGAACACACCTCAACCAGCCTTCCGGCTCACCTCAAACCGATTGACGCGGACGCCTGGCCGGGGGTGGCATCTGTTCCGCAGGCCAGCAGGTTACGTACAAAGCGCGCGGAGGCGGGTTTCGCTCGGGCGTGCGCGTCGGCCGGACTGCGTCTCGACGGGGAGGCTGGACACACCGCGGACGTTACCGTGGAGCGTGCCGAGGTCTTTTCTCGCATCGCCGCAGGTGGATGGGTGGGTCTTGCGGAAGGGTACATGGCAGGCGAGTGGTCCACCCCGACATCGCAAGAGCTTGTCGACGTCCTCACGGCCCTCCTGCGCACCGGTTACCGCCCCCGCACCCAACGTGTAGATGCTCCACGGCCCGCAATGGCAGGGGAGCTACCGCCGGATCTGGTGGGGCATTTTTCCGGCGACGGCATAAGCGCCTTCCAGGGGCATTTTGCTACCGGAGTGGCCACCACCGAACGGATCCGCGTGAAGTCGCACACGCAAGGAGCGGGCCGCGGGTCCGAGCCGGGTCACCATTTCGTATCGGTGACGGAAATCGGGGCCCCGTTGGGGTCAGACCGCGCTGACCTCGCCGACGCGCAGCGGCGCAGTGTAGAGACCATCCTGGATGCGGTCGGTGTGACCGGCGGCACCCACCTGCTGGACTATCCCGCAGGGGGCGGCACGGTCGCGTTTGCGGCGTCCAAGCGGGGAGCTACGGTCGACGCCGTAGCCCGAGACGCGCCGATGTACGCAGCGATGCGGGAGCGCCTAGTCATGGCAGGCTCTGACGGATCCATATCCGTCGATCGTGTGTCGGAGGGGCCCGCAGCGCTCGCACGCCAACGCCCCGGATCCTATGACGCTGTAGTGGGCATGGAATCGCTGGAAACACTCTCCGCGCGCCAGCAGCGTCAGTACCTACGGGCAATTGACGCGCTGGTAGCTCCCGGCGGGCGAGCAGGACTGCAGACCATCGTCCGAACCGCCGCATACACCCGGGCGGCAGATTTCGCTGCGGAATCGTTGCGGGCGTACATCTGGCCGGGCCTGCACTTTGCCAGCGCAGATCAGATTGCCAAGATTATCGACCGCGAGACGGACCTGCGGGTGGTTGCGCAGACCACCGCGCCAGACCACCTCGCGGCATCGCTGCGACTGCAGCGGATGACGTTCGACGGCAATTTGCGCGATGCGGCGGCGGACGGATACGACGCGGTGTTCCGCAAGTTGTGGACGTGGCAATTCGCGTTGCGGGAGGCGATGGCGCGGTTGGGGATGATCGACTTAGCGCAGATCACGTTGGCACGGCGCAATAGGAGGGGCCGACGCTAGGGCGCTGAAAGGCTACTTGACATAATGTACATTATCGGACAATCGAATGGGCTGGTAAGAAGACGGCGCGGCGTGCGAGCAGCACACCGAGCCGGCCACGTCGAAGCGTTTCGTAACGTGATGTAATAAGCGTGGCTACTTGGTCAGGTTGACGCGGACGTTCACTTCGCCTTCTTCGGCAATTTTCGCCGCGACGAGCTCCGGTGTCTCCACGCCGTAGTCCAGGCGGTTAATCGGAATATCGCCCGCAACGATGAGGCGGTCGCCCGAGCGCGCTACGTCGAAACGGTGCGTGATCCGGTTGGTCGTTCCGTGGATGGTGAGGTCACCTGTCAATTCCACAGTGCCGATTGTGCCGTCCTCGGGCACCCCGGAGACGTCCGCTGGCTGGGTCACGGTGAAGGTCGCGTCCGGGTAGTCGTCGGTGTGGAAGATGCGCCTGCGCACCGACGAATCTCGCTTATCGCTATCTGACGACAAGTGCCGCATATCAACCGTGATTTCCCCGGCGGTGAGTGTTCCGTCAGTGATCGTTGCAAAACCGGTCACGCCCTGCGTCGATGCCGACGTGCTGCGCCGCTCGCCTGGCAGCACCTCCTCAAAGGTGAAGCCCGCTGAGGTTGCATTGCTTCCCGGGCGGTTGGTTACCGTCCATTCGCCGTCGAGCTCGGTGGACGACGCGGTTACACGCCCCGCGTCGATACCCTCGGTTTTTACCCCGCCTCCCATGAACAGTTTCATCATCAGCGGAACCATGGCCACCAACACCGCAATAACGATAAAGATGGACACGGCAACAATCAGGATCGTGCGCTTTCTCGCGCTAGGTGCCGCGTTAGTCTCCACGTGCAAATCACCTCAGCCTTTCAAGTTGCTGGGCCAATCCTACTAATTCGTCACACAACGGAGCCAAATCGTCAGCGCTGGCTCCCTCGGTGCTCGCAGTCCGAATATCTTCGGCGGCGCACCGCAGCGCATACAGGCGGTCGCGAATCTCAGCGACGCGATTGCGGTTGAGAATCACGGCGTCCTCGTCAATTGACGTCCCGGCCAGCATGGTGCGCTGCTCATATGCGCGCTGCTTGCAGGGCGGGCCACAGTATTTACGCTTCCTACCCCGCCCGTGGTTGACAGGGATTTCTTTCCCGCACCATGCGCAAGCGGGCTGCTTCTTGGCAAAGGAACGCACGTTATCCGTCACAGCCCTCTACTGTATTACAACTGTCTCATTGGAGAAAGCGGCGGGGGAACAATTCCCAACTTGGCACCGTTATACTGGAGCGACTGAACACAAACGGGTTGAAAAGGATGGTGAGTGCCATGGCTGATCGAGTTCTCCGCGGAAGCCGCATGGGTGCAGTTAGCTACGAAACGGACCGCGACCACGATCTCGCTCCGCGCCAAATGGCGAAGTACCGCACGCCCAACGGCGAAGTTTTCGAGGTGCCGTTTGCAGACGACGCTGAGATTCCCGAAGAATGGATGTGCAAGAACGGTCAGGTAGGCACCCTTATGGAGGGCGAGGGTGTTGAGTCGAAGCCCGCGAAGCCGCCGCGGACCCACTGGGACATGCTCCGCGAGCGCCGCTCGATCGAAGAGCTCGACGTCCTGTTGGAAGAGCGTTTGGACCAGCTGCGCAAACGCCGCCGGACCGCCGCCCGCATTGCCAAAGAGCAGCAGCAAGCCAACGAGAGCTAGACGACGGACTTGGGACAATGCCCGAGGATAATGCCCGCCCAGCAAACACCTGCCGGGCGGGCATTCCCTTATAAGGCGCAGCCTACTTGCGCTTGCCGTCAAGCCCGAGCGCGTGCAACGCTTGGCGTGCGGTTTCCTCGGTGAGGTAGATCGCGTCGTTGACGCGGCGTGCGGCGTTGGAACGGGCGGCGCCCAGGTTCGCCCCCTCGATCTCGTGCTTCGCTACCGCAGCGAACTCACTGAGAACATTGACAAACTGCTCCGGCGCGTTTTCCGCCTTCTTCCCCCAGTCAGCGAGTTTGGAGTGCTCGGCTGCGTAAGCGATCTGCCGGCCGGTCTCCACCGCCAGATCCTTGACAAAGGTCGCCTTTTCCGCCACTCCCCACTTGGTCACCTCGGCGAGCGAGGTAGCGGCGAAGCTGGCATCCAGCTTGGATTCACCCAGCTTGCGGTCCTCGAACGTGATGGGCACCTCACGCACGTCGTAGCCGAGCTGATCCACCTTGTGGGCGATCTCCACCTGGAAGATGTAGCCCTTGGTGGAGAGCGCATCGAGGTCGAGGGCCTCCAGCACCTCGCGCTTGAACGCACGGTACCCCGCGGTCATGTCTGCCACATCGCTACCGAGCGCTACAGAGACGTACTGGTTGCCTAGCTTGGACAGCAGGAATCGGTTCTTCGGCCAGTTCACCACCTCACCGCCGTCGACGTAGCGGGAGCCGATAGCTAGGTCGGCGCCGTTGTCCACTGCGCCAAGCAAACGGTGCAGCTCTTCGGGGGCGTGCGACCCGTCGGCGTCCATTTGCACGATGACCGCGTAATCGCGCTCCAAACCCCAGTTAAAACCGGCGCGGTATGCGGCGAGTAGTCCCTCTTTGCCGGTTCGGTGCAGTACGTTGACCTCGTCGTGTGCCGCCGCCAACTCGTCAGCCTTGGCGCCGGTGCCGTCCGGCGAGTTGTCGTCCACGACGAGAATGTCAACTCCGTCGTTGGCCGCAAGCACGCGTTCGACGATGAGCGGCAGGTTCTGCGCCTCGTTATAGGTCGGAATGATCACCAGGGTCTCGTTGGCCACGGCGTTAATTCTCCTCGTAGTTACGCTGTTGTGTTCCCGTAGGAGCATACCCCCGCCTACCAGCGCGCGCGGAGGCGGCTGCAGCGATTATGAGAAATGCGCCCGCGGCGACAAGCAGCCACTCCAAAACACGTCCGAACCGCACGGCCGGAGTTGCACCCTCGCGAAGCGGCAGCGTTTCCACCAGGTGAGCTGGTTCAAAAATTTGGGTCTCCTGCGCCACGGATCCATCAGGACGCACGATGGCCGAAACGCCCGAAGTAGCCACCACGACCACTGCCCTGTCGGTTTCCACGGCCCGCATCCGGCTCATGGCAAGCTGCTGGTAAGTCATGTCCGTGAACCCAAATGTGGCGTTGTTTGTCGGCGTGGTCAGGATCTGAGCGCCGTCGCGCACGGACATCCTGTACGCCTCATCCTCCGCCACCTCGTAGCACGTGGCCACACCGACGGGGATGCCGCCCATGTGGACGACACCTGTGTCGTCGCCGGGCTTGAAATCTCCAGCTAGATCCACCAGGTCCGAAAAGGTGCGGAAGAAATCGCGCATGGGCATGTACTCGCCAAATGGTTGGAGGAACCGCTTATTGTGCCGCTCCCCCGGCCCGGTGTCGGGGTCGAACACCACCATGGTGTTGCGCGCGCCCACCTCGTCGCGTGTCAGTGTGCCGACGAGTAAAGGGGTGTTCACGGCGCGCACCGCCACCCCGACCAGTGCCGCCGCTTCTGCGTCAGTGAACGGATTGACGTCCGAGGCGTTCTCGGGCCAGATCACCATGTCCAGCTTCTCGCCAGCGTCCTTCGTTTCCTCGGCCAACTTCAGCGTTTCGTTAACGTGGTTGCTCAGCACCGCGCGGCGCTGCTCATTGAAGTCCAGCCCCATGCGAGGGACGTTGCCCTGCACTGCGGCAACCCGGGCGTCTCCGACGGTGGTGCTCTCCCCACCCACGCCAAGGCCGGCAACCAGGCCGAGCACAAGCGTGAGGGTGACGGTCAGGATGGCGGGGCGGCGCGAAGCTGCGTCGATAAGCGACACAAGCCCTACGCCCACATAGACTGCAGCGACGGTGACGAGCGCCGGCCCGCCCCAGGACGAAAGCGCTGCTAGCGGGCCGTTAATTTGGCCCCAGGCTAGACGCACCCACGCGAAGCCGCCGAACGGCCAAGACGAGCGCAGGAACTCGACGGCGAGGTAGATCAACGGGAACGCGAATGCCCCGTAGCGCCAGCGAGCCGCAAGCACCCCGGCGGCACCAGTGAGCAGTGCGTACAGCGCCATGGTCAACGACAGCGCGATGTACGGCATGGCACCAACAAACTCGCCCACCCACGGGAGGAGGAAAAGACAGCAGAACAGGCTGTGCGTGAAGCCAATCAGCGCTCCGAAGCCAGCGCTGGGACGCTCTTGCGCCTCGCCCGCCATCCCGAGGGCGGCGGTTACGGTCCGCGGCCACGGCACGAGCGTCAGCCACAGTAACGCGATACCTGCGATGCCCGCCCACCACCACCCGACCGGCTCATAGGAGAGGTACACCAGCCAGCCAGAGACGGCTGCCAGGCCGAAGCGAAGGAACGCCGGCATTTAACGCCCACCGCCGGTGGAGTTTGCGCCGTTGGGACCTTCCGGGCCGTCCATTCGGTACCACTGCTCCAGCTCGTCGGCGTCGATGACCGGCTCCTGTTGCCCCGGCTGCCTTCCTCCCGGCTGCGTAAACGAGCCGTAGCTGGTTTGGAACTGCCCCATCGGGGTTGCTTCGTATACCCGCACACCAAGATTTTCCACCGCTGCGCGCGCACGCTTGGTCATGATCTTGCGGATCATATTGCGCGTTGGGCCGAACACCAGCGGCAGGCCGATCAGAGAGGTAACAAAGCCTGGGACCACACTCAGTGTCCAACCGCCAATGAGTAGCGCGGTGTCGCCGGCGAGTTTGCCCACACTCGAGCGCCCATCCACGGCGTCGAGGAGGGCGCCACGCAGTGCCATGCTGGCTGCCGCACCCCCTGCAATCATGAGCAAGAAAATAGCCAGCAGCGCCCAGCCCACGCCGATAGCTTTCGCTACCAGGAAAAACGCGAGCGCTTCTACGAGAAAATATGCGAGGAGAGGGATCGGCATGGAGATGAGGTTACCTGGCCCACCGCCTACCTAGGCATGTGCCTCCACACCGGCCGAGGGACAATCCGCATTACCGCGGCGAGGACGGCAAGCCCCTTCGGGATCCACACTGTGGCGCTTCTTCCCTTCCCCGCCGCTGCCACCACCGCGTCTGCAACGACATCCGGGGTCACGGACATGACCGCCGGCTTCATGCCTTCCGTCATGGATCCGATGACAAAACCGGGACGGGCGAGGATGAGGTTGAGCCCAGTGCCGTGCAGCCGGTCCATCAACCCCTGGCAAAATGCATCCAACCCCGCCTTGGTGGAGCCGTAGACGTAGTTCGCGCGCCGTGCCCGCCACCCGGCAATCGAGGAAAAGGCGTAGATCTCCCCTTTCTCCATTTCATCCGCGAGCACGGTAAGCATGCTCACCTGGGCCAGGTAATCCACGGTAGCGATGCGGGCAGCCTCCGCTTCGTCGCGTTCCGCCAACCCTTGGTCGCCGAGAATGCCGAACGCCACGATAGCCGTCGTGACTTCGCCCGCTTCCCGCACTACCTCGCGATGGGATTCGAGGCTGGTGGCGTCAAATTGCACGGTACGCACGGATGTGGCACCCGCAGCAAGCAGCCGCTTCTCGACGTCTTCCAGTCCCCTGCCGCCCCGGGCCGCCAACACGACCTCACGGCCCTCGCACACGCGTGCGGCAATCTCGCCGCCAATGTCACTGCGGGCCCCGAGCAGGAGTACCGTGCCAGCGTCGGTGCGCCTAGCCATTGTTGCCGCCGAGGGTGCGTCGAGTGCGGTTGAGCGGCTCCACGCCGTCCGCGGTCATTCTCACGATGTCTTCGATGCGCATGCCCCACTTACCCGGTAAGTAGATGCCCGGCTCGATGGAAAACGCCATGCCTTCGCGCAACACCACGTTGGAACCGGCGATGATGAACGGTTGCTCGTGGCCGGACAGGCCGATGCCGTGGCCGAGGCGGTGCGTGAAGTAGTCGCCGTAGCCCGCGGCATCTATCACGTCACGCGCTGCGGAATCGAGCTCACCAGCGGTAATTCCTGGACGGGCCACCTCGCACGCTGCGCTAAAGGCCCGCTCCAGCACAGCGTAAGCCTCCAGGAAATCCTGGGGAGCCTCGGCGGGCTCGCCCACGACGTGGGTGCGTGTGCAATCGGACTGGTAGCCGGAAGCAAGTGCCCCGCCTAAATCCACCACCACTGGGTCGCCGGCCTCGAGGACACGGTCAGAAAAGTCGTGGTGGGGATTCGCGCCGTTCGGCCCGGAGCCGACGATGACGAAGGACACGGATTTGTGTTCCTCGAGGATCAATGCATGCAGCTCCTCCGCAACCTCCCGCTCAGTCTGGCCAGGCTGTAATAACTCGGCGGCGCGCTGATGCACGCGGTCGATGGCGGCACCCGCTTTCGCCAGCTCCGCGAGTTCCTCGGCGTCTTTGACCATGAACAGCTCCGCCACAGCCTCGGCAGCGAGCTCGGTATGCGGCAGCAGCGACTGCAACGGGAAAACGTGGTCTACGGTCAGGGAGGACCCCAGGCCGACCGGGCCCTCCCCGAGACGTTGCGCCACCATCCGGTACGGGTCCTCCCCGTCGCGCCACCCCACGACCTCAACGCCTGCGGCGTCCTGCAGCCCAAGCGACTGAATATCCGTCACCGGTGCAATCACCGCGATCCCGTCAGGTGCAACCACGAGCGCAGTGAGACGCTCGTGCGACGTCGTCCAAGAGCCGGTGAGGAAGGCAAACTCGGGGCCGGTGCCAATAACCAGCCCTCCGAGAGATCGCGCCGCTACCAGCTCAGCAGCCTGCTTCCGTCGCTCGGCGTATACGTTCGAATCGAATACGGTCATGGGCGACATGGTAGATCGCTACGATCTTCCCCGTGACGTCCGACCTCCACCGCTCCGTGGCTCGCCTCAGCGCGCCAGACGGCAGCTACTGCTCCGGCGCACTCATCGCGCCCGACATCGTGGTCACCTGCGCACACTTTTTCGCCCGCCACGCAGGGGCGCGCCTGGGTGTGCGTATCGACGGCTCCGCCATCGCCCCAACCAGCTTCCGCGTCTCGCACGGCACGGATATTGCCCTGGTGCGTTTGCTTCATCCTGTGGACACTCCGGTGCTGCCGCTGGGGTTTGAACCGCGTCCGTTGAGCAGAACCCTCACCCTCGGCTTCGGAGGTAAGGCGCAGGCCGTGCAATCCCGCCCTGGTGTCTACCTCGGGTCATTGCCGATCTCGTGGTCGCGCAGCGGGGCAACAAAGGTCAGACCCGCGGGGTTGGTGTACACCAACCCGCCGGCGATCAAAGGCGACAGTGGCGGACCGGTTCTGGCACGTGGCAAGGTGATTGGCGTCCAGTCCCTAATCCTGGACCCGCGCGGAGTGAACCTTCGCGTGGCCACAGCGGCCCTGTGGCCACGCGGCCTCGCTCAGGCGGTTCGGAGTTTGTAACTAATTGCCGATCGCGACGACACCGCGGCGGATTGCGTCCACAGCTCGGTTCGCATTGTCGCGGATCTGGTCCGAGTAGCCGGTTTTCTTAATCTGCTCGAGCAAGTCGATCACTTGGCGGCACCAACGGACAAAGTCGCCCGGGGTGAGCTCTGCGCCGGATTCCGCTGCCGCTGCAAGTGCGTACCCGAGGGGCGCGCCCGCCGTCCACTGGTGGATGGAGAGGCAAAAACCGGGGTCCGGCAGGCGGGTTGCCGGGAGGTTGTGGCGCTGCTCGTCCGAAACCAACTCCCCGTAGATCCGCATGGTCTCATTCATGGCGCCCGCCATGGCCTCCGTAGCCGCCTCGGGGGTACCGCCGGTGGCTCGCCTATTTTCAAATACCACCATGGAGGCAACGCCAGCCAGTTCCGCCGGATCCAACTCGTCCCAGATGCCTCGCTTCAGGCACTGCGCGACCAGCAAGTCGGAGACGTTGTGGATGCGGGATAGCCGCTCTCCTTCGTCGGTGACCTGCGGCTCTCCGTTGTGGACCTCGATGTAGTCCATCTCCGTAAGCAGGCCCACGATGCGTTCGAAGGTGCGGCCAAGCGAGTCCGTGGAGGTGTCCACCCGGCGCTCGAGCGTGGCTAGGGCGCGCTCGTCGCGCACGATCTCTTCCGCGGTGCGGGCGAGCAGTTCTCGGTCCGCTGCGGGCCACTCGTGGACCGGGTGGTTGCGAATCGCTTCCCGTAGCTCGGTGATTTTCTTGGTCGGGCGCACCCTGGACTGCTCACGCAGACGCTTCGGCGCATGAAAGTGCCCGCGGTGCAACAACTCCGCCACCTTCCTGGCGTGCCGGCGTGGCTGGTCCTGCATATGACGCGGAACCTTCACCCGGCCCACCACCAGCGGGGGGTTCTTAAAGGCTGCAGCGTCGATACGTCCGGACCACCCCCGCTCGGTGGTTACCCACGGCCGAGGGTCATGGGGTTTGGCCGCCGGCTGGACCACCGCGGCAAGCTCCGGTTTGTGCTTGCCAGGCAGAGCGATGACCTGGCCCACCTGCAAGGAGCCGAGGATCTTCCTCGTCTCGGTGTGGCGGCTGTCCAGGTGGTCTCGACGGGCTTGCTTTTCCTCATCGGACAGGTCGCGGCGCAGCTGCGAGTACTCCACCAGTTCGGCGGCCGCGTCGTCGCTAGGCGGAGCGAACGCGGAGATGTCCCGCTCGAGCTTGGCGCGGAGGGATCGCACCTTCTGCTGCAGCCGTTCGATGTCGCGCACCTCGCCGACTACCGAGCGGTCCGTTTGGAACTGGGCGAACGATTGCTCGATCAAGCGGATAGAGTCCTCGTACCCGTTCATCGCCAGCATGTTGATGGCCATGTTGTAGCCGGGCTGGAATTGGGAAATCAGCGGGTACGTGCGCGTAGAGGCAAGGCCCGCTACCTGGTGGGGATCCATCGCGGGCGCCCACTGCACCACCGCGTTGCCGATGTGGTCGATGCCGCGGCGGCCCGCTCGGCCGGTGAGCTGGGTGTACTGGCCCGGGGTGAGGTCCACATGCGCCTCGCCGTTGAATTTGACCATCTTTTCCAGCACAACGGTGCGCGCGGGCATGTTGACGCCGAGCGCCAAGGTTTCGGTGGCGAAAACAACCTTGACCAGGCCACGGACGAACAGTTGCTCCACGATGTGCTTGAAGGCGGGCAGCAGACCCGCGTGGTGCGCAGCGAAGCCGCGCATCCAAGCGGTGCGCAGCTGCCGGAAGTTCAACACCTCCAGGTCTTCGTCCGGTATGCCCTCGACGCCAGCAACGATGATCTCTTCGATCTCCGCGCGCTCGTCCGGGGTGGTCAGCTCTTTGCGCGAGCGTAGACATTGAAACAATGCGCCGTCGCATCCTGCCCGAGAGAAAATGAACACGATCGCCGGGAGCATGTCCTGGCCTTGCAGGGCAGTCACAACCTCGGGCCGGCCAACCGGGCGGATCCTGTCCTGCCCGCGCGTGCGCCCGCTGCGGGAGCGGGACCGGAAGCCTCTTCCCTCTTCGAAATCCCTGCGCCCCTCGTCGGAAGATCCGGCCTCAATACGTTCGATGGCGTGCTCAAGGCCGCGGTTAACACGGCCGTGAGATCCCGGCTCAAACAGCGGAAACATCTTCCGGCCCACCATCATGTACTGGGATAGTGGAACCGGGCGGTGCTCGGAAACAATCACCTCGGTATCGCCTCGCACTGCGTCGAGCCACTCCCCGAACTCCTCAGAGTTGGATACGGTGGCCGACAACCCGATGAGACTGACCGAATCGTCGAGGTTGAGGATGATCTCCTCCCACACTGCACCGCGATCCCTATCGGCCAAGTAGTGGATTTCATCCATCACTACGTGGCTCAGCCGATCCAGCTGAGGTGATTCCGCGTAGAGCATGTTGCGCAGCACTTCGGTGGTCATCACCACAATCTCGGCGGCGCCGTTAATGCTGGTATCTCCAGTGAGCAGGCCAACCGCATCCTCGCCGTGCTCGGCAACAAGGTCGTGGTACTTCTGGTTGCTCAGCGCCTTGATTGGCGTGGTGTAAAAGCACTTCGTGCCGCGGTGAAGCGCGAGAGCAACAGCGAACTCGCCGACGATGGTCTTGCCGGACCCCGTGGGAGCACACACGAGCACACCCCGATCCTGCTCCACCGCCTGGCAGGCCTGAATTTGGAAATCGTCGAGGGCAAATGTCTTTGAGTCAGCGAATTCCCGCAGGAAAGTGGTACCAGGTTCGGGCGAAAGCATGCCCCTACAGTACGTCGCCGAAATCCGTGTTGCCCAGAAAGCCCCGCTGGGAGGCGATGTTCCGGCGTTCAGCCGGGCGCTGCACTGGTTGCGGCTGTTCGATCGCGTCGGTAGCGACGCCAGACGCACCGCCGATGGGTGCTGGCGCCTCGATCGGACCTGAAGCTTCTTCGTCGCTCAGATTCATCCACTCGGGCCGCTCACGGTCGTGCTTGCGGTCGTTCCACCTGCAGAATTGGAACGCCAGCTCGACCAAGATGTTGATGGACAGTGCCAGCGCCACCATGGAAAACGGGTCTTGGCCTGGTGTCATCACTGCGGCGAAGGCGAAGATAAGCACGATGATAAGTCGGCGTTTCTCCTTGACGTGCTCATAGCGCAAGATACCCAGCAGGTTGAGCATCACGATAATCAGCGGGAGCTCGAAACTCACCCCGAAAATGACGATGAGGGCGAGGAGGAAGTTGTAATACTCTCCGCCCGTTAATGCGGCAACTTGGAACTCCGAGCCGATGGACATGAGCACGTATAGACCCTTGTCCAACACAAAGTAGGCCAATAGCGCACCGGCCGTGAACAGGACAACGGCGATAGCGACAAAGCTGAACGTGTAGCGCCGCTCGTTTTTGTGCAGGCCCGGGGTGATGAAGTTCCAAATCTGGGTCAGCCATACCGGTGATGCGAGCACGAGCCCGGCAAGCGCACCGACCTTCAGCCGTAGCATGAACATCTCGAAGGGGTTGGTGGCCAGCAGGCGGCATTCGCCATCGCCGGTGAAATCCGCGCGCAGTTCAGGCGGCAGGTTGCAATACGGGCCGCGAATAATTTCCCCCAACGGCATCATGCCGAGCGGGGCAGTTTGATACCAGATAAACCCGACGATGGTGCCCACCACGACAGCGGCAAGGGCGACGATGACCCGCTGGCGAAGCTCTTGGAGGTGCTCCACCAGCGTCATCTCTCCGGTCGGGTTTTTCGGCCTCTTTGGTCGTTTCGTGCGTGCCATCAGGCGTGACTAGCGTGGCTGGTTCTCCGGGCGGTCCCAGAAGTCTGCCTTCTGGGCGGCGCTGCGCGTCTCCTGTACCGGTGCGGACTCGATCTGGCGCTGTTGCGTAGGAGTCGCGGCCTCGTCCTCGTTCCGCATCTCCTTGACCTCGGACTTGAAGATGCGCGCGGAACGCCCCATGGATCGTGCCAGATCCGGCAGCTTATTTGCGCCGAAGAGCAACAGCACAACGAAGAGGATGATGATCAGTTCGGTCCAACCAATGTTTGGCATTGGGCTTCCTTTCCGGAAAACGGTGTAACGCGCAGATCAGTCTAACGCGTTGATCGCGCGCTGCGCGCGCGACTTGGCATCGACGGCAAGTTTTGCAGGTTCGACGATGCGCACGCGGTCGGACTGGCTCAGGCAGAAACGCACGAGCCAGTCCTCGCTGCCGTACCGCATTGTCGCGGGGATCCACTCGCCTGGCTCCCGCGGAACCTCGACGGTATTTCCCTCCTCATCCACGGTGGTTGGGGCTGGCTCTAGCTCAATCTCCCAGTAGTCCGCCAGCCAGGTGGCGTCAGGGTGGACGAGCAACCTTGCCTTGGCCCTGCTTGCAAGGCCGAACGGGTCCGCGGGGTCGAAGTCTGAGATGGTGGCGGCTGAAGGGGCGTCGAGAAGCTGGGCGCTTTGAATTCTGTCCAGGCGAAACGTCCGTATCTCACCGTTGAACTCGGCTTGCAGGTACGTGGCGCCGGCCTGGTGGAATAGGCTGGCGGGCGCTACCTCGCGCTGCGTGACGCTATCGGAAGATGCGGAGAAATACGTGATGCGCAGCTGGCGTTTGGTGGCCAATGCCTCTGCGACGGTGCCAGCGACGCCAGCCTCGCTGTCGTGTTCGGCATCGCCCACTGCTTGCGACGTTGTCGCCGCCCGGATCTTTGCGGCTGCGGAGCGAACGGCTCGAGCGTCCACGAGCCCAGGCATGGTCTCCAGCGAGTCCAGCAGAATCAGCAGCGCGCTGGCCTCCGCGGGCGACAGCCGCAGAGGTGTAGTCATGCCTTGGTCGTCCTTGATGTCCACGCCCTTCCAGGAGTACTCAAGGTCGATCATCTCCCCCGGGCCGGTGCCGACGCCGGAGAGGAAGAGCAGTTCGAAATCATCGCGCACCTGCATCGGGTCGGCGCCCAAGTCGCGCGCAATTTCCATCGGCGTCAGCCCCGGGTGGTTCGATGCGTACGCGAGCAGGTTTAACAACCGCACGACACGCTCCTGGCGCTTGAAGTCCGTGGCCATTAGTTCTACCTCTCCGCTGCGGTGCGCAACAGCTTGACGACGTCCTGACGGAGATCCACGGGTTCTACCCCGACAACGCTGCCTGAGAGGCTAGCGATCGTGCGCACCGCCCAGTCCCGGTCCACCCCCTGCGCCGTGATGGTGTCCGTGTTGTCATTTGCGTCGGCTCCGGTGAGACGGGTTCCGCGCTGCGCAAGCTCTTCCCCTGCGCCCGCCGCGACCGTGACGGTGGCATCGACCACCTCACCGCGCAGTGAGTGCTCCACCAATGCCTGCAGGTCGCCGGTACGTTCGTGGAACGGGTCGCTGTGGCGCACCTTCTTTACCTGGGAGACCTTCTTCAGGCGGAAGACGCGCACATCGTCGCGCTCGATGTCGTAGCCCACAAAATACGCGCGGTTGTTCAACGACACCACACCCCACGGGTCGACCACCCGTCGTTCTGGCTCTTTGCCCGGGGCGCGGACGAACTCGAAAGAGATACGCTGCTTTGCCTGCACGCACTTCACGATGGCGCGGAGTGTGTCCGGACGCAGTTGGAAGATGTCGTTGGAGACGCTCGTCAGCGCTGTCGCATCCATGGAGCGCGTCGCGCCGGAGGCAGCCAGCTTCGTCCAGCCGGAGCGCGCGAACTCGCCTAGGGAACCCGGCTTACTCAAATCTGCGGCGAGCCCGACCACGGACGCCTCTTCCGCGGTGAGGTTGATCGCGGGGAGCTCGTACAGGTCTTTGATCACCCATACCTTGCCGTCCTGGTAGCGCGCCGGCACACCAAGGTCACGCAGTTCACGCACGTCGCGCTCAACCAGATGGGTGGCGGCGTCGCGCGTGCGGTTGCCGTAGCCGTCGACGTGTGCCTGAACCCAGGCCACATCCCGCTTCTCAGGCGAGGCGAGTAGCGCGAACGTGAGCCCTACCTGGCGAACGATCATGTCATTGTCGTTGGCCACAGCGACCTACCCTTTTTGCGCCTTCACCCAGCGGATCAGCTCCGTTGCGTCCTCATCCGCGTCGGCGAACGGGTCGGGCAGCTCCACCGTGCGGGGTTCTGGGCGGTTGACCTTCATGTGCACCCAGTCGACGTTATGCGATAGCTCCGCCTCCCGCACGGCACGCAGGAATTCGCCACGTATGACCGCGCGGGTGGTCTCCGGCGGGTGATCGGCGGCGTGTTCGATGGCAGCGTCGTCGATCCAGCGCTTCGCTAACCCCTTGCGTTCGAGCACGTAAAACAAACCGCGCTCGGGGTTGATGTCGTGGTAGGTCAGGTCAATCTGCGCGAGCTTCGGGTGATCCCAATCGCACCCCAAGCGGTCTTTGAACTGGGTAAGCAGCTTCCGTTTGATCACCCAGTCGATCTCCGTGTCCACGGCGGAGAAATCTTGGTCGGCGATCGCTTCGAGCACCCGGTCCCACAGATCTACTACCCGGGACATTTCCGCATTCGGGGTGCCCTCGTCCGGGCGCTGCAGTAACCAACGTTTCGCAGCTTCCAGGGTGTTTTGCTGTACCTCCAAAGCGGTGATGGTTCCGCCAGCAGCAAGCGTGAGTTCCGTACTGCCAGTCGGGTCCTCCGCGATGTCGCGAATGTGCGCAATCGGGTCGGCGAGCTCCATGTCCGGCAGGTCAAACCCGGCTTCAAGCATCTCGATGACCAGCAGCATCGAGCCCACCTTGAGCGCGAATGTCGGCTCCGACATGTTCGAATCGCCGACGATGACATGCATCCTGCGGAATCGGTGCGAATCTGCGTGCGGTTCATCCCGGGTGTTAATGATGGGGCGCGTGCGGGTTGTCGCGGATGACACACCCTCCCACACTTGGTCTGCGCGCTGGGAGATGACGTAGCGGCCGTCCGCGATCTTGCCCGCCCCGCAAATGAGTTGGCGGGTGACGAGGAAGGGCAACAGCTGTTCGCCGAAAGATTTCAGCGCTAACTCTCGGCTAACCAGGTAGTTCTCGTGGGCACCGTAGGAGTTTCCCCGCGAGTCCACGTTGTTCTTAAACAAGTAGGTCGCCCCGCTGAAACCGTCGGCGCGCAGGGCCTCGTCGCACTGCTGCGACAGGCGGTGGAAGATCCTCTCCCCCGCTTTGTCGTACGCGAGAAGCTGGCTGAGCGAGTCGCACTCCGCCGTGGCGTATTCCGGATGCGAACCGACGTCCAAGTACAGACGCGACGCATTCTGCGTGAAAACGTTGGAGCTGCGGTGCCTGGCAACCACCGGGCGGAACAGATATCGGGCTACCTCCTCCGGGGTGAGCACTTGGCGTGCTCCGTCGTAGGCGGCAACACCGAACTCCGTTTCCACGCCCATAATCCGGCGCGGGTAGCTGGTCGCCAGCTTACTGCCCGCCTTTCTGCACGAAGGATTTCACGAACTCCTCGGAGTTGCTGTCCAACAGCGCGTCGATCTCGTCCAGGAGGTCGTCCGTGCCCGAAGTGTCAATTTGCGCCTGGCCCGCAGCGTTCGCCGCGGTGTCGTCGCTGTGGTCGTCTCCGCCGCCACCAGATACGTAGGTGTGTTGAGTAGCCATAGGCCCAACCCTACCGCTCAGGGGTGAGCCCGAGGCCCGAAAGGAGATCCTTCGCCGTGGAAGCGCGTTCAATCAGCTGCCCCACGTCCTGTTTTGTGTGCCCGCCCACGAGATCCAACGGCACACGGTAGAGCGAGCCGTCCACGGTAAACAGCATGGATTGCCAGCTCGAGGCCGTGAGGTTTTCGGCAAATTTCTCCCCGGCGCGCCCACGGAAGTAAGCGCGAGTGTCCTCGGGCGGATGTACGGCGGCCTGCGCAATCTGCTCCGCGGTCGCCATCGTGCGCATCGCACCCTTTCCCACGAGTGCGTGATACAGCGAGGTCTGGGGGTCAATGTCGGCGTATTGGAGGTCGATCGCCTGCAGTTTCGCCTGGGTGGCGCCGCGGTCTTCGAAGCGCCGCACCAACGCCCACTTTGCGGTCCAGTCCAGCCGGTCTGCGGTAGACAGTGGGTCCCGCTCTAAGTCATCGAGTATCTCGCCCCACAGCTCCAGTACCTGCCTATCGACGTCGCTTCGCCCCGTACACCGCCTCCGGTATTCGCGGAGAACCGAAATGGCGCTCAACCTTCGGCCGTCGTGAAGCTCGAGCTCGTGGTTGAGGGAGGGGTCGTGGCTGACCGCCTTGATCTCCTCGACTGGGTGGGCCAGGCGGAGGTCCGAGAAATCCACATCTGCCTCGATGGCGTCAAGGACCAGGGAGGTCATGCCAAGTTTGAGGAAGTTGGAGAACTGGCTCATGTTTGCATCCCCCACGATGACGTGCAGGCGGCGGAAGTCCTTCTCAGGCGCGTGCGGTTCGTCGCGGGTGTTGACGATGCCGCGGTTGAGCGTGGTTTCCAGCGAGACTTCCTGTTCGAAGTAGTCGGCGCGCTGGGAAATCTGGAACCCCGGGTTTTCTGACGCCTGGCCGATGCCGACGCGGCCGGCGCCGATGATGACCTGGCGTGTGACGAAGAACGGGATGAGCGCCTGGGTGAGCCGCTCGAAATTGGTGTGGCGCGAGTACAGGTAGTTTTCGTGGCTGCCGTAGGAGCGGCCCTTGCCGTCGACGTTGTTTTTATAGAACTTCAGCGGCGGGCACGGCTCGTGGTTGGCCAGCACGGAGACCTGCTGCTGCCATAACTGGCGGATGTCAGAGGCGGCGTCGTTGAGGATGATGTCGCCGGCGGCGTCGTAGATCATCGCGTCAAACGCGTTCGAGCACTCCGGACTGGAGTACTCCGGGTGGCCGTGGTCGACGTAGTAGCGCGCGCCGTTGGTGGTGACCACGTTGGCCACCCCGATCGCGTTGGCGTCGACGACCGGCACGCTACGGTAGCGCTGCAGGTCGAAGCCGCGCGTGTCTTTGAGCGGGGCCTCCTCCGCATAGTCCCAGCGAGTGCGGGCCTGGGTGCGCAGCGCCGCGTAGGCAACCACCGCGTGCGTGGAAGTGACCAGCGGGCTGATCTGCGGGTTGTCAGGGCAGGTGATGCCGTACTCGGTCTCGGTTCCCATGTAACGCGTCATAAGTGACGAGCCTAGCGGGCGCACAACCTTGCTGGCCGGGGCAACCGGCATCTACGGGGATCGTTGCCGCAGACCCCGAGCACGAGACCCCTAGTATGCGCGTTTTCGGGGGCGTAATCGGGGTTTGCTACTCGGGGTCTGGCCGAAATACGCGTGCGAGTGTTTGGTGGGTAATGCGATGAGTCGTATTTTATTTGGCTATGACTACTCGTACCTCGCCCGGCGCGGACACCCCGCACGCCGAGCGCAAATTTTTCGGCCAGCCGTGGGGCCTGGCCAACTTGTTCGGCATCGAGCTGTGGGAGCGGTTCAGCTTCTACGGCATGCAGGCGCTGCTGGCGTTCTACATGTACTACGCCACGACCGACGGCGGGCTCGGCATCGACCAGTCTGTCGCCCTCAGCCTCGTGGGTGCGTACGGCGGTTTCGTCTACATGATGGCGCTGGTCGCCTCTTTCGTGGGTGACCGGCTCCTTGGAGCGGAACGCACACTGTACTACTCGGCCATTTTGGTCATGGTCGGCCACATCGTGCTCGCCCTCGTCCCCGGCGCGGCTGGACTAGCCCTCGGCCTGGTGTGCGTGGGTATCGGCTCCGGCGGCGTGAAGACGGCCTCGCAGGTTGTGCTGGGCGATCTGTACGACCGTGAGGATCCGCGCCGCGACGCCGGCTTCTCCATCTTCTACATGGCCGTCAATATCGGCGGTCTCCTCGGCCCCATGATCACTGGCTGGGTCTGGGGTATGGCAGGTTTCCACTGGGGCTTCGGACTAGCGGCCATCGGTATGGCCATCGGTTTGATCCAGTACACCCTGATGCGGAAATCCACCATCGGTGCAGCGGGCTCGGAGGTGCCGAACCCGCTGCCGCGTTCTGAATGGGCGAAGTGGGGACTTGGCGCCGCCGCGATCACGGCCTTGCTGGTCGGACTACTGGTCTCCGGCCTTTTGCCGCTGGACTGGTTGTCCTGGCTCGTGTTTGCCGTGGCGCTGGTGGCAACGGTGGTGCTGCTGCGGGAGATGTTCGCTTCCGACCAGGTGACTGAGGGCGAAAAATCGCGCTTGACCGGCTACATTCCCCTTTTGGTTGGTTCCGTGGCTTTCTTCGCTATCTTCCAGTCGCAGTTCACCGTCGTGGCCGTGTACTCCGACCAGCGAGCGGATCTGAGCTTGTTCAACTGGACGCTCACCCCGGCTCAGGTGCAGTCGTTTAATCCACTGTTCATCATCATCTTCGCGCCGGTCTTCGCAGCTGCGTGGACGAAGTTGGGTGAGCGCCAGTGGTCGTCCGCAACAAAGTTCGGTGTCGCCAACATCATTATCGGCGTCTCCCTATTCATCTTCTTGCCGTACGTGGGCAAGGGCCCGCAGTCGACGCCGCTGCTCGTCCTTGTGCTGGTCCTGTTCCTGTTCACCATGGGCGAGCTTTTCCTCTCGCCTGTGGGCAACTCGCTGGCAACCCGTGTGGCCCCGAACGCGTTCAAGTCCCGTTTGTTCGCCGTCTGGCTCATGTCCGTGTCAATGGGTACCGCGCTGTCCGGTGTGCTGGGCTCGCTGTACAACCCCGACGATCCGTCCGCGGAGCGCACCTTCTTCATCACCCTGTCCGTGATCACCATCGCACTGGGTGTGTTCCTTATCGCCATCCGTCGCTGGGTGGTGAGCAAGTTCGTCGACTTCCGCTAGTTCCGGCGAAGCTAGTCGTCGCAAAGCAAAAAGCTCGTTACCCGCACTGGGCAACGAGCTTTTTCGTGGC
>ERZ1029874.17-NODE-17-length-55146-cov-8.983718_pt1 | contig 55146 bp, 53 predicted proteins | sample MGYA00519235_ERZ1029874 | MGnify/ENA primary metagenome ERZ1029874 (study PRJEB33666, sample SAMEA4610926) | skin metagenome | biome: Human-associated habitat; feature: Malodor aspect; material: skin | place: Philippines | collected 2015-08 ...
ATTATTGATATTGATTATCGTTAGCAAAGTATAACATAGGCTAGCAAACTAGTCAAGATTAGTAACTAAAGATAAATAATATTATTAAACAAGTATTTTATTAATATATTTTAAATACAACTAAAATTTTACATAAAAAAACTTCTTAATCCAATTAAGAATTAAGAAGTTAAACTATTTATTAATATAATTTTGCCCCCGCTGGGATGTTGTTGCTTACAATAAGAACATTTAATTTTTCTTCACCATTTTGTTCGTGAACTGCTGATAGAATCATACCTTGTGATTCTTCTCCCATCATAGCTCTTGGTGGTAAATTAACTATGGCAACTAGGTTTTTGCCGATTAATTCTTCTGGATTATAGTGTTTTTTAATACCAGATAAGATTGTTCTAGGTGTGTCTGTCCCATCATCAAGAGTAAATTTAAGAAGTTTATTTGATTTTGGCACTTCTTCACAATTTTTTACTTTTACAACTCTAAAGTCTGATTTGATAAAGGTATCAAAATCTATATCTTCATAGAAATCTTCTGTTTCAACGCCAGTAAAATCTACTACTTCACTAGTTTCTTCTACAGTTTTTATTGGTGCTACTTCTTTACTTTCACTAGCATTTTTACCAGTTGGTTTCATTGTTGGGAATAATAATACGTCACGAATAGAGTGTTGGCCTGTAAGAAGCATAATTACTCTATCGATACCTATACCAAGTCCACCTGTTGGAGGAAGTCCTACTTCTAATGCATTTACGAAATCGTGGTCCATCATTTGAGCTTCATCATCACCTTTTTCACGTTTAGCAACTTGAGCTTCAAATCTTTCTCTTTGATCTGCAGCATCATTTAATTCTGAAAAGGCATTTGCTACTTCTTTACCATTGATAAAGGCTTCGAATCTATAGGTTAATGACTTATCATCATTTTTTCTTTTAGCTAGTGGTGATATTTCTACTGGATAATCTGTAATAAATGTTGGTTGGATAAGTTTATCTTCTACGAATTCTTCAAAGAATTCTGATATGATTTCACCACGAGTTTCTTTTACTTCAACACCTTTTTCTTTTGCAATTGCTACTGCATCTTCATAGCTTGCAATTTCGTTAAAGTCTATACCAGTTTCATTTTTTATAGCATCAATCATAGGAATTCTTGCCCATGGAGCTTTTAATTCGATTTCTTGTCCATCGTATTCGATAGTGGTTTTTCCTAGAACATTTGTAGCAACTGTTTCTATCATATGTTCTGTGATTTCCATCATATCTTCATAATCAGCATAGGCTTGGTATAATTCCATTGCGGTATACTCAGGGTTGTGAGTAGCGTCCATACCTTCGTTTCTAAACATTCTGCCCATTTCATAAACTTTATCAAAACCACCTACGATTAGTCTTTTTAGGTAAAGTTCGTTGGCAATTCTTAGATACATATCAATATCTAAGGTATTATGGTGGGTAATAAATGGACGAGCAGTTGCACCACCTGCAATAGTGTTTAGGATAGGTGTTTCTACTTCCATAAATCCTCTACCATCTAAGAATTTTCTAATTTCACTAATAATTTGACTTCTTTGATAAAATACTTCTTTTACTTCTGGATTTACGATTAAATCTAGGTATCTTTGTCTATATCTTAGGTCTGGGTCTTTTAGTCCGTGCCATTTTTCTGGTAATATTTGCAAAGATTTTGTTAGTAATTGAGGTGTTTGGGTTTCAATAGATATTTCACCTTGATTAGTTTTAAAAACATTACCTTCAATACCAACTATATCTCCTATATCATATTTTTTTACTTGTTTAAATTCATCACCGATAACATTTTTACGATTTACTATTTGGATAGTGCCAGATTCATCCTGGATATCCATAAAGCTCATGTTCCCATGGCCACGTTTGGCTCTGATACGTCCTGCTATTCTTACTGATTTGCCATCATAATTATCAAAATTATCTTTAATTTCACTTGCAGGTATACGATCTTTAAAGTTTACAATTTCGTGTGGATCTCTGCCTTCTTGCTTAAGTTCTTCAAGTTTTTCTCTTTTTATCTTAAGCATTTCATTTAAATCTTTATTGTTATCAGTCATCATTTCTCCTTATTTAATGTCTTTAATAGTGAAATACATTTTGCCATTTGGAGTAGTAACTTCTACTCTATCATTGACTTTTTTGCCTAATAATGCAGCACCTACTGGTGATTCATTTGATATAAATCCTTTTACAGGATTAGATTCTGCTGTTCCAACAATTTTATAATCCATTGTTTCATCAAATTCTTCATCATGTACTGTCACTGTATTACCTACCCCAACTTCATCAGAATTTAAGTCTACTTCGATAGTTTTTGCATTTCTAATCATATCTTCGACTTTTGCTATACGACTTTCGATTTCACCTTGCTCATTTTTAGCTTCATCGTAGTCAGCATTTTCTGATAAATCGCCAAAGCTTCTTGCAATTTTTATTTTTTCTGCAATCTCTGGTCTTCTTTTAGTTTTTAGATATTCTAATTCATCTTCTAATTTTTCTAAATACTCTTTTGAAAGTATTACTTCTTTATTTTCTGCCATTTCATCCCTCTAAAACATTTTTATATTCTTTTAATAAATTAAATATTTCTTCTTTAGTTTTCAATTTATTAACTTCATCTCGCACTTTGCTTGAGTCTTTTAAACCTTTTATATACCAGCCTACGTGCTTTCTCATCTGATTTACTACTAGTTTTTCATCTTTAAATTCTAAAGATAGGTCATACTGCTCTTTTATTTGATCAATTACTTCACTTGGACTTACCTTGCTATAAGTTCCAGTTTTTAAATAATCTTTGATATATTTAAACAAGAACGGATTGCCCATAGCACCTCTTGCTATCATAACTCCATCGGCATTAGTAGTTTCAATAATTTTTATAAAATCATCTACAGAAAAAACATCTCCATTTGCTATTACCGGTATAGTTAAGACCTCTTTTAATTTTTTAATGTCATCCCAATTTGCACTTCCGCTATATTGTTGCTCACGTGTCCTGCCGTGGAGAATGACATAATCTACACCATTATCCTCGCAAATCTTACCAATTTCAACAAAGTTTTTACTTTTTTCATCCACTCCTGAGCGGAATTTTACATTTACTTTTTTATTGGTAGATTTTACAAGGGTTTTAGTTATCTTATCAACTAAGTCTGGCTCTTTCATAAGAGCTGATCCCTCACCATTTTTATATATCTTTGGAGCAGGGCAGCCCATATTAAAACTTAAGTCAGTAATAGTATCAATTGGATTTATCTTTTCTTTTATAGCTCTTTCAATTTTTTCGGGGTCTCTGCCAAAAATTTGGATATTTGCACACTTTTCTTTATTAGATATATAAAGAATTTCATCAGTTTGCTTATTATCATAAACCATAGCATTTACACTTGCCATTTCGGTAAATGTTTTATCTGCCCCGTATTTTTCGCAAACTATCCTAAAGGCTACATCTGTTACTCCTGCTAGGGGAGCTAGCATGATTTCTCTATTTTTTAATTCTGTCATAAATAATTTTTAGCCCATCTAGCATCAAGTCAGGTTCGATACGGTTAATATACTTTGACTCACTTGCGATTAATTCAGAATAGCCACCAGTTGCTACTACCTTTATTTCACCTGTCACGCCATAATCTTTTATAAGCTCATTTTCAATTTGACTTATAAGACCATCTATTAAGGCAATATATCCATAAACAATACCAGCATTCATACTTTCTGGTGTTGTTCTTGCTATTGCAGTTTTTGGATTTCTAAGTTCAATTTTTGGTAACTGGGCTGTCATCCCAAAAAGGCCATCTTGGGCGATGCGTATACCTGGAGCTATTGATCCACCCAAATATTTTGCATCTTCAGTTATGACATCAAAAGTAATGGCAGTTCCCATATCTACTATTATAGCTGGACCGCCATACTTATTATAAGTTGCAACTGCATTTACAATCCTATCTGCTCCAACATCTTTAGGTGACTCATAGTCATTAGTAATGCCTGTATCAGTTTTATAGTCTATAACTATAGGGTCCTTATTAAATAATTTGCGGTTACAGGATTGCCATGCATACATGATATCAGGAACTACTGATGATATTATAGTATCTTCAATACATTCTTTGTTGATTTCATGAATTGTAAACATATTAAAAAGGGTAGCTACTAATTCATCGCTGGTGCGTTTTAAATTTGTAGCCACTCTATATCTGAATTCTAATTTATCATTGTTGAAAACACCCAGTACTGTATTGGTATTTCCTACATCTACTACTAGCAGCATCGTATCTCCCTTTAAGGTTTTAGTAAATAAAATTTAACTCTAATATGATACGATATTCTTATGTTTAATTCAACTATTTACCTAGTTTATATTTTCTTATAAGTCTGTTAACTTCTACTATATCTAAAGACTTTACTTTGGTTGCTTCATTTGTATTTTGCTTATCCTTTTTAGCTTGAATTACAAAGTCATTTTTTTCCTTATCAAAGCCCCATTTTTTAAGTTCCTTGTAGGTATAAAAATTGGAATTAATAAGAATTCCATTTTCTGCAATATATAATTTATTTTGTTGGGATAGTGCAAAAACAAAGGCTAATATAACCATAACGATAGACATCATAATTGCATTTTTATTATCTTGCTTAAGTCCTGCTACTAGGTTAAATACACCCGTTGCCAGTAAAAAAGCTAAAAGCACCCACTCAAAAGTAGTGGATGGTCTATCAAATCTATTTACTGCTCCAGTTAACAATTTCTTGTTTTTTTGTGCTTTGATAAGTCTATAGGCAAAAAATGCAATAATTGCTATATATATTATCAAAACAAAATTATCTAAATTTCTATTCATAATAACTCCTTATATAAAAAATAGGTCACATGACCTATCCTTCATAAACTTCTCTTTTTAAGACCCCTATAAATGGTAAATTTCTATAATTTTGGTCATAGTCTAGGCCATAGCCTACTACAAATTCATCTGGTATCTTAAAGCCGTACCAGTCTGGTTTTATATCAACTTCCCTTCTTTCAGGTTTATCTAAAAGGGTAATGATTTTAATATCCCTAGGTTCTCTTTTTTCTAGATTATTTTTTAATTTGAAAAGTGTGTGACCTGTATCAATTATATCTTCAATTAAGAGCACATTTTTATCTTTTATATCAGTGTCTAAGTCCTTTAAAATTTTGACATTTCCTGATGATGTAGTGCCAGATCCATAAGATGATACTGCCATAAATTCCAGATTAGTGTCAACTTTGATATGTGTGGCAAGCTCAGCCATAAACATTACTGAACCCTTTAAGATTGCAACCATTATTAGGGTATCATCATCTTTGTAGTGCTCATTTATATATGAAGCTAATTTTTTTATTCTAAGATTTAAACTCTCTTCATCAATCAAAATTTTTTCAATTATTTCATTTGTATCACTAATCATTTGTCACCTCAATTTTTAAAATATTTTTCGTTTGCTTACTCACCTTATAATCCTCAGATATCCTATGACCAGCCAGCCAAATAATTTCATCATTTGATAAGATTATAGGAACTTCATCACGGATATTTTTATCAATCTTTTGATCTATAAAAAAATCTTTTAACTTTTTACTATGATTCATCCCCAAAGGCTTAAACCTATCTCCATTTTTCCTTGTCCTTACGGTAAGGGGAAAAGAAATCTCATTTAAGTCAAAGTATCCGATATTTTTATCTTTACTATCTTTTTCTAATGCTATGCTAGCTTTTATTTTAATGCCATTAAAATAAATCTCTTGACCTAGATCAAGGCTAAGTATATCATTAAATTTCTGTTCTTTAGTTACAAGTTCTAAATCATAAGACCTGTAATTTTTACTAAAAGCAATATCATCTTTGATAACTTTTTTTCCAGTATTAAGGTCATAAAGGTCTATAAATTCATCTATATTTTCCCTAGAAAAATCTTTTATCTCACCCTTAAGTTTAAAAATAGCTTTTCTAATAAGTCTAGCCTTTTTATTATAAGAAAGATTTTCAAAATCTTCTCTATCAAATTTTACATAAGTATCATTTTCATTTACAACAGTAGACTCATATAAATCTTCAATTATTTCATTTATAATTTCCAAATCCTCTTTTATCAGATTTGAAAGATTAAAAAAGTTGGATTTAGCACTAGGATTTATTTGTTCAAGTCTTGGAAAAATTTCATTTCTAATATAATTTCTTGTATAATCATTTTCTAAATTTGTCGCATCTATAGCATAAGCTATATTATTTTGATCTAGGCAAGCTAAAATTTCCGATTTTTGAAAGGATAAAATAGGTCTTATTATGCTGCCATTTTTATAATCCATGGCTGCCAATCCATCTAAACCAGTACCTCTTAGCATACGAAAGAGCATAGTTTCAGCCTGATCGTCCATATTATGGGCAACAGCTATTTTAGAATTTTTGTCATTTGCAGCTAGTTCATTAAAAAAATCATACCTTAATCTTCGGCCAGCATTTTCAGCAGATATCTTATTAGATTTTGCAAAATCATCCATGCTAGCTCTTTTGATTTCTACTCTCATTCCTAGTTTTTGCCCAGTTTCTTTTACTAGATTTTCATCAAAAGATGCTTCTTTTCTATGTAGGTGGTTTAAGTGGGCAAGGATAATATTTAGATTATATTCTTCTTTTATTTGATTAAAAAGGTAGATTAAAAACTGGCTATCTGGCCCCCCACTTGCACCAATTATTATAGTATCATTTTTTTCTACTAGGTCATATTTTTTTATATTAGATAAAAATCTATCAATTATTGTCATTATTTGTTTCTGGTTCTAAGGGTTCTTCTACTTGATTTTCTAAGGGATTGCTATCTTCTTTATTAGCCTCGTCCTCATCAATTTTTACTGGCTCATCTTCTTTTTTATCAGTATTACCCTTTATCATGCCCAGTCTTTCTTGGGCAATTTTTTCTTTAAACTGATCAGTGTTCCTTATTTCATAATCACTTTCTAGGCTAGTAATCTCCTTACTTACATCATCCAATTTCTTTTTTGTAGATGATATTTCTGTATCTAGAGTATTTATTTCTGCCTTCATCATCTTATTTAAAAATATAAAAGAAATCACTGAAATAAGAAGGATCAAAAATATAGTTAGTAAAAATCTCCTATTTTTAGCCTTCCTTCTTTTTTGATATGATTTTGCCTTAGCCATCTATAACCTCATACATTTCACCGGCAGTAGACTTTTTTGCTCCATCTATTAGGTCTGTTACCTTCACTTTCAAATTACTTTTACCAAAAGCAATTTCTATTACATCACCTTCTTCTACTACGGAGCCTGGCTTTGCTACATTTCCATTTATTAGTACTCTGCCATTTTCACATGCTTCTTTTGCAACTTGCCTACGTTTTATTATTCTTGAATTTTTTAAAAATTTATCTATTCTCATAGGCTTATTTTACTATAAAGCAGTACTTATAGCTAGCTAAAAACAAAAGCCCAGGCTAAACCTGGGCTAAATAATTTTTATCTTATAATAGGTGATCTTCGTCTGAATCTACTTCTTTAACATCACCAGTTTCAACTACGTCTAATTTTTCTTTTCTTACTTGGTCAGAAACTCTTTGGTTTTCTGTAACTGTTTCAGTATTTACATCAACTTCTTCTGATACATAAGCTTCTTTTTCTACAGATACTTGTTCTTCGTGGATTGGAATTCTGATTTCATCAGCTGTTTCATCAAAGTTGTATCCATCTACTGCTTCACCTTCTTCTACAGCGTGTCTTTCAACAGTAACTCTTTCTTTTTCTACTGGTACTTCGATTTCTTGAGTTTCTGTTACAACTTCTTTTTTAAGTCCGATTTCACCAGTTTGAACTCTTTGTTTGTTAACTCTTAATCTTTCTTCGTGTAGTCTGATTTTATCTCTTTTTGATAAATCATCTCTTTCAAGAATATCATTGTCGATGTAGTCTTTTCTTTGGTCGTAAGCTGCATCAACATATTCTGGATCTTCTAGGTAGTCATCTCTTTCGATAGCTAGTACGTAGTTACCATTTTCAACTGCACCTAGTGCTTCATCAGATACGTTTCTATCAAAACCGAAATCTCCAAAGTAAGCTGGGTCTAAGTCTTCACCTGTGTAATAAGCATAGATTCCGTTATAATCTGGATCTAATGCGTCTCTATTTGCTCTATCAGAAATTCCGTAATATCTTAAATTATCATTTTCAAATTCATTTGCAGAAATAACTTCTAGTTCGCTGTCGCTAAATCCTTGAGCTCTAAGTTGATCTATTCTTGCAAGAAGTTCATCTTCTGTTCTAAATGTTTCAAAATTTGCCATTATATAATCTCCTTTTTAATTGCTAGACTTAATGTCTAATTTGTTCTAGTAGGTATATACCCCCTATTATTTTTTATTAAACATAAATGTAAAACTTTTTTTAATATTTACAATTATTTATACTTATTGTTCAATATTATTAAAATTTAGATTGCTATCATCAACGGTAATGATTTCTTTTCTAACTGGAACTCTAATGGTTTCCATTTCTATATATTTTTCTCTTCTTATTACAATCTCTTCAACTACTCTCTTTTCTTTTCTAACTCTTACTCTTTCTTCATGTAAAGGAATAACTATAGTTTCGCCTCTTTTAAGCTTTTCTAGGTATTCCTCATTTAATTCATCTTTAAAATTAGCCATGTAATCATCCTTTCGCACTTTTCTTATTTATACCCATAAATTAAAAAGTATAGTGGTAATGGTGATAATATGAATAATATTTTGCATATAGATTGCGATGCTTTTTATGCATCGTGTGAAGAGATTAGAAATCCAAAGCTTAAAGACTATCCTCTCGCAGTAGGAGGTCTTACTAATAAATCTATAATTACAACAGCAAATTATAAGGCCCGTGAATATGGCCTACACTCTGCTATGCCAGTTTTTATGGCCAAGGAGCTTTGCCCTCATGTGATTTTAGTTCCTGTCGATCACCCTTATTATAGGGAAAAATCTGACCAAGTTTTTAGAATTATCAAAAAATATGCCAAAAATTTTGAACAGGTTTCTATAGACGAAGCCTACCTTGAAATAGATACTGGCAACCCACTAGGCTTAGCTAAAAAAATCCAAGACGAAGTCTATAAAAAAACCCAAATAAATGTTTCTATAGGTATATCCTACAATAAATTTTTAGCAAAACTTGCTAGTGACTGGAATAAGCCCCATGGTCTAAAAGAAATAAGTAAGGAAGATGTTCCTGATATCTTATTAGATTTTGATATAAAAAAGGTTCATGGATTAGGCAAGCATGGAGTAGAAAAGTTAAATACCATTGGTATTTATACTATAAGGGACCTATTAAGACTTGATGAAGAATTTTTAATAGATTTATTTGGTAAACATGGATCTTACATCTATGGAGTTATCAGAGGAGAAGATAAGAGAGAAATAAATCCGAGTAGGGTTAGAAAATCATTAGGCCGAGAAAGAACCTTTAGGCAAAATACCAATGACATTGATATCTTAAATAATTACTTAAAAGAAATTGCAGAAAAAATCGAGTCTGATTTAGCAAATAAGGACTTGCAGGGTAAAACTGTTAATTTAAAACTAAAAAACAGTAATTTTAAAACGATAACTCGTGCTATAACACTCCAAGAACCTATCTATAAAAAAGAAGATATATGTAAAGCTGCTAGCGATCTTTTAAATGAGGTCTATAAAGGCGAATATATTAGGTTAATAGGTATTTCTTTATCAAAATTATCAAATAGAAATAGTAATCAATTGTCATTTTTGTAATAAAAAAAGTACTGAAATTAATCAGTACTTTTTATTTTTATTCTGTATCTAGGCTTTGTTGACCTTCTTTTTCTTCATCCTCAAAAAGGTCTGCATTTTCTTCATCATCTCTTAGGGTTGCTCTTATTTTGCCCTCGATTTCATTCATGATATCTTGATTTTCTTCTAGGTAGGTTTTTACATTTTCACGACCTTGGCCCAGTTTTTCTCCATCATATGAGAACCATGACCCTGCCTTATCAACTATATCCATTTCCACTGCAGTATCTAAGATTACCCCAGATTTTGAAATGCCAGTTCCATACATAATATCAAACTCTACTACTTTAAATGGAGGTGCAACCTTATTTTTTACAACTTTTACCCTAGTACGAGACCCTATAGAATTATCTCCCTCAGTTATAGTTTTTATCCTACGGATATCAAGCCTAACTGATGAGTAAAATTTAAGGGCACGACCACCAGTTGTAGTTTCTGGTGAACCAAACATTACCCCAACTTTTTCTCTTAGTTGGTTGATAAATACAACAGTTGTATTTGATTTTGCAATAACACCAGTTAGTCTTCTTAAGGCCTGACTCATAAGTCTAGCTTGAAGCCCTACGTGGCTATCTCCCATTTCCCCTTCAATTTCTGCTCTTGGTACTAATGCTGCTACAGAGTCTATAATAATTAAATCCACTGCACCAGAACGAACTAAAGATTCTGCTATATCAAGTCCTTGTTCCCCTGTATCTGGTTGAGATAGGATAAGATTATCTATATCTACACCAAGATTTCTAGCATATTCTGCATCCATAGCATGTTCTGCATCTATGAAGGCACATGTTTGACCTTGTTTTTGATCTTCTGCAATCATATGAAGGGCAAGGGTTGTTTTACCAGATGATTCTGGTCCAAATATCTCTATTACCCTACCTCTTGGTATACCACCAATACCTAGTGCAATATCAAGGTTGATAGCTCCAGTTGGGATAGCTGATACCTTAACTTTTGGTGCTTCACCCATCTTCATTATGGAGCCTTTACCATATTTTTTTTCAATATTTTTAAAGGCTTGGTCTAAGGCTTTTTGTTTATTATCATCCATAAAAATCTCCTATATATTTTCTAAATCTAAGACTTCTTTGTTCTTTATTATATAATCTAAACCAGAAATGATAGTTAATATTACAGCTAGGTAAAATACATATATACCTATCTGATTTAAACTATTATTATTAAGTAAAAGTAATACTAGGGCTACCATCTGGCTAGTAGTTTTTAGTTTTCCCCATTTACTTGCTGCAATGGTGATGCCCTTATCAGCTGCAAGGGTTCTAAAGCCTGTAATAATTAATTCTCTTGCGATAATAATTATTACCGCCCAAGCAGGTATTATACTTCCTTCTACCAAAACAACAAAGGCAGCCATAGTTAAGAGCTTATCTACTAAAGGATCAACAAATTTTCCAAAAGTCGTTACCAAATTGCGGCTACGGGCTAGATGTCCATCTAGGGCATCAGTAAGGGATGCCACTACAAAAACTATAGCAGCTAGATTATTAGTTGACCCATAAATATAATATAATACTAAGAATACTGGAATCAAAAGTAATCTTAAAACTGTAACTTTATTAGCTATATTCACCTTGCTCTCCTTCGATATAAGTTCTATCTACTAAAACTTTTCTTGGCTTACTGCCTTCATAAGGACCTACTACACCTTTTTCTTCAAGCTGGTCTATTATCCTACCTGCTCTAGCATAGCCTACCCTTAATTTTCTTTGTAAAAGTGAAACTGAGGCAGTATTTTCATCTATAATAATTTTTATAGCCTCATCGATTAATTCATCCTCGTCATCCACTTCTTTTACCTGAGAATTTTCTTCAACTGCTTCTATTGCCTCTTGATTATAGTTAGCCTTTGTTTCTTGTTTGATATAGTCAACCACATCTAAAACTTCTGTATCCGATACAAAGGCTCCTTGGATTCTAAGTGGTTTCATAGAATCGCTTGAAGCGTAAAGCATGTCACCCTTACCTAAAAGTTTTTCTGCTCCTGCTGCATCTAATATGGTTCTAGAATCTGTTTGAGATGTAACTGCAAAGGAAATTCTAGATGGAATATTTGCCTTAATTGTACCTGTAATAACATCTACAGTTGGTCTTTGAGTAGCTATTACTAAATGAATACCACAGGCCCTTGATTTTTGAGCAAGACGCATAATATAATCTTCTACTTCACTTGCTGCAGTCATCATAAGATCTGCAAGCTCGTCTATAATTACAACTATATATGGTAAGTTTTCCATAGATTCATCAGATTCTGCTGCTTTTTTATAACCTTCTATATCACGAACATGGTATTTTTGAAAGGCCTTGTATCTTTTTTCCATTTCTGAGATAGCCCAAAATAGAGATGAACTTGCTTTTTTAGGATCTGTAATTACCGGCATAATTAAGTGTGGAATGCCATTGTAGACAGAAAGCTCTACTACTTTAGGGTCAATCATCAAAAGCTTTACTTCATCTGGTGAATGTTTGTATAAAATACTCATTATAATAGTATTAATGCAAACTGATTTACCTGATCCTGTTGCCCCTGATACTAGTAAGTGAGGCATCTTTTCTATACCAGAAACTACAGGATCACCTGCTATAGATTTACCCATAGCAAAAGGGATTTTTGACTTAGCATTTGCAAATTTGTTAGTAGATATTATTTCTTTAAAACCAACTATTTCCTTGCTATCATTTGGCACTTCTATCCCTACATGGCTTTTGCCAGGAATAGGGGCTAATATTCTTATACCACTTGTTGCAAGTGATAAGGCCAAGTCATCTGCAAGATTTAATATCTTACTAACCTTTACCCCTCTTTGCGGTTTTAATTCATAGCAGGTTACTGTTGGTCCTATATCAATTTGAACTACCTTTGCTTCTATACCAAAGCTTTCTAAAGTCTCTTCTATTGCTAGAGCTTTTTCTTTGATTTCGCCCTCATCTACGGATCCTGCATCAGACCTATCTTCTAAAAGATCAATTGGCGGATAGTTATAATTGTCAAAGTCTTTTTTGAAAGACTCATCTAAGTCTCTCATTTCAATTTGCTTTGATTTATAGCTTCTTACTTCTATTTCTTCATCGTCTTTGAAATCATAAGTCTTTATAGGTTTTTTCTTAGGTTTTTCAACTCTTACAGGTTCTTTCGCAACTTTTACCGTTAAATCTTGGCTTGCTACTGGTTTTTCTTCTAAGGTTGGTCCCAAATCTTTATTATCATTTGGGATAAGAACTTCTTCCGCTTCTTTACTTTCATTCTTTTTAGAAGATTCATTTCTTTTTTCCTTAAGGCCGGCAAAGAAATTAGATACTCTCCCTCCTATAAAGACTAATATGTCCCTTAGTTTTATTAAAAACTCCCCATAGGTCATAGGACTGATGCCTATTACAAATAAAAATATGGAAAGGCCAAATAATATATCAAGTCCTAGAGTTCCTAAAAATCTTACTATATAATAGGCGAAAAATCCGCCATAGATTCCACCAGAATCTTTTGCATTTAACATATTATAATCCATAGTCCAGCTTAAATCATTTCTTACATAGGGCTTTGACATAAAGGCTAGGGTCATTGTAAATACTAAATACAAAAGCAAAAAGTTCTTTATATTTACCTTATATTTATCCCTATAAGCAAATAGAAAGCTTATAAAAACTATTAGGGGAAATAGTAGGGCAAGTTTTCCAAAGGTACTTGTAAAAGCACTAGTTACTACATTTCCAAGTTTACCAGTATTTGATGAAAGTATAAATATAAAGAAAAATAAGGATAGACCCATCATAACTAGAGAAAAAATATTAAAATTAAAGGTCCATTCTCTTTTTTTAGTAGCTCTTTTCTTATTTTTCGGAGGTTTATTTGTAGATTTTTTTCTTATTCTATTGTCATTTTTACTATTTGCCATATCTTACCTCACTATAAATTATATTATATCAAGGCTAAAAAATAAACTGCCAGAATATGGCAGCTTATATATTAAATTTCTATTATTTATTTCTTGGATCTTCATCAGCAGGCCATGCTTCTGCTTTTGAGTTATCTTTGTTAGACTCTTCTTCTTTTTCAGGTTTTTCTAAAAGAGCTTTTCTTGAAAGATTAATCCTACCTTGTCTATCTATTTCTGTAACTTTTACTGTTACTTCATCGCCTACAGATAGGACATCTTCTACCTTCTCAGTTCTAGCATGGTCGATTTGTGAAATGTGAAGCAAGCCTTCTTTGCCAATTGCAATTTCGACAAAGGCACCAAAATTCATAATTCTAGTAACTTTTCCTGTGTAAATATCTCCAACTTGTGGGTCAGTTACAATAGCACGAATCATTTCTATCGCTTTTTTACCACTTGCTCCATCAGTTGATGCAACTGTAATGTGTCCATCATCTTCTGTTTCGATTGTTACTCCAGTTTCATCGATAATTTTATTAATTGTTTTACCACCTGAGCCTATTACATCACGTACCTTTTCTGGGTCGATGTCTATTGTAAATAGTCTTGGCGCATAATCTGATATATCTGCTCTTGGTTTATCAATAGTTGCTTCAATTAAATCAAGGATTTGCATTCTAGCTTCTTTTGCATTATCTAGTGATTCTTCTAGGACTTCACGAGTAATTCCTGCAATTTTCATATCCATTTGTAAAGCTGTGATACCATCACGAGTGCCTGCAACTTTAAAGTCCATATCTCCCAGGTGGTCTTCGAGTCCTTGGATATCAGTAAGAATAGAAATTGAATCTTCTTCTTTTATAAGTCCCATCGCTATACCTGCAACTGGTTTTTTAATAGGAACACCTGCATCCATTAGTGAAAGTGTAGATCCGCAAATAGATGCTTGGGAGCTTGATCCATTTGAACTTAAAACTTCTGATACAACTCTAATTGTATATGGAAAATCACTTTCTTCTGGTAATACTGGAACTAAGGCCCTTTCTGCTAGATGACCGTGTCCTATTTCACGACGTCCTGGAGCACGTAGTGGTTTAACATCTCCAACACTAAATGGTGGGAAGTTATATTGATGCATATATCTTTTGTGAATTTCTTCACGATTTAATCCATCTATGATTTGTACATCTGCTGGTGAACCTAAGGTAGTAACTGATAATACTTGTGTTTGTCCACGTTTGAATAAACCTGAACCATGAACTCTTGGTAAAAGTCCAGCTTCTGCTGAAAGTGGTCTAATTTCTTTTAAATCACGTCCGTCTGGTCTAATTTTATCAATAGAAATCATACGACGAACTTCTTTTTTCATGATATCATCAATGACCCTATGAATTTCATCTTCTGTTTCTGGGTATTCTTCTAAATACTTTTCCTTGGCAGCTTCCTCTATATTAAAGATCGCTTCGCCACGTTCCATTTTATCAGTTGTTCTTATAGAAGCTTTGATATCTTCTGCATAGTCAGCTATGATTTTTTCTTCAAGTTCTGATGGAACTACTACTTCTACTAATTTTTTCTCTTTACCAATTTCATCGATAATTTCTTGGATAAAGTCAGAAATATGGCCAATTTCTTCATGGGCTATTAACATTGCTTCAAGCATTTGTGCTTCTGTTAGCTCATTTGCACCTGCTTCTACCATGTTTATAGCATCTTTACTTCCTGCAACTGTTAGGTCAAGCTGAGATTTTTTTCTTTGTTCTTCATTTGGAAATACTACGTATTCTCCATCAGCAAATCCTACTGAAACAGCTCCAACCGGTCCATTAAATGGTATATCTGAAGTACCAAGGGCAATGCTTGCTCCTATTGTTGATAAGCAATCTGGCTGATTATCTTCATCCATTGATAAAACTGTGGCAATTATTTGCACATCATTGTAATAATTTTCTGGGAAAAGTGGACGTAAAGGTCTATCCATTTGGCGGGAAATAAGGGTAGCTTCATCAGATGCTTTACCTTCTCTTTTTAGAAAACCACCTGGGATTTTTCCTACTGCGTATAATTTTTCCTGAAAATCACAAATTAGTGGAAAAAAGTCTATTCCCTCTCTTGGTTTTTCACTAGCTACTGCAGTTACTAAAAGAGAAGTATCCCCACTTTTTATGTAACATTCGCCATTAGCCTGTTCTGCAAATTTTCCTATTGTTACATCAAGCTCATAACCATGCTTTGATGTATAAGTATATTGTTTCTCCATCTTTTCTCCTAAAAAATAAGGCGGGATATACCCCGCCAATCTACTAACCTCTAATGCCTACTTTTTCGATAATAGCTCTATATCTTTCTATATCATTATCTCTTAAGTAGTTTAATAACCCTTTTCTACGTCTAATCATTTTGAAAAGTCCCCTTCTTGATGAGTGGTCTTTTGGATTAGCCTTTAAGTGTTCAGTTAAATCTTTAATTCTGTAGCTTAAAATAGCTATTTGTACTTCTGGAGAACCAGTGTCTCCTTCTTCTAATTGGTATTCTTTAATAAGTTCTGTCTTTTTTTCTTGTGATAACATAATATTCCTCCTATATGTTGTATATGCCTTTGACCGTGTAAAAGTCGAGGTTGCGTTTACAAAGCCAAGGTACCAATGTATTATACCAATAAAAAAAGTATTTGTAAAGGTTACAAATACTTATTATTTATCATATCAATAGCTTGTTTTTTATCAAGTTCCATTTGTTTAATAAGATCATCAACTGAGTCAAATTTCATATCATTACGGAAAAATTCTAAAAATTCAATAGCAATATTTTCCCCATATATATCCTCATTAAAGTTAAGGATATAGGTTTCTATTTTTCTATAGTCATTTTCAAAAGTAGGATTTGATCCAACATTGCTTAGGGCAAAGTGATTTTTACCAGATACATTTACCCTAGTTAAATATACTCCATCCTTAGGGATGGTGTAGGAAAAATTCATTTTTAAATTTGCAGTAGGGAAATTTAGGGTGCGGCCTCTTTTATGACCATCTACTACCTGTCCCCTAACTTTATAGGGTCTGCCCAAATATTTATTTGCCTTATTTATCTGACCATTTTTTATAAGGTTTTTTATAGTTCCTGATGAGATCTTCTCTCCATTATCAAGCTCAAAATCAATCACCTTTGTTTGATAGGCAAATTCATCTTGCAATGCCTTTAATTTTTCTACATCACCCTCAGCATTTTTGCCAAATCTATAATCTTCTCCTACTACTATATATTTAGTATTTAATTTTTTGTATAAGATTTTAGCTACAAAATTTTTAGGACTAAGAGACTTAAATTCTTCACTAAATTCAAGAATGCAAAAGGTGTCCATGCCCATTTGAGCAAGGATTTCTATCTTATCATCTAAACTAGTTAGATAGTCCTTTTCATCTGTTAAAGTTTTTTTGCTATTTTCTTTAAAAAGTAAAACTGAAGGGACTAGATTAAGTTGGTGAGCAAGCTTAATATTTTTTTTGATTAACTTTTGATGACCTATATGGATACCATCAAAATTACCCAAGGCAATGGCCTTGGGCTCAAAATCAGTCATGCCCCTATCTAGGTCATAAATTTTTATATTATTTTTCATAAAATACTTTCTCCATTTTTAGAAAATATTTGTCCTTACTTTTGTGGGCTTTGCCTAGGCCAATAAATTCATCCTCTACATAAACTCTATGTAGACTATCAACATCCATCTGATCAACCGCCATAGTCATCCCATTTGTAGCCTGTTTTAAATAAGACTTATCTAAGATAACTTCAGGGTATGCTTTTAAAGCATAATCAACTGGTTTTAATTTCTTAAGTACTTCTTCCCTACTCATATTAAGTAAGTCATCTGAATTTATAGCATTCTCTAAATAAAAATCTCCCACCTTGGAACGGGTTAGGCTATTTACATAGGCATAAGAACCTAGATTTTCACCTAAATCATCGATTAGGGTTCTAATATAGGTACCCTTTGAGCAAGTGATTTTAAAAGTAGCCTTTGGAAAGTTAAAGTCAATTATATCAAAGGAATAAATATTTACTTGACGTTTTTTACGTTCTACTTCTATACCTTTCCTTGCTAAATCATAAAGCTTTTGGCCATTTACCTTTAGGGCTGAATACATGGGCGGGATTTGAGTAATCTCTCCTGTGAAATTTTCCATTTCTTTCTCTAAATCATCTCTAGTAAAAATGACATCAGAGGTTGCTACTACTTGACCATCATAGTCTAGGGTGTCAGTTCTTTTACCAAAAATCGCTTCTGTAATGTATTCTTTTCTCTCATCCATTAAAAAATCTGAAACCCTCGTTGCCTTACCAACTACTATTGGTAAGACTCCGCTTGCTTCTAGATCCAAAGTTCCGGTATGCCCTACTTTTCTAGTATCTAGGGCTTTTTTTACAAGGCTAACACATTTATTAGAAGATATGCCCACTTCTTTATTTATATTTAAAATTCCGCTAATCATTATATATTTTTAAGAATTTCTAAAGCTTTGTTAGCTGCTGATTCTAGGCTATCATCAAATATAGTAAAACCACTAGCATTAATGTGGCCTCCACCGCCATTTTCGCGGGCAACTTTTGCAATATCAATATCCTTTGATCTCATAGATACTTTGTATTCCCCATTACCATATTCTTTTAAAAGCATGGAGACTTCTATACCTTCAAGGTCTCTTAAGATATTTACAACATGTTCGCTATCGCCCATTTGTACACCAAATTCATCTACCTTTTCTTTTGAAGCAATCGCAAAAACTTTATTGTCTATAAACTCAGCATTGGCAATTAAATCTGTTTCAAATTTTAAGGTTTTAATTGGTTTGTTTTGGTAAAGGGCTTGGTAAATGAAGTCCTTATCTGCTCCAGCATCTATTAATTTTCCAGCTATATCAAAAGTCTCACGATTAGTACCATAGTACATAAACCTACCAGTGTCAGTTACGATTCCTGTAAATAAAAGGCTTGCTGTTTTTTCATCTAAGGGTAAATCTAGTCTATCAACAATTTCATAAATTAACTGACAAGTAGCTGGAGCATCTGGGTGGATAATATTTAAATCTGAAGTAATTCTGCCACCTAAGTGGTGGTCGATAACTGCAGTTTTTTTAGAATTGCGGGCTACTGGTTGAGCATCTCCTATACGGTCAAATTCTGAAGCATCTAAGATTAATAATAAATCATAAGAATCCTTATAATCATTTTTATAGTATTCTAAATCTGGTAAAAATTTTAGATAATCATCAACACTATCATGGCCTAAAACATCTACACTTTTGCCATAATTTCTTAAAGCACGGGCTAGACCTAGAGAAGATCCCAAGTTATCTCCATCTGGATTTACATGGGATACTACTCCAATCTCATCTGCCTTATCGATTAGATTTTTTAGTTGTTCTAAGTTTTCACTACTAATTATCATCTTCTTCGTGAGCCCTCTCATCTTTTGCTATAGTTTCTTTGATAAGTTTTTCCATGTATGCCCCGTATTCTATAGATTCATCTAACTTGAATCTAAATTCAGGCATAGAACGAAGTCTCATCCTATCTCCAATTAGCATTTTGATATAGCCTTTTGCTTGGTTTAAAGCATCTAGGACATCTTCTTTTTTTTCATTATCTCCTAGTACTGATATATAGCAATCAGCAAAAGAAAGGTCGTTGGTGACTCTTACTTCTATTACTGAAACAGTTGCTGTATCTGATAGTCTTGGATCATTTAAATCGTCTCTAATTATTTTTGATAATTCTTTTTGGATTTCTGCTCCAATTCTTTCAGTTCTAATTTTTTTCATCTTAGTCTCTTTCTTTTTCGACTACTTCATATGCTTCCATTATATCGCCTACTTTAATATCGTTAAATCTATTTAAACCGATACCACCTTCATAGCCGTTAGCAAGTTCTTTGGCATCATCTTTAAATCTTTTCATTGATGAAATATCACCATCAAAGATTACTACGTTATCGCGAAGTAGTCTTACTTTTGCTCTTCTTGGTACTGAACCACTTGTTACCATAACACCTGCTATAGTACCCACACTTGGTACTTTAAAGGTATCACGAACTTCTGCACGACCTAGTACTTCTTCAACAAATTCTGGGTCAAGCATACCTTTTATAGCGCTTTCTACATCTTCAATAGCTTCATAGATTACGCTATAGGTTCTTATTTCAATACCATTATCCTTTGCTCTCTCCATTGCACCTTGAGTTGGACGAACGTTAAAGCCGATAATAATAGCATTTGATGCTTGGGCTAAAAGTACGTCTGATTCTGTAATACCACCAACTGCTCCTGCTACTACTGAAACTTTTACTTCTTCATTTGATAATTTTAAAAGTGATTGGCTTACAGCATCTACAGTACCTTTTACGTCAGTTTTTACGATGACATTTAATTCTTTTAGTTCACCTTCAGCAGCTTCACCTGATAAGTCTTCAAGGCTAGCTCCTTTGGCCATAAGTCTTTCTTCTCTTTTTTGTTCTTCCGCACGTGATGCATAAGCTCTAGCAATTTTTTCATCTTCTACTGCAAATAATTTATCTCCTGCTTCTGCAACATCAGATAGACCTAAGATTTGTACTGGAACAGATGGACCTGCTTCTTTAATAGCGTTTCCTTTAGAGTCAAACATAGCACGAATTCTACCTGATGCTGATCCTGTTAGAACATTATCTCCTTCATGTAGGGTACCTTTTTGAACTAAAACTGTAGCAACTGGTCCACGTGCCTTATCAAGTTGCGCTTCTATGATAAGACCTACAGCATCTCTGTTTGGATTTGCCTTTAATTCTCTCATTTCTGCTACAAGTAATACCATTTCTAATAATTCTTCTATACCTTGGCCTGTTTTTGCAGAAACATCAACTGTAATTGTATCTCCACCCCAATCTTCTGAAACAAGACCATATTCCATTAATTCTTGTTTTACCCTATTTGGGTCAGATTGTTCTTTATCCACTTTGTTTACCGCAACTACTATTGGTATATCAGCAGCCTTTGCGTGGTTGATAGCTTCTACAGTTTGTGGCATAACTCCATCATCTGCAGCTACAACTAAGATTGCAATATCTGTTGATTGAGCCCCTCTCATTCTCATTTCTGTAAAGGCTTCGTGGCCTGGTGTATCTAAGAATGTGATTGCTCTACCATCTAAATCTACAGAATAAGCACCGATATGTTGGGTAATACCACCTGCTTCACCGCTTGTTACGCGAGTGTTTTTAATTGCATCTAGTATAGATGTTTTACCGTGGTCAACGTGGCCCATTACTGATACTACTGGTGCACGTGTTACTAAATCCTCTTCATTATCTTCATAGTCTAGGTCAATTTCTTGCTCTTCTATAGCAGAGAATTCTTGTTCTAGGGTAATTTCTTTACCAAAGTCCATAGCAATTAATTCTGCTTGTTCAAATTCTATAGTATCATTAAGACCTGCCATTACTCCAAGTTGGATTAATTTACCTATAACAGCATTAGAATTTTCCCCAATTTTATCTGCAAAGGCACTTACTGTAACTACTTCTGGGATTTCTATCTTGCCATTTTCATTACTTTCTTTGGCTGGCTGGTTATTTGCCTTATTAGATTTTGATTTTCTATTTTTTTTCTTACGATTTTTATTCGGTTTATTTGGATTAAAATCTTCATTATCGTCATTGTCGAAATTTTTCTTAGATTTAGTTTTATTTTGATTTTTTATCTTATTTGATTTGCCGATTTTTTGTTTTGATCCGTGCATGCTCTCATCATCATCGTAATCATCCATTTGATCGTAATTTATATTATTATTTTTTTTCATATTTGATTTTTGTTCTTTTTGAGTTTTCTTGTTAGTTTTTTCTTTTGTTTGCTCTTTTTTATCTTCATTTGAGCTTTCATTGAAGTATTCGTTTATTAGCTCTAGGTCATCTCCACTTACACTTGACATGTGAGATTTTATTCCTAGTCCAAATTCCTCATTTAAAAGTTCAACCATTTTTTTTGCTGGCATTCCTTGTTCTTTTGCTAGTTCGTAAACTCTAATTTTATCAGCCATCTATTTCACCTCATTTTACTTCATAAGCTTCTAACTCCTCGTAAAGTTTGTCATCTATTTTTTGTTTAAATACACGATTAAGCTTATTGTTTTTCCTAACATCGGCTAGGCACTCATTATTTTTACAAATATATGCTCCGCGTCCGTTAAGTTTTCCTGTCTCATCAATTACAACGCCTAGGTCTTTATTGTTTACAACTCTTAATAGGTCGTTTTTATCATAAAGATTTCCACAATTTATACATTTTCTTTGTGGAATCTTTTTTGTCTTTTTCATCTTTTACTGATCCTCATCTTCATCATCACTTTCCCTGTGTGGTACAAGGTCAGACTCATCAGTATATACATCTTCAAGTTGACTCTCATCAACATCTATTTGACTAGTTAAAGAATCATTTTCTTCATCATAAAGTTCTTCTAAAGTATCGCTTGTGATATCCTCTACTTCTTCATCAGCTAGTTCATCACTTGCTTGATCTATAATTTGTCTATCTTCACTAGCCATTTGATCTGTTATTTCATCTGGATTTTCGACTAATTCTTCATCTATCATGATTTCTTCACTCTCTTGATTTAATCCTAAAATTTCATCAATTTCGTCATCAGTCATCATATCAAAGTCCTCTTTTGATTTGATATCTATCTTCCAGCCTGTAAGTCTTGCAGCAAGTCTGGCATTTTGACCTTCCTTACCTATTGCTAAAGATAATTGTTGGTCATTTACTACTACTAGTGACTGCTTATTTTTTTCGTTTGTTAAAACTTCTATAATATCTGCTGGAGATAGGGAATTAGATATAAATTCTTCTATATCTTTGTTATAATTTATAATATCTATTTTTTCATTTTGTAATTCTTCTACTATAGAATTTACACGAGAGCCCTTATATCCTATACAAGCTCCTACTGGATCGATTGCTTCATCATTTGAGAAGACTGCAATTTTCGTACGAGATCCTGCCTCACGAGCTATAGAATATATTTCTATGACTCCTTCAGTTATTTCTGGAACTTCTAGTTCAAATAGTCTTGTCACTAGGTTCTCACTAGAACGCGAAAGTATGATTTGTGGTTCTTTGGATGAATTTTTAACATCTTTTATTAAAAATTTCATTCGCTCATTTGGTATATATTCTTCATTTACCACTTGTTCTTTAAGTGGAACTATGCCCTCGATTTTATCAAGATTTACATAAAGGTTATAGTTATCTTGCCTTTGGATAGTTCCTGTTATCATTTCATTTTCACGGTCTAAGTATTCGCCATAAACTGAATCTCTTTGAGCATCTCTTATTTTTTGGATAACAATATTTCTTGCAGTTTGGGCTGCAACTCTACCAAAGTTTTTTGGAGCAATTTTTATTCTTGCTATATCTCCTATTTCTAGGTCGCTATCAATTTCTTCTTTTACTTCTTTTAGAGAAATTTCATTGATATTATCATTTACATCATCAACTACTTCTCTTAGAGCAAATACTTCTATATCTCCTGTTTGCTTATCTACTATGACATCAACATTTTCTGCATTGTCATAATTTTTTTGATAGCTTTTTACAAGAGCTTTCTCAAGTGCATCTAAGATAACATCTTTATCAATATTTTTATCTTTTTCCAGCTCCTCTAAGGCTAGTATAAACTCTTCATTCATCAGATCTCCTTAAAATACAATCTCTATTTTTATTTGCTTGATATCTTCTTTTGCTACTTTAAGACTTTCCTTATCATCTACATCAAAAACAAGACTATCTTCATTTATTTCTTCTATAAAGCCTATAAAAACTTGACCATTTTTCAATGTTACCTTTAAAGGTTCGCCTGCATTTCTTTCAAGGTCTCTATCAGTTTTTAAAGGTCTTGATAAATCTTGAGAGGACACTTCTAAGTAGTAGTGGCCCTTTATTAAATCAAGTTCATCTAATTTTTCATCTAAGTAGGTACTTACTTTTTCACAATCATCAATTGTTATTCCCTCTTTATTATAAATAAAGAAGGTCAATGTCTTACCTTCATGTGTCGTTTTAAATTCTATATCAACTAACTCATATCCTAAGTTTTCTATATCATCTTCAAAGGTTTCTTTAAGGGTTGTTATTAAATCCATTTTACCATCCTTTGCCTTATACATATTAAAAGAGCGGATAACTTGCCCCACTCTTTGATAGAAATATTATACTGCAAAGCTTGCTGTAATCAATAAATATTAGTCTTGCTAGTTTCTAAAATTCATTTGATAATTTTTTTACAAAAAACTTGCTTTTATTAGCCAAAAAAGTTTATAATAGACTCATATAATACATATTATTAATAGGAGGTTTATATGTTTTTATTCATAGTAGGTCTTATCATCCTCCTAGTTGGTGGTTATTTTTATTCCAAATATGTAGAAAGCCAACTAAATTTAGATGATAGACCAACTCCAGCTGTCGCAAAAGCTGATGGTATTGATTTTGTTGCTATGCCAAAATGGAAAAACTGGCTAATTAATCTATTAAATATTGCAGGTACTGGACCTATCTTAGGCCCTATCCAAGGTATACTTTTTGGAAAAATTGCTTTTTTGGCAATTCCAATTGGCTGTGTTATAGCAGGTGCTACTCACGATTTTTTGGTTGGTACAATGTCTATGAGAAACGGTGGTGCTCAAGTTCCAAAACTTGTTGGTAAATATTTAGGCAACGCTACTAGAAAAGTTTATAATGTAGTAATAGGAATCTTACTTCTTCTAACTGGTACTGTTTTTGTCTACACTCCTGGTGACTTACTAGCAAATGATGTTTTAGGCCTAGGCGAAGGATCAAAGGGTATTTGGATTATTTATGCAGTTATTTTTGCTTATTATATCCTTTCAACAGTACTTCCAATTGACCAACTTATCGGTAGAATCTATCCATTATTTGGTGCGTTTTTAATTATTTCAGCTTTTGGTGTACTTATTGGAGTATTTACAAAAGGTGCTAGCCATCTAGAATTCTCTGGGGCTGGATATTTAAGCGAACACCCATTAGGCCAAAGATTTATTCCAGCATTCTTTATTACAGTGGCTTGTGGTATTCTTTCTGGTTTCCACGGTTCTCAAGTGACATTAGTTTCAAGAACTGTTGCTAGCGAAAGAGAAAATAGAGCGACATTTTACTCAACAATGATTGCTGAAGGTGTTATCGCTATGGTTTGGGCTGCTGGTGCAATGGTTATATTCTCACAAGGAATTGTTCCATTGGATACTAGAGCTACACTTATGGTTGGTGAAATCTCTAAATACTTTATGGGTAATATTGGTGGACTACTTGCCATTATTGGGGTAATCGTTCTTCCAATTACTTCAGGAGATACAGCATTTAGATCACTAAGACTTATCGTTGCTGAAGAGCTTAACATAGACCAAAAAGTTCCAGCAAAAAGAATTGCTGTTGCTGTCGTTTTATTTATTCCAGCTATTTTAATTCTTGTTTGGGCTAAAAACGATCCAAACGGCTTTAACTTATTATGGAGATACTTCGGCTTTACAAACCAATTAGTGGCAATTTTTGCACTAGCAACTGCTACAAGCTACTTACTAAATAACAATGGTAACTATTGGATTGCTTTAGTACCAGAGCTATTTTATACATTTATAGTATTCTCATTTATCATTTCTGATAAGGGTGTAGGTTTTGGAGCAGATTATAATATTGCATATATTCTAGGTGCAATAATCAGTTTAGTAATAGCTGTACTTACAGTAAGAAAAGCTCGCAAAAATCAAGATAGAATCGCAAATATTATATTAAACTAAGAATTTAATCTGGGGAGAACTATTCTCCCCCTTTTTTAAAGGATACAAAATGAGATTTATATATACAAAAAAAGCAAGAGATTATATAAAGAAAAATAATATAGAAAAAATCTTTATAAGAGAATATATCGAAAGAGGAATGGGTTGTTGTGATTTAGGATCTATAAAGTTAAAAATAAGTCAAAAGGTAGCTAATGAAGATAAATTAAAAAAAGAATACTCCGGGATAGTAACCACTTATTATGATCCAAAACTTGACTCCCTACTTATGAACTATCCCGAGGTGGAAATCTCAGTTTTTGGCATAGGTAAGAGAAAAAGTTTTTATACAGCTACTGAATTTTCGCCTTTGAATTCATAAAAAAATTCCATTTTTTGATAAATGGAATTTTTTATTTGCTATTTATTTATGTCTATCATCCTATCACATTTTTTGGCCATATCCATGTCATGGGTTACAATTAGTATTGTTTTATTATAATCATTTCTCAAACTTAAAAGTAAAGAAAATACTTCATTACTCATTTTAGGATCTAATGAACCAGTTGGCTCATCTGCCAAAATCAAATCACCTGGTTTTAAAATACACCTAGCAAGGGCTACCCTTTGAGCTTCTCCCCCTGATACTGTATTTGCCTTTTGGTCTTTTATATCTAAAATATCTAGTCTATCTAATATCTCACTTATTTTTTTGAATTTTTCCTCATCTTTTATATCCACATACTCCATAGCTAGCATTAGATTTTCCCTAACAGTTTTTTCACTTATCAAGGCATTTGTCTGAAAAAGATAATTTATTTCATTTCTTCTTAGTAAAGTAGCTTCCTTGCTATTAAGGTCTGGAAGCCTTTTTTCTTTTAGTAAAATTTCTCCATCATCATAAGTTTCTAAAAGTCCTATCATATTTAATATAGTAGACTTACCAGAACCACTCTTGCCAACTATGGCTACTATTTCTTTATCCTCTATAAAAAAAGATAACTTATCTATTATTTTCCTATTACCATAGGACTTAGAAATATTATTTAATTCTATATGTTTCATTTTTTATCCCCTATTTCAAAAACTCTACTAACATTTCAAACTGATTTTTATTGGTAAATTTTCTTAGTAACATAAGCTCTATTAAAGCAAATATAATCCCAAAACATATACCGAATACTGACCCATTAATTATTGCAATTGTTAGATTTACAATGCTAGCAACAATAACTACAACAAAAATCGACTTATATATTTTTTTATTGTCATAACCTAAAAACTTTTTGATATTTACTTCTTCTAGGTATATCTCCCTATAAAGATTAATTAATGCAGACAATATTGCTGCTGATATGCCTAAAAATAGCAAAGCGATTAGCAAAAATGTAAATATGGATTGGGTTAAGCTTCTAATCATCCCACCTATTAACTCTCTTATTTGGACAAATTCAGGTTTATTATCATCGATATTGTATTTTTTAAAGTATTCTTTATTTGCAAATTTATCATAGGCTTCTTGACTTAATTTTATTTCTGAATTAGTTTCCCCACCAGATATTAAGCTTAATGATTCAAAAATACTCATATTGTTAGTATTAACATAGTTTATAACTGGATTTGTGGATGTAGAAGGAAATTTTTCATTATACATTTCATCATCAATATTATTTGGATAGGCAAAATAATTTTTATTATTGTTGTAGGTAAAAAACTTAATTCCTTTAAATTTAATATTAAAATTTTCCCTATCTGTGTCATCAGTCTCATCAAGAAACATTTCTTCATCCATCTCTGTTAATGCTGTCTCTAGTGACTTTCTATCTTCTTTTGAAAAACTTTTTGGTATCAGATAAACTCTATAACCTTCATTGGCAAATTCTTCCATTTCATCTGTCACTTTTACTTGCATATCATCTTCTAGATAATTTTTATTAGCAGTAAATAAGAGATAAGAAAAATCGGGTGCATGTTTATATAGCTCCATTTCTTTCACTTCTTCATTCCAATTTTTTCTACGAAAGTCTGTTCTTATAAATTTAACTCCATCCTCATTTTCAATAGACTCATAAAATTTATAAAAATCTCTTTGAAAACTCATAGGGGTTATGGAGTGGTCTCCTTCAAAATCATCACCTTCGTAAAAAGTTGTGGTTACATAATAATCGGATACATTTTCCCATTCTTTTTTAGTAACTATCTGATCTTTTAGTTCAATTATCATATTATCTATATCCATAAAGGATAAAGCACTTGTCGAAGTATTAAATATCATAAATAAAATCATGCCAAAAATAAGTAAGCCTTTTTTTGATGTCCTGCCATGGATAGCATTTATAGGCTTAACAGTCCTTAGTATAAGTGATATTAATAATTCAAAAAGTAAAAATATAGCTAAATTTATCAGTCCTGCTAGTAAAAATACCGAGTAAAATTTTAAGGTATTGAAGCTTCCCTTAGTTAAAATAAAGCCATAAGGGATAAATAAAAGTGGTAAAAAATATGCTATTTTATTAATAGGACCATATATACTTTTTATATAAGATTTTTTAGACCAACCTTGGAGCAGGTAGACTCCCATATCTTTTAGTGAAGCCACAGTTGTAGTTGTTAAAATTGTTATAATTACTAAAGTTAAAACCACATAGATAATTATAAAGCTAAGAGAAGATCCGCCTCCCATTACAGCCGAGCCACCATTTGAAGTTTTAATCTCATCTACACCTAGGCCGGTTACTTTAGATAGACCATCATAAAATCTATCTACACCTGCCTCATCTAGACCAATTAGCTTATATTCACCATTAAATCCTCCAATTTTTCCAGTACCAGTTAAGTTTATAAAAAAATAACTATCCCCTAAAATAAATCTAGGAGTAGGCTCTATCGTGCTATAATCTCCATCTAGCAAACCAATAGTCCCACCCCTATCTAAGTTTTTAAAACTTTGATCTGAAGCATATTGCTTGTCTAGAAATTTTAAATTTAATTTTTCTTTATTAGCTTCATAATCACCACTCATCCAGTATCCGTGTAGTAACTTTCTTCCAGTATAATCAGGACCCTCTACTTTTTTTACCATCAAGACCTGATTTTCCTCCAAAAAATTCGCTATATAATCTCCTACTTCATTGCCTTTAGTTATATCAATATTGTTTATAGAGACTTCTTTGTAATCGTTAGCTAGATTATCAAAGTGTTCTCTATATTTTTGATCTAAATATAGGCTTGTTGCTATAGCAAATACAAGTGATTGGATAACCAGCAATACTATAAGTAACTTACTGCTTAAACTCCTTTTCATAATGACCTCCATGTAGTGTGTTATGATTAGAATAACACCTTACTGAATATAGGTCAATAAAAATATAATTTATATCATAAACTTAATTTATTATTTAAACAAATTAAATTATAATATAAAAAAGCTGCTATTATAATAGCAGCTTATATTAAAACATCCCATCAAATAAACTCATCTGATTTTCTTCTTGGATACCATCTATGATGCCAAAAGTTTTTAAACTTTCTAGGGCATTTTTATTTACTTTAGTTCTTTTATTAAAATCTTCTACGGATATAAACTCTCCCTTTTTGCGTTCCTCTACTATATCTATGGCCATAGCTTCTGATACATTATCTACAGAACTTAATGGTGGGAGTAGGTAGCCGTCTTCTTTATTTAAGATAAATTTAGTTGCATCTGATTTGTATAAATCAGCCTTATCTATCTTTATATCCCTTGCAAACATCTCTTCTGCCACTTCTAATACTTTTCTAATATTTTCATCCCTAGCTGTTAAATCAAATCTTTCCTTATAACTATTTAAAGCCGTTTGGATAGATTCTAGGCCATTTATGATTATAGAATAAACAAAGTCATTCACTTTTGTATTAAAATATGTCGCATAAAAAGCTGCTGGATAATAAACCTTATAATAAGCTATACGGTAACTCATCAAGCAATAAGCAACCGCATGGGCTTTTGGAAAGAGGTATTTGATTTTTAGACATGATTCTAAGTACCATTCTGGTACACCATTATCTCTCATGTAAGCAACTTGTTCCTCTGATAAGGCCTTACCCTTTCTAACAATTTCCATAATTTGAAATGATTTTTTCTTATCAAGACCTTGTTGGATAAGGGAGTTCATTATATCATCACGAGTTGAGATTATTTCATTAAAGTTTGCCGTTTTTGACATAATTAAGTCTCTGGCATTATTATTCCATACGTCTGTACCGTGGGATAGGCCTGATATACGTGTCATCTCCGAAAACTTTGTTGGATATGTTTCTTTTAGCATTCCACGTACGAAGTTTGTACCAAATTCTGGAATACCCAAAGTACCTATTTGATTGTTTGAAAAATCATGCTTTATATCTAATGGCTCAGTTGATGAGAAAATCTTCATTACCTTTGGATCACCCATTTTTATTTTAAGTGGATCTGTGCCTGTCAAATCTTGTAAGGCACGGATAATGGATGGCACATCATGGCCTAACAAATCTAGTTTTAATAAAGTTTCATGCATCATGTTATAAGTAAAATGCGTGGTTTTTATATCTCCTGCTGGATCATCTGCTGGATATTGGATAGGAGTTATATCAAAAATATCTATATCATTTGGCACAACGATTAGTCCACCCGGGTGCTGGCCTGTAGTTCTTTTTACATCCTTAAGACCTCTTTGAAGTTTTCTAATTTGCGCATTATTAAACTCTTCATTATACTCTTCAGAATATTTTTTGATATAACCAAAGGCCGTGTTATCTTGGATAGCTCCTATAGTTCCTGCACGGAATACTTTGCCCTCACCAAATAATTCTTCAGTAAATCTATGAATAGTTGGTTGGTATTCACCAGCAAAGTTTAAGTCTATATCTGGTTCCTTGTCTCCTTCAAAACCTAAAAATACTTCAAACGGGATGTTGTGCCCATCTTTTCTTAAAGGAGTGCCACATTTTGGACAATCTTTATCTGGATAATCTATACCAGCTCCCAATCTATCCTCTTCAAAAAATTCGCTATATTTACATTTTGGACAAACATAGTGCGGAGAAAGTGGGTTTACTTCTGTAATATCAGCCATAGTTGCTGCAAAAGATGAACCAACCGATCCACGAGAACCTACTAGATAGCCATCCTCGTTGGATTTTCCTACTAGGTCTTTGGCAATTATATAAAGAACTGCATAGCCATTTGAGATTATAGAATTTAGTTCTTTATTTAACCTATCTTCTACAATTTTTGGTAGGGGATTACCATATATCGAATGAGCCTTTTCAAAGCAAGTATTTCTTAATTTTTCATCCGATCCATCTATAACTGGAGGAAATGTTCCAGGTGGGATTGGCCTTATATCTGCAATCTGATCTGCAATTTTTTTAGGGTTTGCAATTACGATTTCTCTTTGCTTATCTTTATCTAAATAAGCAAAACCATCTAACATTTCATTAGTTGTCCTTAGATAATACAAAGGATTATTTTCATGGTATCTTACAAATTGCCCCTTGTGGAGAATATTTCTTAAAATATAATCATCAGCCTTAAAATACCTAACTCCGCCAGTAGCGACAACTAGTTTGTTATGTTTTTGTCCTAAATCTATTATTTTTTTGTTTATATCAATAACTTGATCAAAATTTCTTAACCTGCCTTTTTCAACCTCATCCTCAAAAATTCCTAAAGGCTCTATTTGTAAAAAGTCGTAAAGTTCTACTAATTCATCTATCTTACTTTGTGGATAATCATTTAATAAATATTTAAATAATAATCCTTCATGGCCCCCACTACCGATTAGAAGGCCCTGCCTATATTCTTTTAAAAGTGAGATAGGAGTTTTGGCTTCATTGCTAAAGTGCTCCATTCTAGATTTCGATATTAATTTATACAAATTTTTAAGACCTACTTCATCTTTGGCAAATACTAGGGTAGAAAAGTTTTCAAACTTTGCCTTTGGATAGTGGGTGTCTAATTTATTTATAGTAGATAAATCTAGATCTTGTTCCATTATCATGGCATACATTTTTATAAAGATTTGTGCGGTTGCTCTAGCATCGTCACTAGCCCTATGGTGGTTAAAGGCTGGGATATTTAATTTGCGTGCTATCTTATCTAGGGAAAATCTGCCCATATCTGCAAATAAAGCTCGAGCCATAGGCAAAGTATCCATATAAATTGGAGCAAAATCAAGATTAAGAATTTTTGCATTTTCCTTTACAAAACCAATATCAAAGTCAGAGTTTTGTCCAACTAGGATTGCATCACCTGCAAAGTCTAAAAACTTAGGTAAGATTTCATCTATCTTTGGCTTATCCATTACCATTTCGTTGGTAATTCCAGTAAGTTCAATAACTTTTTCAGGTATCATTTTTTCAGGATTTACTAGCTCATTAAATTCTTCTACTATTTCTCCATCTTTTACTCTAACTGCCCCTATTTCTGTAATCTTATCAGCAAATCTAGAAAGACCTGTTGTTTCTAAGTCAAAGACGACAAATTCTTGGTCTTTTATATCTTTGCTTGTAGGGGCTGGCTTTGAAGAAAGATTTGTTAGAATTCTTAACTCATCTTCTACAAGTAAAAGTTCTGCCCCGGGTAGCATTTTTTTGCCTTTTTTGTGGATAGCATCATATAAGTCTGGCAATCCTTGGAGGGTAGCTGTATCAGTTATACCGATAGCATCCCAATCCCAATCGTCAAGAACATTTAATATATCAGCATTATCTACAAAACCATCAAGGTTGGTCATTTTTGTATGAAGCTCAAGCTCTATTCTTTTTTCATAAGCTGTATCTATTTTTTTACCGATAATAGCATCTTTTAAAGACCTAGCTGTAAAGATTTCCTCATGGGCATAGTCATCGTAATTTAGTACACCTTCCACTTGGACAGAAGTCCCATTTCTTAAAAGCCTTAGCTTTTCCTTATTTTTTTCTGATGAGAATATCTTACAGGAAATGGCATCAGTGCTATCCTCTATGTCAAAAGTATAGATAAAATAGTGGTTTTTAGTTTCAAATACGTCTAAATTGTAAACTGTGCCTATAAGAGATACTTGCAGTCCCTTTTTATCATAAATTTCTGCAATAGAAATTGCTTCATTTTTAATTTTCGGACCATAATCTAGACCGTCTATAGGCTCAGCAGGTTTCTTTTCTTCCTTACTATTGCTAAGATTTATGGCATGGCTGATGCGAGCTTGGAGGTCTTTTTCTTTTTGATCCATCAATTCTTCTAAAGGATCTGTTTCGCTATTTTCCTCATTACTTGCTACAACTTCACGAGCTTCTAAGTCTAAGTCTAAGTCTTTATCTTCTATAACATCTACTTCATTTATATCTGGCTCGATTTCATTACCATAGATATCTTCTTCTATATCTGGAGTTAGGTTTATAAATTCTATTGTAAGAGTGACATAGGATAAAAAATTATCCAAATCTGACCTTACTTTATCGTCAAAATGGTCTAGGTCAGATTCGATAGTTAATTTTAGTTCATTATTATTTTTGCTATAAATAGCATTTGTTATTACATATTCATTTTCTTTAATGTCGACAAATTTGCTTAAATCAATCTTCATTCTTATGTCTTTCTTTTAAAACATCTAAAAGGGTATCTACTATTTGATCTTCCTTAACTTTTTTAATTGTTTTTCCATCTTTAAATAAAAATCCCATGCCATTTGCAGCAGAAATTCCGTAATCAGCTTCTTTACTTTCACCAGGTCCATTTACTGGGCAACCCATTATTGCAACTTTAGCATCGATATTTAATCCATTTGCTTTTTCTTCTACTTCTGCTACTATCTCTTCAAGGTTAACAGTAGTTCTTGAGCATGTAGGGCAAGATACTATATCTAGACCATCCCTGCGTAAATTTAAAGCTTTGAGGATTGCTTTTCCAGCTTTTATTTCTTCTACTGGGTCCCCTGTTATAGAAACACGGATGGTATCTCCTATGCCATCTTTTAGTAAAGATCCAATACCGATTGATGATTTGACAAGGGCTTGGTAAAGTGGTCCTGCTTCTGTAACTCCAAGGTGTAATGGATAATCTACTAATGAAGATAATTTCCTATATGCATCTATCATAGTATTTACATCAGATGACTTTACAGATATTTTCATATTATAAAAGTCCATGTCTTCTAGAATTTTAATCTCCTCCATGGCACTAGCTACAAGGCTATCTGCATTTACTCCGCCAAACTTATCTACTATTTCACGGGAAATAGATCCTGAGTTTACCCCAATCCTGATTGGAATATTTTTATTCCTGCACGCCTCTACTATTTCACGTACCTTATCTTCACTTCCTATATTTCCTGGATTGTACCTTAGACAATCACAGCCATTTTCAACTGCAGCTAAGGCAAGCTTGTAGTCAAATTGGATATCAGCTACAAATGGCAAGTTAGTTCTTTTTTTAATTTCACTAATTGCTTTTGCATCATCCATATCATTTATTGCTGACCTTGAAATGTCACATCCTGCTTTTTCTAAAGCATTTATTTGTTTTACAACTGCATCAATATCACTAGTCTTTGCAGTTGTCATCGATTGGATAGAAATAGGAGAGTCACCTCCAATTGCAACATCTCCTACATAAATTTTCTTAGTTTCTTTTCTCATTACATCTCCTTAAAAAAGTGTAAATATATCTTTAATTGTGATTATTAATATTAAACTTATTAGTATTATAAAACCAACAATAGTAACTCTTTCTTCAATTTTTTTATTAACCCTTTTTTTAGTAATCATCTCATAAAGATTTGTTACAAGCTTTGACCCATCAAGGGCTGGGAATGGTATCAAGTTAAATACAGCTAAGTTTACGCTGATATAAGATAAGAAATAAAGAACACTCATAGCGCCATTGCGTGCTTGGTTACCTATTTCTTTTACAACACCAACTGGTCCTGAAAGGGCACCAAAAGATAATTTGCCAGTTATAAGCATACCTAAAATATTAAATATCATTTTTACATTGCGACCGGTTTCTTTAAAACCTAGGCCTATAGCTTCAATAAAATTAACATTTCTCATTTTTGAAGATATACCTAACAAAGGAATATCATTTTCAAAAGTTGGTGTAATATTATAAGTTTTTTCACTTCCCTTAGTTGTCTTTGTCACAACCTCTACTGGACTATCTTTAGCATTTTTGCTGTAATAATCTGCTAAGATTTTTGAAATATCAGTAAATTCATCAATATTTTGATTATTAATAGCTACTATTTGATCATCAGCAGATATGCCAGCTTCTTTGGCAGGAGAATTTTCTGAAAATCCTCCTACAAAGGTAGTACTTGTTCCGGTATTAAAAGCTACAATTGTAAAAACTATAACAGCTAAAAGTAGATTCATAACAGGGCCTGCTAGGATTGTTAAAAATCTTTTAAAAGCTGGCGCATTGTCATAACTACGTGGGTCTGATGAAGATTCATCCTCTCCTTCCATAGCACAATATCCACCTATTGGCAAAAGCCTTAGCGAGTATTTAGTTTCGCCATTTTGCTTGCTAAATATTTCTGGCCCCATGCCAACTGCAAATTCATTTACTTTTATACCTGATAATTTCGCCACAATAAAATGCCCAAACTCATGGATAGTTACCAAAGCTAAAAACATAATCATGGCAATAATAAATGTTCCCATTATCTCTCCTTACAAAACAGAAAATAAATAAAATAATGGAGCTATAAAGATCATAGAATCAAAGCGATCCATGATACCCCCATGACCTGGAATGAGATTTCCGAAGTCTTTTATTCCCGTTTTTCTTTTTATATAAGATGCTACCAAGTCCCCTATTTGTGATAAAATAGCACCTAAAGCTGCAAAAATAATTATTAAACTTATATTTAGATTTAATATAGCATAGTTATTGTAAATTAAATTTAAAATAACTGCCCCTAAAACTCCACCTATTGATCCGGCCAAAGTTTTATTTGGACTTATGTGACTTACAGCTGCTATTTTTTTCTTACCAATAAGAGAGCCTGTTAGATACGCAAAGGTATCAGAACCCCAAGAGGTAATATATAGCATCCATAAAAATTTAATTTCGCGAGTCCTTACAATAGACCCCATTAGTCCTGCTACATAAAATAAAATAAATATATGGGCAAGGATATCCTCTAAGTTTGTATGCTGATCAAAAATTAAAATTCCAAAAATAATTGCAAATGATAAAATTAAGCCAATAGCAAATAATTCTTTTTTTTCATAAAAACTTGCTGCCATAACTATAAGGTCGCATATATATAATAAAGCTTTATTAAATCTAAAATCTATCTTAGAAAAGGCATCTGTCAATTCTTTTATAGCTATTAGGGAAAATATAGTAAAACCAATAGCTAGGCTAGTTTTACCAAAATAAGTTATAGCTATTAAGATAAATAAAATTAGTGCCCCACCCAAAGTTCTTTTAATCAGATTCATCGAGTGCTCCATATCTTCTATTTCTATTTTTAAATGCTTCTAAGGCCTTATCAAGCTCATCTTGATCAAAGTCTGGCCATAATACATCTGTAAAATATAGTTCAGAATAAGCTATCTGATAAATTAAAAAATTTGATATTCGGATTTCTCCCCCTGGCCTGATTAATAAATCTGGATTAGGAATGCCAGCAGTATACAAATTATCCGCTATCAAGTCTTCAGTAATTTCTTCTGGCCCATAGCCTTTTGCAATAATTTGTTTAACAGCATGGACTATTTCATCTCTGCCTCCGTAATTTAAGGCTATATTAATAACTAAAGACTTATTATCTTTAGTTTTTTCAAGCGCTTGTTCAACTGCTTTGCGAGTTGGTCCTGGTATAGCAGATAAGTCTCCTAAAAAATTTAGCTTACAGTCTTCTTTCATTAATTGATCTATCTTTTTTTCTACAAATTTTATTAAAAGTTTCATCAAATAATCCACTTCACTTGCTGGTCTTTTCCAGTTTTCTGTAGAAAAAGCATATAAAGTGAGATATTTTACCCCACGTTTTTTTGCATGAATTGCAATATCCACGACGTTTTCTGCCCCATTTTTATGGCCAAAAGTTCTTGGTTTATTTTGTCTTTTAGCCCAGCGGCCATTGCCATCAAGGATTATTGCAAGGTGATTTGGTGTGTTTGTATTTTCCATAATTTCCTCTTTTAAAAGTCTAGGCTTATTATACCATTTTTTAAAGATAAATTATTAACAAAATGTGCCCCTGTTTACCCCCTATAAAGCTTATGATATAATCAAAAAAAACTCTTATATATTTTAGGCAGGATACAATTGATTCTAGCTTTTTAAAAATATATAAAAGTTTTGAGTTTTAATCATAAGAACGGTATCTATAATGAACCGTATCAGGAGGTAAAAATGAATAAAAAAACTCTATCCAGCAGAAAATTGGTTACTGCTGCAGTTCTTGGTGCTATTACAATTGTACTTGGCCTTACTCCACTTGGTCTAATTCCCCTTGGAATAATAAATGCCACTACTATGCATATTCCAGTAATTATAGCAGCTCTGGTAGAAGGGCCGGTTGTTGGAGGGCTGGTAGGCTTTATTTTTGGAGTATTTTCTTTAATAAACGCAATAATAAGAACAACCCCAGTTTCTTTTGTCTTTTACAATCCACTTATTTCAATTGTTCCTAGAATTTTAATTGGGATTACTTCTTATTATGCCTATAAGGCTGTTAAAAAATTAGATGATAAAAATTTAAAATCACTTTCCAAAATTATTTGGGTTCTAATTTTATTATTTTTAGCTTACTTACTTTATAGAAATATTAAAACAGGAGCATCTATGGCAAATATTATCCTAGTGGTTATTTTAATAATTGCCTCTATAGGACTTTTAGTCTATTCTATAAAAAATGAAACCAAAGATTTCCCAATAGCAGTAGGAGCTTTTATCGGCTCTATGACCAATACAATTTTAGTTTTAGGTGGGATTTATTTAATCTATGCTCAAAAATATGTAGAAGCTTTAAATATTCCTTTAGAAAATGCAAGATCAGCTATACTTGGAGTTTCAATAACATCTGGTCTACCAGAAGCTTTTTTATCAATAATTATTACAACTGGAGTTGTAAAAGCAGTTAGCAAAACGAGGAGATAAATGTTACTAGCAATTGATATAGATAATAAGTTTACTAAATTTGGAATTTTTGATAATGAAAATTTACTAGTAACTTTTAATCTTGTAAGCGATAAAAATAAGTCCATTGACGAAATAGAGGTATTTATCAAGCTTATATTAAAGGACAAAAATATTAATATCTGCAATATAAAAAATATAATTATTTCAACTGTAGTACCAGAATTGGCTTTAATTTATGAAAAAATTTCTAAGTCCTTAACTGGTACAAACCCTATTTTAATATCAGCAGGAGTTAAAACAGGATTAAATATAAAGTGTGAAAATCCCAAAGATGTGGGGTCTGATAGGATTGTTAGAGCTGTTGGTGCAAAAGACTTAGATGATAATCTAATAATAATTTCTGCTTCATCTATTACAACAATAGATCTTATTAACAATAAAAATGAGTTTAGGGGTGGAGTTATATTTCCAGGTATAGATTTATATGCCAAATCTCTTTACCAAGAAAGTTCAAAATTGCCCCAGGTAGAAATAGAAAAAACTAGGGAAGTTTTAGGGAATAACACAAAAAATGCCATCCAAAGTGGCATATACCACAGCTACAATTTTGCAATCATTGGTATGGTAGAAAAAATCATAGACCAATACGATCTAGACAAAGCTAATTTATCCATAATTATAACCGGGCCACACGCAAACCTGATAGAAAATAATAGTTACAAATTTAAAAATATCCCTAATCTAGGGCTGTATGGACTTAAAAATATTTTTGATATAAACAAAGAAAAACTGCAGAAATAAATCTGCAGTTTTTTATACTAAGCCTTAAAGTCTGGTTCTGGGTTTTCTGGACCTCTTTTTCCAAAGTTAAAGTCTTCTTTATTTTTACCATAATCTACCATTACTTCTGGTGAATCTTCTTGGTGCATATAAACTGTAATGATGATTCCTTCATTTACATCATCAAGAGTTTTTAATATTTCTTCAAGTTCTCCTTGAGTTCTTGCTTCAGCAGTTTTCATATTAGATTGACCTTTACTGAAAGCTTGTGGTAGTAATGAGTAATCCCATTTTGGAATATCATTATAGTCTCTTTTCATCCCCATTATATAACGTTCAATTGTATATCCGTCATTATCAATTAGGAAAATAATCGGATTTTGCTTGTTATAAATCATCCTAGAAAGAGCTTGGGCACTTACTTGGAATGATCCATCACCGATTAATAGGATGTGACGTTTTTCAGGACTTGCAAGCATAGCCCCCATTTGCATTGGTAGCATAGCTCCAATTGATCCCCAAATTTGGCTTCTTACAAGTTTTACTCCGTCAGGAATTTTTATTTCTGTAAGCCCGTGGCTTGCTGTACCAGTTTCACCGTAAACCACATCATTTTCTTTAAAGTATCTTGCAATTTGTGCGTAGAAATCCTCTTGTCTGATTAGTTTATCAGCTTCAAAGTTAAATTCTTTTTCTTTTGTTTGGTTTACACTGTCAATTTTTTCTCTTTGAGAGACATTTTTAAGACCTAGATTTACTAAATCTTCTACATAAACTGCTTCAAAAATATCATCGCCTACTTTTGTATAGTCAGCCTTTATTATTATAGAATCTTCTGGGAGTTTAGATGTAAATTCACCATTATTAGCTTGCATGAATACTGGCTCAATGGAGATTAAGAAATCAGAATTTTCTATCTTTTCTTGAACTCCCTCATCTGATTCATCTCCTTGGTAAATTCCTAGATATAAAGGATGAGATTCATTATAATATGCTTTTGCTGTAGCTAAAGCTGCAAATGGAACTTGGGCTCTTTCGATTAATTCAAGTACTTTGTCAGCTACATCATATCTATCAACCGCTTCATCGATTAAAACTATAGGATTTTTTGCATTTTCAAACCTTTGAGCAATTTTTTTAGCAGCGGCTTCTAATCTTTCCTCATCTGAATTAGTTTTCTTTTTATCAATAGGTTTTAAATCATCTTCTATTTCTATATCAAGATATGCAATATTTGATGGTAATTCAATATTTACTGATTTACTATATCTTACTGCTCTTTCAATAAGTCTATCTATTTCATATCTGGCATTTTCATGAGTAATTAAAACTGAATCATCTACAAACTCATTCATTGCACGACGTACATTTTCATAGTCTCCATCGGCTAGAGTATGGTGGGTCATTTTTCGCTCTCTCATAGCAAATAAAGGTGGCGTACCAGAAATGATTATAATTGGTCTGTGTTCTGCAACAGATCCTGCTATCCCGCCTAAAGCATTTAGGTCCCCTACACTGTAAGTAGTCATAAGAGCAGAAATACCATTTTCATTTGCATAGCCATCTGCAGCAAAGGCAGCATTTAGCTCATTGCTCATACCAATAAATTCAATTTCATCATCTTCTGAAATTTGCTCTAGAAACTCTAGATTAAAGTCACCAGGCTCTCCGATAATGTGTTTAATATTTAATTCCTTAAGTCTTTTAAGGATATAATCTCCAATAGTAATTTTCATTATTATTCCTTTCTTTTTATCCATTTTGTGGAGTCATTAAGATATATACCCAGAACTAAAAAACTTTACCAAAAAAAATCAAGATTTTAAATCGTTATAAAATCCACTAGTGAGCTAGTAGTATTTGTAATCAATAAAAAAAACTCCCAAATTTCTTTGGAAGTTTTAAAATCATTTATAATTCAAATAAAGGAAGCTTTTCTAAATAGATTATATCTTCTCTATCAGCCGCATCTCCTTCTGCAAGGATAGCAAGTTTTTGAACTACCTTACCACCTGCTTTTTCCACCAAGGCTTCTAAGGCTGCTATAGATTGACCGGTTGATATTACATCATCAACAAGGGCCACTCGTTTTCCTTTTATTTTTTCTGCATCTTTTAAGTCTAGGTACAATTTTTGGGTATTTGTTGTAGTTATAGAATTTACCTCTACACTTACCGGCTTATCCATATAAGCTTTTACTGATTTTCTTGCTACTATAAAAGATTTTTCTCCTTTGCTTTTGGCTATTTCATGAGCTAGCTCTATGCCCTTAGCTTCTGCAGTAAGAATAATATCGCAGTCAACTTTTTTGCTAAGTTCATAGCCTGCTTTTGCTGCAAGCTCAGCATCTCCTAATAGTACAAATGATGCAATCTTTAAATCATCAGATATTTTAATAATAGGTAAATCTCTTTCAAGCCCACATATCTTTAATTTATAATAGTCCATAAAGTCTCCTCAAAAATTATATCTGATCATACATGACCCTTACTATCTCATCAAAGCTAGTAGTTCCATTAAGAACCTTGCTTATACCACTACTGGCCATAGTTTTAAAGTTATTTTTAGGTGCGTATTGGCTTAAGCTTACTAGATCTATATCACCAACCCTTACCTTATCACGAAATTCATCTTTATTGAATGATACGTTGTAAAACTATTTACATATAATAATATTACTTAAATATTTTAGAATAATGTCCTTTAGAGGTATAAGTAGTAAGACTTTTATTACTCTATTTAATATATTTCCAATAGTCTTGTAATTATTTGAAATAGTAACAAATAAATTTTTAACTTATTTGATACACAATTATTATATCCTATATAGACTATTTAGGTAGTCCTAACCAAATAGCAAAAATAATTAAGATTAATCCTATAAAAATTATAGGTATACTCAAATTTTTATTATCTTTCTTTCTTATAAATCCTAAAGCAATAAAAAATATACCCACAATAAAGGATAATATCATTATAAAAAATCCCATTTATACATTCCTTTCAAGTTTAATTACTCTATCGTGTTGACTAGCTATATTCATATCATGTGTTACAGTTACTATCGTAACATCTTGCTCTTTATTCATTTTAAACAAAAGATTCATAATCTGTTGCTTATTATACTCATCTAAAGAAGCAGTCGGTTCATCACATAAAATAAGGGATGGATTCATTATTATAGCTCTAGCAAATATAGCACGTGATTTTTCTCCACCAGAACATTCGAGAGGCTTCTTTTTTAATATACTTTCAATTCCAATCTTATTTAAAATCTCATTGAATCTTTCCTCCTTGAAAATATATTCTGAGTCAGCATACTGTAAAGGCAGCTTTATATTCTCCTCAATGGTTATAGAGTTAATCAGCGCTGATTCCTGAAGTACAAAACCAATCTTTTGATTTCTCCACTTAGCTAACTGTGTAGATTCCATGTTATTAATTAAAGAATCAAAAAGCATATATTCTCCATCATAATCAGTATCAAGTAGTCCAAGAATGTTTAATAAAGTTGTTTTTCCCACACCAGATCTTCCTACAATAGATACTTTTTCACCTTTATTAACATTGAGTCTAAAGTTATTTAAAACAGATGTTAATTGTTTTTTATTTCTGTAAGCTTTCTCATTTATTTTTAAATCAATAACTTTTTTCATTGTAACACTCCTAGTGAAATAGGTACTTTCTTAATTTTATGTAATAATATTTCAACAATAAGTACTCCTATTATTAAGTCAAATATGATTACTCCAATTAATGCCAACCAGTCCATATTTGTTAATCCTAGTATACCAAAGCTAACCGATAAAATCTCTTTCCTTAACCAATATCCACGATTTGAAAAAGCAATTATTGCATATAAAATAAGTAGATTTATAACAAATAAAATTCCATAATATCCGTATAATATCTTACGGAGTTTCTTATAGCTTAATCCAGCAAATAGATTAATAGTAAAATCTTTAATCATCATGTTTATACCTGATAATGAGCACCAAATAGTAATCAAAATTAAAACTAATGATATAATCATACTAACTATAAGTATAGATCTTAAAGAGTCTAGATAGTATTCTTTAAAATATCCAAAATTTTCTTCTTGAGTAAAGAAGTTGTATTTTAAACCTGTATTTTCATATATAGTTTCCTTTAAGCTTTCAATTTTATTCTCAGACGTATCTAGAATTATCATATCTGAAAGTCCTTGATCTTGAAGCCCAATGTTAGATTGATCAATGAATTCTTTATTAGCTGGTATAATAATAGAAAAATTATAATATTCTTTTGAGTTTAATGCATATATATTAGAACGATGGTAATCCTGTTCTAGTATACCTTTAACTCTTAAAGTAATATCTTTTGAAAGTGCTGGATCTACTATTTGTATAGTAGAATCTAAAGGATAGTCTTTACTTAATCCGCTACCTATAATAACAGGAATTTCTGAATCTTCTTTTAAGTCATAATCAAATTCTAAACCTGTACCCTGTGATAATCTAAATTTATTTAATCTATAGTAAGTTTCATTTATATACGCACAAGAAGCTTCCATATTATAAGAGTTTGGAGGGGTAACAATAAAACCATTTGCAAACATCCCATAAGAAAAATTTTCATCTAAATAATCATATATTCTTCGAAAGTCAGACTCACTGAATGCCCCCATATCAAAATTTGACTCTGGATCTAAGTTAGATATAAAACTATTTTCTTGATTTAGATGGCTTACTTCCTTATATCCTTCTAATGTTGATAATGCAGAACGCATAGCTGTAAAAACTAAGTAATTACTTAAGAAAATCATCAAGAAGACACCTATAGCAACTAATATTTTCTTTAAAAATATTTCTTTTATAAAGAATTTAAAAACTTTCAAAATTTCCTACTTTCCGTGAACTAAATAATATATATATAAGTAAAGGACAACTCAAATAAATATTATTAATAATATTCAATCCTAATGCAAAAACTATAATATATGATAGTATAAAAGCAATAAACCATACTAGTAAGCAATCTAAAGCATATTTACTAGCAATAGATTCCAAATTACCCCCTACAATATATCTACAATAAATCTCATTCTTTTTTGAATTTAACATTTTATAATGAAAAATTATAAGAATAAATGATATTGCAAACATTATATAAGTCTGATAGTCATAGAATTGCTTTAAATAAATCTCTAAAAGAAGTGAATCTACAGGTAATATTCTTATATAATCAAATAGTATATTAAACGCATAGCAAATAAAGTAACAAATAAATAACAATAATCTTTCATACCATCTAAACAAAGATTTGGACATAATAATCCCTCATACACTTTTTTAACAATTTTTATTAGAAATTATAGCTACAATATTATAATTTAAACTAAGTTAATATTTTTCTAATAAAAGCGATTATCCATGATTCCAATAGAATTTCGTTGTATAATTTTTACCCCAACGTACCAAATCATCCCATACGCTTCCAGTCACTTTTCCTTTTTTAGCAGTTCTTTTAAGTAAAGTTTGTCCATTTCTGGTATAGGTAAAGGATGCCCAATTATATCCTGAACCTGAATAATTCCAAGCAGCTCCATTATATTGTACTTGACCAACTTCATAGTTTGATGCTCCATTCATACTATCTCCGTATCTTTCAGCATAAGCAACATTAGCCACTCCTACAATTAGAGTTAATGCCAATAAAAACTTTACAATTTTTTTATAACTTTTAGATTTTATATTCATAATTTGATTCCTTTCTTGTAGCTATAATCCCTGTATTTATAATAACATACCCCCCAACTTTTTACAACCATTTTGTTAAATTTTTTACGAAACTATAATATTAAATATAATATCAAATAAGAAACTTAAAAAATGAGTCAAGTCCATAATATTGCGTGAAATTTACTAGCACAATATTATGGACTTGACTAAAAAAAGTTAGTTGCTTAATTTAAATATATTATTTTGTATAAAATTAGACGAAAATACTACTTATCTTTGTCTAAATAAACATAAAATACCACTTCTGTAAAATCATATCTGATCATACATAACATTAATAAATTCATCAAAGCTTGTTGTTCCGGTCATAACTTTTTTTAGTCCATTATAAAACATGGAGTTAAAATTATTTTCTTTTGCAAAGTTACTTACACTTACCAGGTCTATTTGATTATTTCTTATCATATCCCTAAACTCATCTGTAAGAATAAAAACTTCTTCACAAGCTTCCCTTCCCTTATAGCCCTCATTGCAATTTGGACAACCATTTGGCCTATAAATTTCTTTATTTCTATCAACATCTATATATTTTTTAGCGAAATTGTATTCTAAGTCTGTCATTTTATCAGGTATTTTGCAATCACAAAGTTTTCTAACCAGCCTTTGACTAGCAACTGCATTTATAGCAGATGATAGTAGATAATTTTCAACTCCCAGATCTTTTAACCTAATTATAGATGAAAGAGCATTATTTGTATGAAGGGTCGTTAAAACTAAGTGTCCGGTTATTGAAGCTCTAATAGCAATTTGTGCAGTTTCGTAATCTCTTATTTCCCCAATTAAAATTATATCCGGATCTTGCCTTAAGATAGAGCGCAAAGCCTTAGCAAAGGTAAAGTCTATTTTCTCATTTATGTTTATTTGGTTAATACCTGGAATATTGTATTCTACTGGATCTTCGACTGTAATTATATTTTCATAATTGTTATTTAGGCTCTCTAATAGTGAATAAAGAGAGGTGGACTTACCAGATCCAGTTGGGCCTGAAAAAATAACCATGCCAGAACGATTTTTTAGGGTCTTGTCTAAAGCTAATTTTGATTCTTCACTAAAACCTAAAAGGTTCGCTCTTTGCCTAAACTCGCCAAGAGATAAGATTCTAATTACCATCTTTTCCCCATTTATAGTTCCAATTACAGAAACTCTAAAATCAATGTTAGGATAAGCTTTTAATTTTAAATTTTGATCTTGGGGTCTGCGACTTTCACTAATATCCATACTTGATAAAAGTTTTAATTTTGATACTAACATTTCATAATTTTGTCTAGTTATCCTTAAAAATTCATCAAGTCTTCCATCTATTCTTAGTCTAATTCTGCCGTATTCTTTTTCTGGTTCGATATGGATGTCACTTGCCCTATAAAAAAGTGCATAATCAAATAAATCATAGACAAATTTATCAATATTATTAACTATATCTCTTTGATCAACCATTATTCTCCCCAGTATTTCCCATCAAGAGTCCTATATCTAATTGCTTCTAGTAAATGCTTTTGTTCTATTTCTTGACTATTATCTAAATCTGCTATGGTTCTAGCCATTTTTATAATTTTATTAAAACTTCTTACAGAAAAATTATATTTGTTAAAGGCCATTTTAGCTATTTTCTCTACATCTGGAGCAAGTTTTATATATTTTTTCATTTGAGCTGTAGAAAGTTCTGAGTTTGCAGCTACTTTTTCACTCTTATATCTTTCTTCTTGGATTTTTCTTGCTCTTACTACTTCTTCTTTTAATTCCTTTGATGATTTAGAATAGGCCGTACTTTTTAAATCATCATACTTTACTGGAGAAATCTCTATGTGGATATCTATCCTATCTAAGATTGGTGCAGAAATTTTATTTAAATACCTTCTAATTTCATTTTGTGAGCAAGTACATTCCTTTAATGGATTGCCATAATTGCCACATGGGCAGGGATTCATGGCGGCTATTAAAATAAAATCCGATGGATACTTTAAACTTGCTTGGGCACGAGAAATATTTATTTCTCTATTTTCTAAAGGTTCCCTTAAAGCTTCTATTGTTTTTTTGTTAAATTCTGGAAACTCATCTAAAAATAAAACTCCACGGTGGGCTAGAGAAATTTCTCCAGGTTTTGGTATAGAATGACCTCCCCCAATTAAGGCAACTTCACTTGCGCTGTGGTGGGGTGACCTAAAGGGTCTTTCATTTACAAGACCGCCCTTATCAAGAAGGCCCATTATAGAATATATTTTAGTTACTTCTACTTTTTCATCAAAACTCATATCAGGTAAGATTGTTGGCAAATGCTTGGCAGAAAAAGTTTTTCCACTTCCTGGTGGTCCTATCATTAATAGATTGTGGTTGCCTGCTGCTGCAATTTGTAAGGCACGTTTTAAACTTTCTTGCCCCTTTATATCTGCAAAATCTAAATCATAGGCTAGTTCATTATTTACTTTTGATAAATCTACCTTATATGGTTTTATTTCTTTTTCTTTATTTAAAAAATTAACTATATCATTTAAGTTTTTAAAAGGTAGTATATCTACATCGCTTATAATAGCGCATTCATCCTTATTTTCATCTGCTATTATAAATTTAGTAAAGCCAAGCTCACGCATAGAAATAACCATAGCAAGAGCTCCTCTAACTGGCATGATGCGTCCATCAAGGGCTAGCTCCCCTAAAAATATAAAATCTTCATAGGGATATGTAATAACTCCCATGGAACTTAAAATAGAAATTGCTATGGGTAAATCTAGTTGGGTTCCTTCTTTTTTTAGATCTGCCGGGGATAAATTTACGGTAATCCTTCCAGGAGGAAAGGAATAACCAGAATTACTAATAGCAACTCTAACCCTTTCCTTGGATTCTTTTATAGAAGAATCTGGTAAACCTACTATTAAAAATGCTGGCAAGCCAGAGGTGATATCAGATTCTACTTCTACTAAGTTTCCAGCAAGCCCTATAAGAGAGCAAGTGTTTGTTTTTGAATACATTTTATTCTCCAAGTCCTAAGACATTTTGATACTTTAAAAAAGTTTCGTGAGCTTTTGCCTGAAAGCTGACATAGTCTCCATTTTGGTCGGTAAATCCTAAGTACCTGCAGTGGAGCAATTGGTGGTCTAGGTTAAAATTAGTTTTTACATTGCCATATACAGGATCTCCTACAAGGGGGTGGTTTAAATGGGTCATGTGGACTCTAATTTGATGGGTGCGACCAGTTATTATATGAATTTTAACTAGGGAGTAGCCCGGCACTTCTTTTAAGACTTCATACTCACTTATGGCTACTCGCCCTGAGGGTTTTACCGCCATTTTCCTGCGATTTTTTGGGTCCCTATCCATATAGTTTTCTATTTTGCCAGACTTTTTATCAAAATTACCATGGACTATGGCTATATATTCTTTGTCTACTTTCCTAGTTTCAAAAAGACTTTTCATATACTTATAGGATTCATTATTTTTTGTAATTACCATTAGTCCCGTTGTATCTTTATCTAGCCTATGGACAATACCTGGCCTATCATCTCCACCTATATGAGATAGGCCCTCATAGCCGTATTTATCTAAAAGGCCATTTACCAAAGTGCCAGTTATAATAGATCCTGCAGGATGGACTATTAGATTTTCATCCTTATCTATTACTGCATAGTCATCATTTTCATAAACTATTTTTAAATCCATTGCCTCTGGCTTTATTTCTGGAACCTCAAAAAGCTCATCATCAATTTCTATTTCATCATCTATTTCTAGTTTATAACTTGGTTTTATAGCCTTATTATTTACATTTATCTTTTTATTCTTTATAAAAGTTTTTATCTTCTCACGGGGAATTTCTTCAAATTCATCGGAGATATATTTATCAACTCTTATACTTTCAAATGCTTGTAATTTCATAGTTTTATTATAGCATAGATTTTTATACAAAAAAATGCAGGATAACTCCTGCATTTTAAATATTATTTACTTTTCTTTTTTAACAAACCTGTACTTACTGCCATTACTCCTAAAAGTGGAGCTACCGGTGTGACACCTGTACCAGGATTATTTTTTATTCCATTTACAGTTTTGTTTTCTTTATCCTTATTTTCTTCTTTTTTTACTGGCTCAGTTTTTGTAGTTTCTTTATCACTACCTTTTTCTACTTTTGCTGGTTCTTCTTTATTATCTTTATTTTCTTTTTCTACTTGAGTTACTTCTTTAGATGGCTCTTCATCTTCTTTTTTCATCCATTTTTCAATTTTTTCAATCTTACCTAATTTGCCATTTTCGTCTTCATTGTAAGTGATTAGATACCTATCTCCTATTTGAGGATTAGAGTCTTTTAAGATGTCTATATTTTCTTCGTAAGTTTGTCCACTCTTGGTTGCTTTTAAGACTACCTTTCCCACATCTATAATTTGTACTAATTCAAATTCATTGGTTACTATATTACTTTCTAAAACTTGGTTTAGTTTTTCTACCCTATATATTTCTCCAAATTGGCCAGGATATGATTCCATAACTATACCATCCCAATAAATTTTGTATTTATCTCCTATCTGAGGCTCTTGATCTCTTAGGTCATCAAAGCTTATAGAATAAATATTATCTTTATTACCAATCTCAAAAACATTTGCTGATGTATACATAGGATCATCTGCAAAAACTTCATCTACTTCTACTTCTATAGTCTCAGTATTTTTAGGAAGTTTGTCCTTATCCATATTTACCGGTTTTTCGTATTTTTGAATTAAAGATAAGTCTTCTTTTTTGATATTATATTTATTTAGCTCATGGATATTTTTATCAGTTTTTATTTGGTACTCATCTTTTAGGCTCACATTATTTTCAAAAAAGTCTCTACTTAGGGTAATATTTTCATATTGGTCATCCATAACTACTTCTACGGCATCATCACGATTTTCACCTGCATATGAAAGTGTAACTTTGTTTTCACTTATATTTGTTACATTAAATATATAGCTATGTTCTTCGTTTTCAGTTGCTTGTGTTAGTTCTTTATCAATTTTTATATTATCGTCTGCATATGTTTTAGGACTTATTGCAAATAAAAATGTAAAACTAAGCCCTAGTGCTAAAATTTTATTTTTCATAAAATCCTCCTTTAGCTTCTTTTATGTATATTACCCAAAGTACTAGTAAATATCAAAAAAAAGCACCCTAAGGTGCTTGGTTTTAGTTATTATATGAAGTGATGTCCCTATAGTTTTTGACATCATTACCAAAAAATAAAAATTCTTTTTCTACGTACTTGCCATCTTCTATTACTAAAGCATGGACTACTATATTATTTCCTTCTATTGGTTCTATCATGCCCATTTTTACATCTTCATAGTCTTGGGCTAATCTTTTGTTATATTCAATAAGCATTTGCCTGTAGACACTTGCTACACCGTGGTAAAATCCATCTGGTTCATTTTGAGCAATATTATCAGCTTCATTTAACATATCTTCCATAGCCCTTAGCTGAGCTTCATTAATTGCCTCTATATTTTTTTTACTTGTGACTACTCGTAGATCATCTAATAGATAATTAAGATTATCAATAACTTGCCCATAACTTTCTACAAGCTTATCCTTGTCTCTTTCATAACTTTCTAAAAGTTTATCGTACTTGTCTATAATATCATTATAAATATCCATACCTTCTTCTGTTACGAAATAGCTATAATAAAAGGTATCCCCATCTTCATTTTTAGTATCTATTTCAATTAGGCCCTTATCAACTAGAGAAAATAGGGTTTTTTTCATAGTTGGGTAATCTTGATCTGCTATAAAAAAGTCTTGATTGCCAACCCCACTTGATATAAGCCCATGGCCAAAATAAGCCTCCCTTATTAGCATTTCAGTTTCTCTTAAGTTTAAATCGTAAAAACGGCCTAGCTCTCCCCAGCCTATTTCTAGTGATTCTTTTATATAGTTAAATCTTTCTAAATAATCGTAAGAACTTGAAATAATTTCTAAACCATGTGAATTTTCCATAAGGCCTCCTTAATTTTAAAAAAATATTTACCTACATCTATTATATCATCTAATGGCTTAATTTTCTTTAAACTTGCAATAAAGCCTAGTAACTTTTATAATGATTTTATAACTAGACCCCAGTAAAGGAGATTAATTTGAAATTTATTTCATGGAATATAGACTCATTAAATGCAGCCTTAACCAGTGATTCAAATAGGGCTGTCATGACTCGTGAAGTTTTTGAAAGTATAAAAAAAGAAGACCCTGATGTAATTGCTTTTCAGGAAACAAAATTACCTCAAACAGGTTTATCAAAAAAGCATAAGGAAAAACTAGCAGAATTTTTCCCAGAATATAACTATGTACATGTAAACTCTAGTGAAGGAGCCCGCAAATCCTATGCTGGATGCATGACTCTTTTTAAAAAAGAACTAGATATTAATAGCAATTTTCCCATTATAGATGCCCCAGATCCTATGGATCTTGAAGGCAGAATGGTTACCTTAGAATTTGATGATTTTTATTTTACTCAAGTTTATACACCAAATGCAGGAAATGAACTAGTGAGACTAGATGACAGGCAAGTTTGGGATAGAAAATATGCAGATTATTTAACTAAGCTTGATAAGGAAAAACCAGTCATAGCTGCCGGTGATTTTAATGTAGCTCATACACCAATTGATCTAGCTCATCCAGAAAATAACCACAGGTCAGCGGGTTTTACAGATGAAGAACGTGAAGGATTTACACATATCCTAGACAAGGGTTTTATAGATACTTTTAGACATATTCATGGAGATGTAGAAGGAAAATATACTTGGTGGGCTCAAAGAGTAAAAACCAGCAAAATAAATAATTCGGGCTGGAGAATAGACTACTTTTTAGTTAGTGATAGAATAAAAGATAAGGTAGGCCGTTCAGATATGATTGATTCTGGAAAACGCCAAGACCATACACCAATTGTTTTAGAAATTGATATATAAAAAAAGCCCTTGTAAAAATTACAAGGGTTTATTTTTTAATATTTTTTTGTTTTTTTAGCTAAAAGAGAGGCTATTCCAGCTGTTCCTAGGACTCCCATGGATGAAAGTATACCAGTTTTTGGATTTGCTCCGCCTATTCTATCTTTCATAGAATTATTAACTAGATTATTACTTTTTAAATTTTGATCTTTTTCTTCATTACTATTATTAGACCTAGTGATATCTTTTATATCATTTTGTTTTCTTGCATCAGAAATTTTATTTTCTACTGGTGTTTTAATATTATCAATTTTTTTAATTTCAACATCCCCCACAAATTGCGCTGGGATTGATCTAGTAGCTAGACCTGCGTGAGTTATTTCTAATTCATCTCCCACATTAAGATTTATGCCAGTTACATCTTCTTTTCTTATAGAGTATTTACTATCCTTGTTAGATTTTTTATAAATAGTATAGCCACCATCAGCTACTTCTTCTACTATAAAATTTTCAGTAACTTTTTCTTCTTTACTTTGATCTTCAACTTGCTTATCATATTTTACTACTTTAAATATCTTTCCAAATTGAGCTGGATAAGATTCCATAACTACTCCATTGTGGGTAATTTCTAATTCATCCCCTACAACTAAGTCCATATTTTTGGCATCTTTTTTGCTAATAATGTATTTATTATCATTATTTTCTATATCAGCGATGGTATAGCTATCTTCATTTACTTTTTCTACAACAAAGTGGTCTTTAATTTTTTCTTCTTTTATTTCATCATCTGTAACTTCAGCCTGGTCATCTTTTTCGATAGAATAAATTTTGCCAAATTGGGCTGGATTTGATGGCATGATTATGTCATCATGTTTAATTTTATATCTATCGCCTACCTTTATTTCCTTATCAGCAAATTTATCTTTTGGAACATTAAATTCTGCTCCATTATAAGTTGATATGATATCACCTGTTAGGGTTTGGACAAATTTTAAAGTTACATTACCTTCAAATACTTCTGTTACCTCATAAAGATCGGTTTGACTTTGCTTTTCATCTTTACTTTCACTCGTAATTTCGGATTTAGCGTGGTCACTCATTTGATTATTTTCACTAGCTGCAAGTGAGTTTGCACTTGGTAATACAAGAATAGCTAGAGCTAAGGTTGCTAATTTTTTCATATATACCTCCTATCGTGCTTTCATAATAACAAAGTAGATGTTAAATCCGTGTTAATTTTTATTTTAAAGTTTTAAGGGCTCTATTTACCAGTTGTTCTGATTCTTCTACTGATGGTCTTAGAGTTTTTTCTATAGATTTTGATATATTTGGATAATCAATTAAAAGTTTTCTACCAGCATTTGCCATAATCATGTTCTCATAGATAGAAAGGGCTAGCTTCTGGTCTTTTTCGGTTTGAAGTTTCTTTCCATACTTAATTTGGATAATTTTTATAATAGCCTTTGAATTACCATCTGCTTTTCGCTCTTCTTCTGTTAATAGAGCCTTATATCCTCTTTTAATAACTTTATCTGATTCTTTTATAGACTCTTTTAAACTTTCTCTACTTGCTATATCTAAAGAATGGATATTTTCAACAAGGATTGCCGCTGCTTCTGATTCTACTAGGTTATCAAAAAGTTTATTTGCTAAAACTTCTGTAGAGTTCATATTAGTTACTTGCGCTTTTTTGGTAATTTCTGATTTATATACTTCTGGTATATACATTTCTTCATTACCATTGGTTGGGAACATGTGCCATAATTTAATTTGATCACCTGTTTTTACATCTGTGTTATTTAGATTTGATAAAGCTGTTATATAAATAGAGTTAGCAAAGTTTTCTTTAACAAAATCATTACCCGCTTCAACAGTTTTAAATCTAATCTCATTTTTTGATTTATCTATTTTAACTACTTCATAGGTAGCCCTATATACTTCTTCAGGAATCTTATCTTTTGGGTAGTCATCATTTACATATATACCTAAAAATGTTTCTTCATCAACTAAGACAGTATTAGGATCTTTCCCTCTTTTATAAATGATGTCTTTTCTACCGCCAAAACTTTCGTTATTTATAACACCATCATAATCTGGATATAGTGGAGAAAAACTAGATGTATATCCACTAGGTTTATATAATTTTCCATCAAGGGTAAAAGTATGTTGTTGTTGATTTAAAACAACTGAATCATTATTATCTGCTGGTGCTGCTTGACTAACTCCTACTGGCATAGCTATAAGGGACACTAGTAAAAATGCTTTAGTAATTTTTTTCATAAATCTCTCCTTAATTTGTTCTTCTATTTGTAATATACCCAATTCTTAAAATAAAAAGAAACCTCCCTTATATAAAGGAGGTTTTAATTAATTGAGGACTGTTATATGAATTTTGTTTGTATACTATTCAGCTATTTCGCTTGCTTCTTCTACTGGAGTTTCTTCTTCTGGCTGAACTTCTTCTGTTTCAGCTTCTAGTTCTTCTTCGATTTCTTCATCTTCAGTAGTTTCTTCATTAACAACTGGTACCTCTACAGAAGGTGTTTCGTCATTTTCTTCAACTACTGGTTCTTCTATTTCTGGAGTTATTTCTTCAACTTCTTCAACTGGAATTTCTTCAGCTTTTTCTTTTGTCTGAACTTCTTCAAGTTTTCCTAAAGCTTTGTTAGTAGCCGCTACAATAATTTCATCTGCAGCTTCTACTTCATTTATTGTTGCTCTGCTGTTGTTTAATACTCTATTAGCATCTGCAATTTCTCTATTTAGCTCTTGGATAACTTTTGCATCTACTTTGCCTTTTAAGCTAAAGTCACGTAGGTTTTTTGCAGCTTGTATGTCTTTTTCTAGGGCTAGTTTTGTAGATTTATTTGCAGTTTTTTCACCTTCTGGGATAGATTTGTAAGCTTCTTCTGTCTTAGCAACTAATTCTTCACTGATAGCTTTTACTTCTGCTACTGTTGCAAAGTTATTTCTTCTTACATCTGTAGCTTTTTTAATTAGCAGGTCAAATTCTGCTAGGACACTTGGATCTAATTTATTTTTTAATTCTGTATTTCTAGCTTCTTTTGCTCTAGATAAAGCTCTGTCTAATTGTTGAAGAGTGTAATGAGTTCTTTTAGAATCATCTGTTAATTTTGGAATCTCACGAGCTTTTTCTAACGAAGCTGTTAAGTTTTCAGAAGCTTTGTTTAAGCCATCTGCTTTCTCAAAGATATTTGTTGCTTTTAGGAGTGCACGTGTTACAGAAAATCCTACAATTACGTGTGCTTGTTGTTCGCTATCAGCTAGCTCTGTTGCATCAGCTGTTATTGTTTCTGCTACATTTATTAGTAAATCAATTCTTGGGATAACACTTTTTGTTAAATCAGATACACTGCCGATAGCACCGTTTAGTAATTTGCTTGTTAACTCATAAGCGCGTTTTAATTCTTTTAACCAGCTTAGAGGATTACCAGCAAGGCCACCAGCTATATTTTCAAGTCCGTTAATTAGGCTGCCTAGGTAGTTTAATTTATCTTTTGCTTCTTTTGCTTGACTTGATTCTTCAGCAGCATATGCTACACTTGATAATGTTGGAGTTTTTTGAGCCATTTTTGTTGCTGGTAAAACTGTATTTGATAATAGTGCTATGGATAATGCGCTTGCTAAAACTTTACTTTTTTTCATAATTATCTCCTTACTGTGTGCAGAATATAATAGATAAAAGCTATTTACTAAGGAGGTAAACTAGATAATTAATTATCTAATCGCTTCTACCTACAAATCATTTTTCTATACTTTAAATTATTTTTATTTCAATACTCTTACGCTAGATAAAGTATATCGATAATGTGATCATCTAAATTATCAGCTACTTCTTGATTTCTTTTATTTAGGTTTAGACTAAAAGTTAAAATTAATAAGAATGTTACTACGATTGCTTTTTTTAAATTTTTCATATTCCTACCTCCTTGTTAACTTAATAGTAGCATATAGAAAAAATGATTTAAATACACACTTTTGTGGATTCTTGTATTATATATTATTTATTTTT
>ERZ1029874.20-NODE-20-length-49322-cov-9.414659_pt1 | contig 49322 bp, 48 predicted proteins | sample MGYA00519235_ERZ1029874 | MGnify/ENA primary metagenome ERZ1029874 (study PRJEB33666, sample SAMEA4610926) | skin metagenome | biome: Human-associated habitat; feature: Malodor aspect; material: skin | place: Philippines | collected 2015-08 ...
GTGACCGATTGTTCCGATATTAATATGTGGTTTACTTCTGTCAAATTGTGCTTTACTCATTATTAACTCCTATTAATTATTTATCTAATATTTGTTCTTTTACTGATTCTGGTACTTGAGCATAGTGGTCAAATTGCATTGAGTATGTTGCTCTACCTTGTGTTTTACTTCTTAGGTCTGTTGCATAACCAAACATTTCTGAAAGTGGGATAAATGCATCTAATACGTGGATACCATCTTTTGGATTCATTCCATCAATTTTACCACGACGGCTTGATACGTCTCCCATTACATCTCCTAGATATTCATCTGGTGTTGTAATTTCTACTTTTTCTACTGGTTCTAGTAGAACTGGTTTTGCTCTTTCAACTGCATTTTTAAGACCCATAGATCCTGCTACGTGGAATGCTACTTCTGATGAGTCAACTTCGTGGTATGAACCATCATAAAGTATAACATGCATATCTACCATTGGGTAGCCACCTAGGATACCATTTGCTGCTGCTTCACGTACCCCTTCTTCAACTGGTCTGATGTATTCTCTTGGTACTGAACCACCGACAATTTGTGATTCGAATGTGATACCAGATCCTTCTTCACCTGGGATTACTCTAAGGTGAACATCACCGTATTGACCAGAACCACCTGATTGTCTTACAAACTTACCTTGTGCTTCTGCTTCTTGTGAGATACCTTCTCTGTAAGCTACTTGTGGGTTACCGATATTAGCTTCTACTTTAAATTCTCTAAGTAGCCTATCTACGATAACTTCAAGGTGAAGTTCTCCCATTCCTGAGATAATTGTTTGACCTGTTTCTTCATCAGATTTAGTTACGAATGTTGGATCTTCTTCTGCTAGTTTTTGAAGACCTACAATCATCTTATCTTGTGAAGCTCTTGTTTTTGGTTCGATAGCAACTGAGATTACTGGATCTGGGAATTCCATTTTTTCAAGGATAATTTGGTTATCTTGATCGCATAATGAATCCCCTGTTGTTGTATCTTTAAGTCCTAATAAAGCTACGATATCTCCAGCATATGCTGTTTCGATTTCTTCTTGTTTATTAGAGTGCATTTGCATGATACGTCCAACACGTTCTCTTTTGCCTTTTGTTGCGTTATAGATGTATGAACCTGATTCAATTGTACCTGAATAAATTCTAGTATAGATTAATTTACCTACATATGGGTCAGTTACAACTTTAAATGCTAACGCACTTGTTGGTGCATTATCATCAGCTTTTCTTTCTAGTTCAACTGATTCATCTTTTGGATCGATACCTTTAATGCTTGGTACATCTAGTGGGCTTGGCATAAATTCAATGATAGAATCTAGAAGTGGTTGAACACCCTTGTTTTTATATGCTGAACCGCATAGGCATGGGAAAATCTTTTGTTCGATTGTTCCTTTTCTTATTGCAGCTTTAATTTCTTCTACAGTTACTTCTTCACCTTCTAGGTATTTCATCATGATGTTATCATCAATTTCTGATAGTTCTTCTAAAAGATTGTTTCTATATTCTTCAGCTTGATCTTTAAGATCTGCTGGGATTTCTCCATATACAGGGTGAGCACCTAAGTCTTCTGTATTATATGTTACAGCTTCCATTGTGATTAGGTCAACTGCTCCTTGGAATTCTTGTTCAGATCCAATTGGAATTTCTATAGGTACTGCATTTGCTTTTAGTCTATCTTTAATTGTTTCAACTGCCATGAAGAAGTCTGCACCAGTAGCATCCATTTTGTTAATAAAACAAATTCTTGGGATGTGGTATTTATCAGCTTGTCTCCAAACAGTTTCAGATTGTGGTTCTACCCCGCTTTTAGCATCGAATAAAGCAACAGCACTATCAAGTACTCTTAGTGATCTTTCTACTTCTACAGTAAAGTCCACGTGTCCTGGAGTATCGATAATGTTAATTCTGTGATCTTTCCAAAATGCTGTAGTTGCAGCTGAACCGATTGTAATACCACGTTCCTTTTCTTGGTCCATGGAGTCCATTACTGCTGTACCATCATGAGTATCACCTATTTTATAAATTTTACCAGTATAGTATAGAATTCTTTCTGTTGTAGTAGTTTTTCCGGCATCGATGTGAGCCATGATTCCTATATTTCTGGTATCTTTAAGTGAAACTTGTCTAGCCAAATTTTCCCCCTATTAATATCTGTAGTGTGCAAAGGCTTTGTTAGCTTCTGCTGCTCTGTGCATTTCTTCTTTTCTTCTTACAGCTGCACCAGAGTTGTTAGATGCATCTAGAATTTCTTTTGAAAGTCTTTCAACCATAGTTTTTTCACCACGAGCTCTTGAGAAATTAACTAACCATCTTAAAGCTAAAGTTTGTCTTCTTTCTGGTCTAACTTCCATAGGTACTTGGTAGTTAGCTCCACCGATTCTTCTTGCTTTAACTTCTAGTGTTGGCATAATGTTTTCAAGTGCTTGGTAGAATACTTCTAGTGCGTCATTTCCTGTTGTTTCTTCTACAATGGCAAATGCATCGTAGACAATTCTTGTTGCAAGGCCTTTTTTACCATCTAGCATAACGTTGTTGATAAGTTTTGTTACAACTCTATCGTTATACTTAGCATCAGGCATTACTTCTCTTTTTGGTATATGTCCCTTTCTTGACACTTTGCTTCCCTCCTTTACCAATTATGTGTAATATCATTAGTACTCGACTAATATTTGTCGTCAGTGTGCATGGATATACCATAATTTTTCTAATAATTTATCTTTTTAATTATAGGTACATTATGCACTTTTAAATCTAGATCCTAGTTTTGGTTCTTTTTAGCACCGTATTTAGATCTACCTTGTTTACGTCCATCTACTCCTGCAGTATCAAGAGTACCTCTTATGATGTGGTAACGCACACCTGGAAGGTCTTTTACTCTTCCACCTCTAATTAGTACAACACTGTGTTCTTGTAGGTTGTGTCCAATTCCTGGGATGTATGAAAGTACTTCAGCACCATTTGTAAGTCTAACTCTGGCAACTTTACGTAAAGCTGAGTTAGGTTTTTTAGGTGTTACTGTTCTTACTGATGTACAAACGCCACGTTTTTGTGGTGATTGGTTAGGAGTAATTCTACCTTTTAAAGTATTGTAGTTGTAACCTAATGCTGGTGTGTTAGATTTTGTTTCTGTACTTTTTCTACTTTTTCTAACAAGTTGGTTAATTGTAGGCATAATGCACCTCCTTTTCTTTTAAAATTTAATAAATTGGCATATCTGTTGCCAATACTTAATAAGTGTACTATCTTAAGGCCTTGATGTCAAATGTTTTATAAAACAATTATCTCTATTTATATATTGGTATATATACTATATAATTATCATTAAGAAAAGATGATAAGTAAGGAGATTTTATGAAAATAGCTATCGTAGGTTTCGGGATAAGTGGGGCAAACGTCCTAAAAAATATAATAGAGGATGATAGTTTTAATGAAGATATTTATATAGATGTTTTTGAAAAAAGAAATGAGCTTGCTGTGGGTCTTGCTTATGAGGATGATGACTTATATAAGATCTTAAATACTCCCATTGAGCATATGAATATAAATATAGATGATCATAGTGAGTTTAAAAATTGGTTAGAGCAAAATTATGAAGATTTACCAACTATGGAGGGAAAAATCCCCCGTCCTATTTTTGGTAAATATGCCAAAGAAAGTTATAAAAAATATTTTAGCCACCCGAATGTATCTATATACCAAACAGAGGTTAAAAACGTTTTAAAAGATATGAATGTATTTAACATTGAAACTATAGATAAATCATATAGCCCCTACCAAGCAGTTTTTTTAACTATCGGCCAATCTTATTATAAGGATGACTATAATTTAAAAACTTATGAAAACTACATAACAAATCCCTACCCTCTTAGAGAAAAAATTATCAATATAAAATGTGATGATGGAATAGGAATAATTGGTACAGGTCCAGCTGCAATAGATATTTATAGGTACCTTAAGGAATATACTGATTTTAGCAAACCCCTTTATTTTTTTACAAATAGCTCATTTTTTGCCCTGCCTGAAATTAGAGAAAATTATCCTAGAAATATTTGCTCCATTGATGATCAGTGGGTGGATAGCCATAAAAACGAACAAGGTTTTGTAAGGCTTTCTGAGTTTAAAAAAGCTTTTAATGATGATTTTAGAAAAGTATCCTTAGATTTTGATGAGATTTATAATCATTATAAGGATAATAGCCCAAAACTTTCTAAAAAAGCCCTAGAAGATAAAGACTTTAAGCTAGAATTTTGCCAAAGCTATACCCTAGAACTTTGGTATGCTAGTAGCAAACTATATAATTCCTTTAATGGCCTAGACCGCATTAAATTTAGAGAAGAATACCTGCCAAAAATTGTCTATCTTATGACCAAAACTCCTGCTATTACTATGGAGAAAATTTTATATGACTTAGATGCTGGTAAGATTAAAATTGTAAAAAATACTGAAAAAATCAATTTTATAGACGGTAAATTTAAGGTTGAAACAGAAGATAAGCAAGAGTTTACCACTGATAAAATCTATAACGCCCAAGGCTTTGAAAAAGACTTGACCAAGGCTATAAAAAATGATGACTTGCTCAAAAGTTTATTTAAGAATAGGTTAATAGAAGCAGATGATAAGAAAAATATCAATGTAATGTATCCAAGCTATAACCCTCTTACAAGCAAATACGGTCTAGTAAAAAACTTATATTTAAACGGTATGTGGACTGAAAGTATTGATATTTCTAACAATGATCTCAGATCAGTTTTAATTTCCAGTGAACAGATGGCTAAAGATTTTATGAAAAATTTAAAAAAATAATTTATGGGTATAAGATATTTGTATGATAAATTAACTTTAGGAGGAAATAATAATGGATATAACATTTGCAGGAAATAAAGTAAACTTAGTTGGTGAACCTATAAAAGTCGGTGACAAAGCACCAGCATTTAAAGCAACAAGGAATGACCTAAGCGAGTGGTCAAGCGAAAATTGTGATAACAAAGTAGTAATCTACTCAGTAGCTCCATCTCTTGATACAGATGTATGTGCCCTACAAGCTAAAAAGTTTAACAAAGAAGCTAGCTCCCTTGAAGGAGTAAATGTAGTAACAATTACAGAAGACCTACCATTTGCCCAAGCAAGATTCTGTTCAAACGAAGGAATCGAAAATAACCTAATGATTTCAGACTACAAAGACCGTGAATTTGGAGAAAAATATGGCTTCCTAATGGAAGAAAATAAACTTCTAGCTCGTGGTGTAGTAGTTGTTGATAAAAATGGAGAAGTTGCTTACGTAGAGTATGTACCAGAAGTAACAAACGAAGTAGACTTTGATAAAGCTTTAGAAGAAGTAAAAAAATTAATCTAGAAATACGATCACCAGTTCAAGAGACTGGTGATTTTTATTTGTATAAATGTTAACGTTTTTCTAATTATCAAGTATAATTTATATTAGTAATTATAAAAAATTATGTTGGAGATAAATATGGCTCAATTAATTAAGGTAAATGCCAACCTACTAAATGAAGGATTACAAGTAGAAATTGGCAATGACACTCACAAAGTAATGGTTGATGAACCAGTAGAAGCAGGTGGTACAGATAAGGGCATGAACTCTGGTGAATATTTACTAGTTGCCCTAGCTGGTTGCCAAGCCCTAGTTTTTAAATCTTTTGCAAAAGCAAAGGATCTTCCTTACGAATCACTTAAAATAGAAATTGAAGGTGATGTAGATGTATAAGGACTTATGAAGGGTGACCCAATAGCTAAGCTCATTCCTTCATTTATGGTCTATCCTTCATTTACAAGGATTTTTTTAAGAACAAAGTATTCCTCAGCTTCCATTTCAAAAGTTACTTTAAGAATTTCTGCTTCGTAAACTATTTCACCAGCCTTTACACCTTCTCCTTCACTCTTTAACCACTTAGTAAGAGTTCCACCTTCTGCTGTGGTGTTTAGTACTGGCACCTTTAATTCTTTTCCCTATTTACCTCCAATATTTGCTAGAATTATTATAACTTTTATGCATACATTTTCCCACCTTGATATATTTCTGCCAATATAAAATAACTTAGAGTATAGTAATACTAACAATACTTAAAAACTTTAAGGAGGTTAATAATGAAACTTGGAGTTCATGATTTATTGTTAAGAGAACAAGGAAAAACTAACCAAGATGTCTTAAACGATACTAGAAAAATGGTAAGTGAATTAGACAAGCTTGGATACGATAGATATTGGTTTGCAGAGCACCATGGCTTTGAAAACCTACTTTCAGTTGCACCAGAAATTTTAACAGCATATTTTCTTGCTGAAACAGAAAATATAACTATAGGTACTGGTGGAACTATGGTTATGCACTATTCACCACTAAAGGTTGCAGAAACTTTTAAAACTCTAGCAGAACTTGCTCCCGGCAGGGTCGACCTAGGTATAGGACGTGCACCAGGATCTGGTCCTTTAGAGATGCGTGCCCTAAATCAAAATTTCCCTAGCAAAACTCAAACTTTATATCAGGAAATAAAAGTAATACTAGACTATTTAGAAGATAAGACACCAGATGATCCAGTATATAAAAGAGTAAAGGCTATGCCAAATAAAAACGAAAAACTAGCTACTCCTTGGATGTTAGGATCTACAGGTCAGGCCATGGGTATGGCAGCTGAATGGGGACTTCCTTATTCTCATGCTAAATTTTTTGCAGTGGAAACTCCAGCTAGCCTATTTAGTTCTTATAAAAATAATTTTAAACCTTCTAGCTTTGCCGATAAACCTTATATTTCTATGTCTTATAAGATGTTAATTTCAGATGACAAGGAAGAATTAGAATATTTAGGTAAGGCCTTTGATTATTTCCACTTACAACAAGCAAGAGGAGCATCCCAAGGACTTATCGATCCAGCAATGGTAAAAGACTATGAATTTACCTTAAATGAAGAAGCTTTATTAAAACAATCATATGATAATAGATTTATATTAAAGGGTAGCAAAAAAGAAATTTCTGATATTCTTCATGAAGAAGTAGACCAATTTGAACTAGATGAAATCCTAGCTTTCACACCTATCTACGGAGTAGATAATAGGATTAATACTTACAAGGCCTTAAAAGAAATTTTTGATTAGGAATACAAAAAAACCACTAGTAAATTCTAGCGGTTTTTTTTAATTTTATTAGTTTTGTAATTGCTCATTAGCTTCTAAACTCTCAGCTTCTTCTATATTCATTGCAATTTGTGCATCTTCTAGGTCTTTTGTTTCATAGTCTATATTTACATCATTATAGCGTTTCATACCTGTACCTGCTGGTATAAGTTTACCGATAATGATATTTTCTTTTAGACCCATTAGGTCATCTACTTTTCCTTTTATAGATGCATCTGTAAGAACTCTTGTTGTTTCTTGGAAGGATGCTGCTGATAACCAAGAATCTGTTGCAAGTGATGCTTTTGTGATACCTAGTAATTCTTGGGTATATTCTGCAGGCTCTTTTCCTTCTTCAATCATTTGTTCGTTTACAAGGTTAACATCACGTCTTTCTTGTAGGGAACCTGGTAAGAATTCTGTGTCACCTGATTCATCAATCTTAACTTTTTTAAGCATTTGGCGGGCAATTACTTCGATATGTCTATCATCGATTTCTACCCCTTGGATTCTATATACTTTTTGAACTTCTTTTGTAATATAGTCTTGTACTCCAATTTTGCCAAGTACGTTTAAAACATCGTGTGGATCTAGGGAACCTTCTGTAAGTTGTTGGCCCTTTTCTACTACATCTCCATCACGAACTATGATTCTAGAACCAAATGGAATATTGTATTTTTGTACGCGTCCATCTTCTGATTCGATTTCTACGTCTGTTTTCTTTTCGTTTTGGATGAGGGTTACTGTACCGCTATTTTCTGCAATATAAGCAAGTCCTTTTGGTTTACGTGCTTCAAATAACTCTTCTACCCTTGGAAGACCTGATGTAATTCCTACACCTGCGATACCACCAGAGTGGAAGGTTCTCATTGTAAGCTGTGTACCCGGTTCACCGATTGATTGGGCAGCAATAATACCTACTGCTTCCCCGATATTTACAGGTTTTCCTGTAGCAAGGTTACGTCCATAGCATGCAGCACAAACACCTTGTTTTGCTCTACATTCTAATACTGAACGCAATTTTACTCTTTTAACTCCAGCTGCAACAATTTTTTCTGCTGTATCTTCATCGATTAATTGGTCTTTGGCAGCTAAGGTTTCACCATTTTCATCTTTAATATCTTCAAATGATGTACGACCTACTATACGAGTGTAAAGATTTTCGATTAATTCGTTACCATCTTTAAATTCGTAAGCTTCTACATAACCATTTGTATGACAATCATCTTCTGTAACAATAACATCTTGAGAAATATCTACCATACGACGTGTTAAGTATCCTGAGTCGGCAGTTCTTAGCGCTGTATCTGTAAGACCTTTACGTGAACCGTGGGAAGAAATAAAGTATTCTTGTACAGATAATCCTTCACGGAAGTTTGCTTTTACAGGAATTTCGATAGTTTTACCATCGGCCTGACTCATCAGCCCACGCATACCGCCTAGCTGTCTGATTTGGTTTGTAGAACCACGGGCACCAGAATCAGCAAAGATTTTGATATTATTATCACTACGTAAGTCTGTTAGTAGAGCCTCTGTTACTTTGTCTGTGGTTTCTCTCCAAATATCGATAACTTTTTCATATCTTTCTTCATCTGTGATTAAACCACGTCTGTATAATTTTTCGTAATTATCCACTTCTGCATCTGCATCTGCTATGATATCCCATTTTTCTTTTGGAATAGTAACATCTGCCATAGAAACAGTAAGCCCTGACAATGTTGAGTATTTATAACCTGTTTGTTTGATGTAGTCAAGTACTTCTGCAGTTTTTATATTACCATGTCTTCTAAAGCATCTATCTACGATATCTTTTAACACTCCAGAATCTGCCACTTGGTTAATTTCTAGAGAATATGGATCTTCTTTTCTATTTACATATCCTAAATCTTGTGGGATACCTTCATTATAGATAAATCTACCTACGGAAGATTCGACGATTTGACCAGGATCTTCTGGTGAATGTTTTACTCTAACACTTACCCTAGATTGGTATTCTACATCTCCTGCAAGAAGAGCTTTTTTCATCTCATTTGTAGATTCAAATACCATGCCTTCACCTTTGGCACCTTCTTTTATAGTTGTTAGGTAATAAGCCCCTAGCACCATATCTTGAGAAGGAGAGGTAATTGGTTTACCATCCTTTAGTCCAAGAATGTTATTTGTAGACATCATTAAAAGTCTTGCTTCTATTTGTGCCTCATTTGATAAAGGTAAGTGGATAGCCATTTGGTCTCCATCAAAGTCGGCGTTAAAGGCATTACAAGCAAGTGGATGAAGCTTCATTGCCTTTCCTTCTACCAAAACTGGCTCAAAGGATTGAATACCTAGTCTGTGTAGAGTCGGAGCACGGTTTAGTAAAACTGGGTGATCTTTTATAACTTCTTCTAGGACATCATAAACTCTTGGATCTTTTTTCTCTACCATTTTTTTAGCAGATTTTAAGTTATGAGCCATACCACGGTCTACTACCTTATTCATAATAAAGGGTTTGAATAATTCAAGGGCCATTTCTTGTGGTAGACCACATTGGTTAAATTTAAGGTCTGGTCCTACTACGATAACTGAACGACCTGAGTAGTCTACACGTTTACCGAGTAAGTTTTGTCTAAATCTACCTGACTTACCCTTTAGTAAATCAGAAAGTGATTTCATATTTCTATTTGATGCACCAGTTACTGCACGACCACGACGTCCGTTGTCGATTAGGGCATCAACTGCTTCTTGAAGCATTCTTTTTTCGTTACGAACGATGATTTCTGGAGCACCAATATCTAAAAGTCTTTTTAATCTGTTATTTCTATTTATAACACGCCTATAAAGATCATTTAGGTCAGATGTAGCAAATCTACCACCTTCAAGTTGTACCATTGGTCTAAGTTCTGGCGGCATAACTGGTAGTACATCTAAAATCATCCATTCTGGACGGTTTCCTGATGTCATAAAAGCATCTACAACTTCAAGTCGTCTTGAAATTCTAACTTTCTTTTGACCTGTAGATTCTTCTAATTCTTTTAGTAATATTTCGTATTCTTTTTCTAAATCAATAGTTGCAAGCAGTTCTTTAACAGCTTCTGCCCCCATTGCAGCGTTAAATTCTAAGTCATCTGGATGTAGTTCTAGGGCTTCTTGGTATTGAGTTTCTGAGATTTCTTCTTTAAAAGCAAAGCCAGATTCACCAGGATTTATTACTACATAAGATGCAAAGTAAAGAATTTTTTCAAGGATTCTTGGGCTCATATCTAAAAGTAGTCCCATTTTTGATGGTATACCTTTAAAGTACCAAATGTGTGATACTGGAGCTGCAAGCTCTATATGGCCCATTCTCTCACGACGTACTTTTGCTTTGGTAACTTCAACACCACATTTTTCACAAACTACGCCTTTATATCTAATTCTCTTGTATTTACCACAAGAGCATTCATAATCTTTTGTTGGTCCAAAGATTTTTTCACAAAATAGACCATCTTTTTCTGGTTTAAGGGTTCTATAATTTATTGTCTCAGGTTTTTTAACTTCACCATGAGACCAGGATCTGATTTTTTCAGGGGATGCGATTTTCATCCTCATCCCGTCAAATTGTGTTAATTCGCTCATAAATCTCCCTATTCTAATTCTTCGATACTAAATCCTTGGCTATCAGTTTCTTCATATCTAGTTTCAAACTCATCGTCTGCTAAGATATCATCACTGCTTTCAACATTTTCTTCATCTTTTACAGCAGTTTGATTAGCTTCTATATTTGAAACTTCCTCAGTTGAGTTTTGAGTTAAAGATCTGGTTTGGGATTTAATTTTTGATGCATCTATTTTATCTACTTGGCTAAATCTATCTTGTTCATCAACATTTTCTTTTAGCTCAATAACACTTCCTTCTTGGTCAAGTAACTCTACATCAAGAGCAAGTGATTGTAGTTCTTTAACTAGTACTTTAAATGATTCTGGTGTACCTGGTTCTGGGATATTTTCACCTTTTACAATAGCTTCATATGTTTTTACACGTCCTGTAACATCATCTGATTTTACAGTTAGGATTTCTTGTAGGGTGTGGCTTGCTCCGTATGCTTCTAGCGCCCAAACTTCCATTTCTCCAAATCTTTGTCCACCAAATTGTGCCTTACCACCTAGTGGTTGTTGGGTTACTAGTGAGTATGGACCTATTGATCTAGCGTGGATCTTTTCTTCTACCATGTGGTGAAGTTTTAGCATATACATTACCCCAACTGTTACTGGGTTTTCAAAACTTTCGCCTGTTCTTCCATCACGTAGCTCGATTTTTCCTGTTTTGTTAATGTATGGAGCAGTTTGTGCTGCTTCTTCTAGGGCATCTTCGATTTCTAAATCTGTTGCCCCATCAAATACTGGTGTTGCAACTTTCCATCCCATAGTTCTTGCAGCAAGACCCATGTGTACTTCTAGTACTTGTCCAAGGTTCATACGACTTGGGATACCTAGTGGGTTTAAGCAGATTTGTACTGGTGTACCATCTGGTAAAAATGGCATATCTTCACGTGGTAATATACGAGAAACAACCCCCTTGTTACCGTGACGACCACACATTTTATCCCCAACCATGATTTTTCTTTTGGTTGCTACATAAACTCTTATTACTTTATTTACACCTGGAGATAGTTCATCTCCATCTTTTTTGTTATATTCTTTTACATCTACTACAATACCTTCTTCACCGTGTGGTACTTTTAGTGATGTATCACGTACTTCACGAGCTTTTTCACCAAAGATTGCTCTTAGTAATCTTTCTTCTGGTGATAGTTCAGTTTCTCCTTTTGGAGATACTTTTCCTACTAGGATATCACCCGATTTTACTTCAGCTCCGATTCTTATGACCCCATTTTCATCAAGGTCTTTTTTCATATCTTCGCCGACATTTGGTATATCTTTAGTAATTTCTTCTGCACCTAGTTTTGTTTCACGGGCTTCACATTCGTGTTCTTCTATGTGAACTGAGGTTAGTACGTCATCGATTACTAATTCCTCGTTAAGAAGCATGGCATCCTCAAAGTTATAACCTTCCCATGTTGTAAAGGCTATTAGGATATTTTTACCTAAGGCAAGCTCTCCATTTTGTGTAGATGGACCATCTGCTAAGATTTCATTAGCTTCTACTTTGTCACCTTTTCTTACTAGAGGTCTTTGGTTTATGGTTGTACCTTGGTTGGCTCTTTCGAATTTTAATAATTCGTAGGAGTCAATTTCTCCATCAGAATCTCTTTTTACTTTTATTTGGTTATCACCAACATAAACAACTTCTCCAGCATTTCTTGAAACTATACAAACACCAGAGTCTTTTGCAGCTCTATGCTCAATTCCTGTAGCAATGATTGGCGCTTCTGCTTTTAATAGTGGAACTGCCTGACGTTGCATGTTGGCACCCATTAGAGCACGGGTACTATCATCATTTTCTAAGAATGGGATTAGTGATGCTCCAACTGATACGATCTGTTGAGGAGAAACGTCCATGTATTGGATTTTTTCTCTTGGGTAGATGTCGTTTTCTCCATTAAGACCACGACCTGATACTCTTTCGTTTATAAATCTATTTTCTTCATCAAGAGGTTCGTTGGCTTGGGCAATAATGTAGTTATCTTCTGTATCTGCTGTTAGATAATCTATTTCATCTGTAACAACTCCACCTTCTTTTACAACCCTATATGGAGTTTCGATAAATCCATATTTATTAATTCTTGCATAGGTTGTTAGAGATGTTATAAGACCGATATTTGGTCCTTCTGGAGTTTCTATTGGACAGATTCTACCATAGTGAGAATCATGAACGTCACGTACTTCAACTCCTGCTCTATCTCTTGATAAACCGCCTGGTCCTAGAGCTGATAATCTTCTTTTATGTGTTAACTCACTCATAGGATTTGTTTGGTCCATAAATTGTGAAAGTTGGGAGCTACCAAAGAATTCTTTTATAACAGCTGTTACAGGTTTTATGTTGATTAACCCTTGTGGTGTAGCTAAATCTGGATCTTGAGTTGTCATTCTTTCGCGAACAACTCTTTCCATTCTAGCAAGTCCCACTCTAAATTGGTTTTGTAATAATTCTCCAACACCTCTTACACGACGGTTACCTAAGTGGTCAATATCATCAACTTCTCCAATTCCTTCAAATAGGTTAAATTGGTAGTTTACAATTGCAAGTAGGTCTGCTTTTGTAACATTTTTTGGAGACAATTCTTTTTTACGAGCATTCATAGCTACTAGAATTTCATCCGCTGAATCATGTTGGTCTATGATTTCTCTCATAACTGGGTAGTAAACTTTTTCTGAGAATTCATCAACATCGTAGTCAACATCTCTTAACTCTTCAAAAGAAGTGATATCTACAAAGTGGTTACCAACTATTCTTAAAACTTGATCTTCTCCATCAGTATTTACTTTTATAATATCAACAGAGTTTATACCTGCATTTTCAATAGCAATTGCAGTAGCACGATCAATAGTATCGCCTTCTTTTACAAAAAGTTCTCCTGTTTCACCATCGATAACATCACTTGCAGCAACTCTACCTTCAATTCTTGGCCATAGGGCAAGTTTTAAATTGTATTTATATCTTCCTACTTTTGCTAAATCATATCTTCTATCATCAAATAATAGGTTGTTGATAAGATTTTGTGAAGATTCTAAACTTGCTGGGTCTCCCGGTTTTAATTTTCTGTAAATTTCAATTAAAGCCTCTTCACTAGTTTCAGAATTTTCTTTTTCTAAAGTAGTTCTAAGATGTTTTGTATCTCCAAGTGCATTTATAATTTCATCATCAGTTTCAAATAAAAGTGCACGCACTAGAGTTGTTGCTGGTAGTTTACGAGTTCTATCAAGACGTACGTTTACAGTATGACTTGCATCTGTATCAAACTCAATCCAAGCTCCTCTATTTGGGATTACAGTTGAAGAATATAATTTATCCCCAGCTTTGTCTGTTTCTTCTGCATAATAAACGCCAGGTGAGCGAACAAGTTGGCTTACAATTACCCTTTCTGCACCATTTATAACAAAGGTTGCAGAATCTGTCATCATTGGGAAATCACCCATGAAAACTTCTTGCTCTTTTACTTCTTCAGTTTCTTTATTTATAAGTCTTGCTTTAACTTTAAGGTCACGGGAATAAGTTGTATCCTTATATTTAGTCTCTTGGATAGTATATTTTGTTTCTTCATCAAATTCGTATCCAACAAATTCCAAAATTAGGTTTCCATTATAATCTTCGATTGGGGAAATATCTTCTAAAATTTCACCAAGACCTTCATCAAGGAACCACTCGTATGAATCTTTTTGAACTTTTAGTAAATTAGGTAGATCTAAGACTTGAGGGAATTTGGAAAAGCTCACTCTCTCAGTTCTTCCAAATTTCTCGTTGTGATATTGGGCCATTAATTAAAAACTCCTTATCTTTTAAAAACACAAAAGGCTAAAAATACGAAAATATCTTAGCCTTAAGAACGAATAAAAATCTCTTGTGTATAGATTTCTAGCAATACTTAATTATACTATGCTTAACTAGGTTTTGTCAAGCTAAACTTACTAAATTATATAATATTAGTTTTTATAGTGTGCTCTTTACCCAAAAGCTCATTCTCACTATGACCTATTACAATGCCACTTACAGGGTAGAATCCCTCATCAAGATTCAGTTTTTCAATATATTTTCCTTCATCACCTAAGGCATAAAACACTCCTCTAATGTAGCAAGAACCTAGGCCAAGGCTAATTGCAGCAAGATGAATATTTTCTAAAACACAACCAGCATCTTGAAATCTTAAGTCATTCTCCTTATTATCAGATGAAAAGATGATTAATAAGGGTGCATTAAATAGAGAATCTGCCTTTTTATCTAGCTTATCCATATATTCCTTACTGATTTCTTCTATTAAAGATTTATCCTTTATAACCGTTAGACGTGACTTATCATAAGCACCCAGCCCTATAGGTGCCTTGTAAGCTGCATCTATTAGTTTTTCAATATCTTTATCAGACACTTTTTGATCTGTAAATTTTCTGGTAGAGACACGTTTTTCTAATACTTCATAAAAATCCATAAATTACCTCACTTTACTATTACTATACGAATTTTACCTATTATTGCGACCTATATTTGACAGATTTTATGGGTAAATAAATCCTAAATATAAGCCTTTTATGTTATAATGAGACCAATGGAGGAGATATGAAAGATACAGTTAAATTTTTTAGTATAGTAACCGGAATTTATAGGTCTCTAGTTACTATTTTATTTTTACTAGGAATAGGATTTACTATCCTAGTTGATACTAGCCTACTAATATCATTTTTAGATTTACTAGGTTTTCAGGGTATATCAGCAAGTATTGTAAAGCCAATATTTATATTGCTATTTGCCCTATTATTTATAGTAAACTTAATTATTACTAGACACATCTATAAGGCTGGTGATACGGGAGAATACCACCTTTCAAACTTTGTGTTTGGCCTATTATTTTTAGCCCTAACAGCATTTTTCTATATAACATTTAGAAATCTTACTACAAACCTAATTTTTGTATTATTTGGCTTAAATGGACTTTTAGTTTTAAATTCACTTTTAGGATTAGTAACTAAGGCCCGTGGTCTTTATCCAATATATGAAACAAAGGCAAATGAAACTAAAAGAACCAATGATTTTATAGAATTTGATGATGTTGTAGTGGAAAAAGAAACAAACACAAATAACACCATTGGCGTTAACAATGTGGTAGAAAATACTGCAGAGTCAGAGGTAGTTAAAGAAAAAGATGATAAACCTCTTAAAAAAGCTCAAATAAATGAAGAAACTAAAGCTATAGACCAAAATGAAGTAGCTAAGGAAGCTAAAAAAGCTGAGCGCAAAGTAGTAGAAAAAGATCAGAAAATAGTCTTTGAAAGTAATAATGTAGCTACTAACAAAAAAGAAGTAGCAAATCCAAAGGCAGCCACCAATAAAATTTCCTATGAAAATAAGGATAAAGATGGAGTAACCTATGGAGAAGATGAAGCAGATAAGATAAAAAAAGAAAGAGAAGATAAAGTTTTTAATAAAGACCAGTTTACTAGAATAAATATAGACGATATTAATAAAGATAAAAAGTAAAAAATCGAGGTGGATTATGGACGAAAACTATTTTAAACTTCTAAAGGAATATTATCCGAGCAAGGCTGATCTAAGAAATAAGCTTATATCATTAAATGCTAAGCTCTACTTACCTAAAGGCACAGAATACTTTTTTTCGGATGTACACGGCGAAGCCCCAGCCTTCCTACAACTATTAAAGTCTGCATCTGGAAATATTAGAGAAAAAACCTCTATCCATTTTGGAGAAACTCTTTTAAAAGAAGAGCAAGACAAGCTTTGCGAATTAATTTATAATCCCAAGGAAGTCCTCCACGATATGGAAATGAATGGAGAGCTTACAGAAGATTATCTAACTATAACCATTCATAGGCTAATAAGCTTATTTAGATTTGTTTCTACTAAATATGCTAAAAGTTATGTAAAGAAAAAATTTGGCTACTTATTTACTGATATTGTGGATGAACTCTTATATACCAACGATTCTGAGTTTAACAAAAAACAATACTACGATAAGTTAGTAGAAAATATTGTAAGATACGATAACGCCCAAGATTTTATAGTAACCATTACAACCCTTATCCAAAGAATAAGTGTAGACAAACTCCATGTTGTTGGAGATATTTACGACCGTGGTCCTTCTCCTCAAATAATTATGGACGAACTTTTAACTTTCCCAAACGTCGATATCCAGTGGGGCAACCACGATATAGAATGGATGGGAGCTGTAGCTGGCAACAAGGCCCTAGTTGCAGCATGTATAGCGAATGCAATTTCTTATAACAACTTTGATATGCTAGAAGATGGTTATGGTATAAACCTAAGACCCCTTTACGAATTTGCAATCATAACTTATAAGGATGATCCATGCGAATTATTTATGCCAAGGATATTTGATAAAAACCTTTATGATAACATCAGCTCAGAAATAGCTGCCAAGATGTTTAAAGCCATATCTATAATCCGTTATAAGCTTGATGGCAGGCTTTTAGAACGTAATCCCGATTTTAATATGGAAGATAGAAACTTCCTAAAAATCATAGATTTTGAAAACAAAACCTACAAGGGTGCATCTTTAAAAGATGGACATTTCCCAACAGTCGACCCAAAAAATCCCCTTAAATTAACCAAAGCAGAAGAAGCAGTAATAGATGCGCTAGCCCTAGACTTTAAACGTGGGGTAAAACTAAACCGCCACATAGAATTTTTATACGAACATGGGGCAATTTATAAAATCGAAAATGGTTCCCTATTATTTCATGGATGCATCCCTCTAAATGAGGATGGAACTTTTATGGATGTAGAGATATGGGGCAAGAATTACTCAGGTAAGGACCTATTTGATAAATTTGATGAGATTGCAAGATCTGCTTATTACAATAACGACCAAGCTTCATTAGATATAGTTTGGTACTTATTTTACGGCAAACAATCCCCACTCTTTGGGAAATCTCAATTTTCCTACTTTGAAAATATCTTTATAGAAGAGGAAGAATTAAGAAAAGAAATCTATAACCCTTACTACAAATTATCCAACCAAGAAGAAATAGTAGATATGATCTTAGATGAATTTGGAGTCACTGGAACTCGTAGGCGAATTGTAAATGGCCATGTGCCAGTAAAAACTAAAAAAGGCGAACTACCAGTAAAGGCCAAGGGCAAATTATATGTAATAGATGGCGGTATAGCTAAACCATATCATGCTAAAACGGGAATTTCTGGTTACACCCTAGTATTTAACTCCCATGCAGTTTCCCTAGCTGAGCATAACAACTACGAATCAATCACAGATGAGGTTAGCTCTTATAGGCCAAATATAAAAGAAATAGAAGTTCTCCATCCAAGAATGCTAATAAAAGATACAGATGAGGGCAAAGATATCAGGCAAAGAATAGAAGTTTTAGAAGAACTTTTAGAAAAGTACGATAGTTTATAGGAGTAATATGTGAAAAGAAAACACTACAACCTAATATCTATTGCCTTGTGGATTGTAGCTTTAATTTTAATTTTTGCATTTAATAATCCATTTGCTACGAGTATCACTTGGAATATATTTCTAGCTATATTACTTGCTATAATAGGAATCATCTTATCCTATGCTAGTAACAAATGTCCTTATTGCAACAGCTCAATAAACGATAATTTAATAAAACCTGCAAAATACTGTCCATACTGTGGTAAAGATATTTCTAAATTTTAAATTAATTTTTAATCAAAAACTTATGAATGAAAATAAAAAAAGATGCGGTAGATATTTCTACTCGCATCTTTTTTATAATTTACATTTTTTCTGGTTCTGGATAGTCTTCACCAAAAGTATCTACTGTTACTTTTTTAATTTTCACTTCATCTACTGGTCTATCAGATCTGTCAGTTTTACTTTCAGCAATTTTATCTACCACATCCATACCTTCACTTACTTTACCAAAAGCTGCATAGTCCCCATCTAAGTGTGGGCTATCTTTGTGCATAATAAAAAATTGACTGCCGGCTGAGTTTGGCATCATAGATCTTGCCATAGATAATACTCCTGCTTTGTGAGCTAAATCATTTTTAAAACCATTTGATGCAAATTCGCCTTTTATTCCATAGCCTGGGCCACCCATACCTGTTCCTTCAGGGTCTCCCCCTTGAATCATAAATCCTTTTATAACTCTATGAAAAATAAGGCCATCATAGTAGCCCTTGTTTATAAGTGAAATAAAGTTATTAACTGTATTTGGTGCTATTTCAGGATATAATTCAGCTTTGATTATATCTCCATTTTCCATTTCAAATGTAACTATTGGATTAGTCATATTTACCTCTTTCCTTAAATTTCTGATATATAATTTATATCCAAAATCTCTTTAAAAGAAACATTACTCTGATTTTTCATCATCGTAATCTTTATCTTTATCTCCAAGGGCAGCTGTGTGGGTAAATACTGGATAGCCATCTATAAAGGCATCGTCTAGACTTAATCTTCTTTTATCAAATTCTATCTTACGATAGTAATCCCTTATTACTTCTAAAAACACTGCTGTATTAAAATTATTTACTACATCTGTAAAGGTAAATTTTTCCTTAAAGTTATAGTTATTTCTAACTGTTATTTTATTTTTTGCAGAGTTATACTTTATTTTTGAAGAACCTATATATCGTTCTAGGTTGAAGTGATTTTTTTTATCAACTATTTCAAATCTTTTAATCTGATTAATTATAAAATCTTTATCATAATCCTTGTTGTGGATTTCTTTAATAGTTTCTTTTACTGTTTTGTAAATTTCTCCGCTCTCTTCATCTTGGATAGCTTCTATATCATCTTTAAATATATCTTCTAAGTCTGAGAAATAGTCTTCATCTATCTTTTTGACATTAAATTTACTTACAGCTACCTTATCCAAAGATTTTCTAATAAGTGGATCTATCTTTGTTCTAGATATCTGTCCATCATCATTTACTTTTAAGCTGTTTGTAGCAGTGTTTATTTCTACGACACTACCCTCATCATCATATTTTAGATAAACACCTTTGTATTCAATTGTTTCTAAATCTAATATAATAAGAACATCACTTTCTTCATCAAAGAAAAGTGTTTGAATTTTATTTTCATTACTAAGTCTATTTAGCTTCTTCTTTATACTACTAGCTTTATTCATTCGTCCCCCTAGCATTTTCTAAAACTGTCTAGTTTATGTTGATTATATCATCAATTTGTAAAGTTTATGTTAAATAAATTAAAATAGCCTTAGAATAAAAATCTAAATGGATAAAATATTATTACAAAGATAATAGAGCCTAGTTTTTATAGAAAATTTATTTCAGAAATTTCTTTACCAGATAGATTTTCTTTACTCCTTTCATCAACTCTCTTATTTGATAAAAGGCTAGCGGCTGCTTGCTATATACATCAATAGGATTTGTAATTAAACTTACCCTGCCTACCCTTGTAAGAGATTTTTTGTAATCAATTTGCTTATAGTTATTAGGATTATGATTTTTATTATCCTTATAGATATTTTCTAATTCACCTATAAGTTCTTTATTTTTTCTAGAACTTGCAAAAACAGCAGCATCTTTTATATCTTTATTTCTCTGTCCATTTTGATAAATATCTTTAAAATAAGCTATTAATTCCCCTAGACCATCTTTTTGGCTTCTCTTAAAAATCTTTGCCATCTTTTCTTTCATGTATCTCCTCTGTTAAAAATTATACTTATACCATACTAGTTTAGATATATTTTATTATAAAAAAAGCTTTAAGGTAACCCCTAAAGCTTTAGCTTATAATTTTTATTTAATTTTAGTACCAACCATTAGCTGCCCAGAATTGTTGAGCGCGTTCCCAAGATCCGTATCTTTGTGCAACATAGTTATCAGCTGCTGCTTCTTGTTGAGCAGGGCTTGCACCGTAAGGTACTAGGGATGGGTTTAATTGGTATCTACCATAGTATCCACCATTTGGATTGTAAGCTGAGTATGAACCACCACTTTCTCTTTGAGCAATCCATTCTTTAGCCCAGCTTGATGAACCTTGATAAGATTGTTGTTGTGCTGGTTGTTGGTAAGTTTGTGTTTGTGTTGTTGTTTGAGTTTGAGCTGCTTGTTTGTTGTTATTGCTTGTAGCTTGGTTTTGAGCTGGTGCTTGTTGAGCTTCTTGAGCTTTTTGGTTTTCAATTCTTGCTTGTCTAAATGATTCTAAAAGGTCGTGGTATACATATCCTTCTTTATCATTAGCTTTTACTTTTACATAACCATTTTCAGCAAGACCTAGTACTTCTACTTCTGTATCTGCTTTTAAAACTTCAATTACTTTTGAATCAAGGTCAGCACCATCTCTAAAGTTTGCATCTGCAACTAATTTTGTATTATCAAGTACGTGGAACCATTTTGTTACTACGTAAGCTTCTTTTCCGTTAAAGTCGATTTTTGTCCAATCTCCTTCTTCAGAAATTACTTCGTAAGATTTTTCTTTATCATCTATAAGACCGATAACATTGTCACCTTCACGAGCTTCTGTTCTAACATTTACACCTTGAGCTAGGTTTTTATCAATTGCAAGTTTTGCAGCTTCTGAGTCTTTTGCTCCAAATCCTATTACTGATGGAATTACTAGCGCTGCTGCAAGAGCGTATTTTTTAAAGTTAATCATTTATTCTATCCTTTCAATAGCCTTTCCGGCTCAATTTTCAATTTAAGTTTAATATAGTTTGTAACAAAGGTTACAAATTGTTAACATTACGTTTTAACAAGTGTTATTATACAAGCTAATTGTGTAGTAAATATGTAGAATTGATTATTTTTAATTTAATAGTTGAAAATAGCTAGGTTGCTTTATTTATAATACTTTGCATAGATAATTAGGCGTATAGACCTTAAAATTTTTCTAAATCTTTTAGAGACTTTTTAGATATTTAATAAAAATCACCCGAATTTTTTATATAAAATATCTCTTAAAATTAAACTTATATATGAATAATAGGTAACTATTTTGTTACAACTTATCTATTTAAACATTTAATATCCCTTAAATTTGCCCAGTTTTTTCTAATGTAGTAAAATTTTATTAATTATAGAAGAAAGTGAGAACTAAATGATCAACGTTTTTCTACTTTGTGGTGGCCCTTCTAGTGAGCATGATATTTCACTAAGAAGTGCTTTAAACATTAGTCAAAGTTTAAATAAAAGTAAATATGATACCAAACTAGTTTATATAGATAAAAAAGGGGCTTTTTCTAAACCCTATGATGTTATAGAAACTAAGGATGAATTTGATTTAGTAAAAGAAACAAAAAAAAATATAGCTGGATCTATTGCAGATTTTTTACAAGTTTTAAAAAACTATAGTCCAAGTAATACTATTATTATCCCAGCCATCCACGGAACTTATGGTGAAGATGGTACTATCCAAGGATTTTTAGACTGTATAAGATTTCCTTATATAGGTAATGGCTTATTATCCTCTGCCCTATGTATGGATAAGGTAACTACTAATGATATTTTTGAAAAAAATGGACTTTCCCAAGCTAAATATCTTTATACATATAAAGAAGGTTTTGATGATGACTTCACAGAAAAGTGCATAGATGAGATAGGACTACCTTTAATAGTAAAACCTTCTGCCAATGGATCCTCTGTTGGCGTTAGCAAGGTTGAAAATAAAGATGAACTAGTAGAAGCTATAAAAGAAGCCTTAAAATACGATCAAAAAGTCTTAGTTGAAGAATTAATAGATGGGCAAGAAATAGAAATTGCCATTATCGGTGGGGGTGATAATTTAGATGCTTCTGTTCCAGCTGCCTACATCACCAACCACAAGTTTTTGGACTATGATGCAAAATACTTCGATAATGAAACCATAGCCCAAGTACCCTATGAAATGGAAGAAGTATATAAAATAGAGGCCATAGAATTTGCAAAGGAATGCTATAAGGCTGCAGGCTGTGAAGGTTTTGCTCGTGTAGATATTTTTTATACTAAGGAAAATAAGTTTTTTATAAATGAGATAAATACCTTCCCAGGCTTTACCCCTACTTCATTTTTTGCAAGACTTGCTATGGATATGTACGGGGAAGATTTTGATTTTGTTCTTGATAAATTAATAGATGATGGTTTTAGGAGATTTGAATGATAAAAAGAACTTTAGGTCACATTGCAAAGATGCTAGGCGGGGAAATTTCTGACCCTAGCAAAGAAGATACACTCATTGAAGGCATTTCTACAGATTCTAGAACCATAAGCCCAAATAACTTATACATTCCTTTAATCGGTGAAGTATTTGATGGTAGGATTTTTATAAAAGAATGTGAAAATAAGGGAGCTGCTGCTTTTCTTATAGATAAAGACTTTGAGATTAATAAAAATATTTCAATTCCTTATATATTAGTAGCAGATACAGGAAAAGCCCTTAGAGATCTTGCAAGAGCTTATAGAAACGAACTAGATATCAAAATAATTGGTATTACTGGTTCAAATGGAAAAACAACTACTAAAGACCTACTAGAATCTACTTTAAAAGAAAAATACAAAGTTCAAAAAACAATGGGTAATTTAAATAATGAGATTGGTGTACCAAAAACTATCCTATCCTTAGATGAAGAAACAGAAATAGGAATCATAGAACTTGGTACAGACAATTTTGGTGATATTGCCCTTACAACCCGTATCGCCCAGCCTGATATAGCTGCAATTTTAAATATAGGTGATAGCCACCTACATAATTTAAAAAGTAGAGAAGGCATTGCCAAGGCAAAAATGGAAATAACTGAGGGCTTAGCTGAAGATGGTATATTTATCTACAATATAGATGACCCTATTTTAGCAAAAGAAGTTCCTACTTATAATGTTGATCAAAAAGTATTAGCCTTTGGGACAAGTGATGATGCTGATTTTAAAATAACACCAGTGGCTGGCAATAATTCTGATGTTGAGTTTAAAAATGAAGCTACAGTTTATAAAGTACCTCTTTTAGGCGACCACCAAATTTATAACGGTGGGATTACAGCAATGATTGGACAAATCCTAGGTCTAAGTGAAAAACAAATCCAAGATGGCCTAAAAAAAGTTAAAGCTAGCCACAATAGGTCTGCCCTCTTAGAACTACATGGTTTTGATATCCTAGATGATTCCTATAAATCAAACCCTCAAGCTCTTTTAACAGGACTGAATACAACCTATACACTAAAGGGCTATAAAAATAAAATTGTAGTTTTGGGAGATATGTTAGAACTTGGAGAAAATGAAAAAGAACTGCACTATGATGTAGGAACAAAAATAGATCCAAATGAAATCCACTATGCCCTTTTTTATGGACCATTATCTTATGAGATGTATAAGGGTGCTTTAGAAAATTTTCCAAACAACCGTGCCTTTTATTTTAAGTCTAAGGCTGATGCCTGTGATAAGCTTAAGCAACTTATTACCAAATCAACCTTAGTTTTAGTAAAAGGTAGCCACGGTATGCACATGGAAGAAATTATAGAATGTGTTAGAACACTTAAAATTTAAGGAGCAATAATGATATATACAGTAACCTTAAACCCATCTATAGACTTATTCGTTGGCCTAGATGAAATAAAACTAGGCGAGCGAAATGATGTAAAAAGTGAACGTATCCTACCTGGCGGTAAGGCCTTAAACGTATCAAGAGTCCTATCTGCCCTTAGAATACCAACCATTGCAACAGGTTTTGTTGGTGGTTTTCAAGGCCAATTTATAAAAGATTGGCTACAAAATGAAGATATCATGACAGATTTTGTGGAAATGAAGGAAATAAACCGTACAAACGTTAAAATTTACGAAAATAAAAGAGAAACCTATATTAACTTTCCAGGACCAAATATCTCGTCTGAAGAAGTAGATGAGCTTTTGTATTACCTCTCAAGAGTAAGAGAAGGAGATACTATCATCTTTGGTGGATCTGTTCCACCTATGCAAGAAAATATGGATGAGGATATCTATGATAGGTTACTATCAGTTGCCAAAGCCAATGGAGCAGAATTTGTGGCAGATGTACCTAGCCAATACTTGTTAAACATGGTAAAAGAAAAACCTCTTTTAATAAAACCAAATGGCTATGATGTGGCAAAAATATTTGATGCAAATATAAAATCAAAATTTGACTACATCCCTTACGGCAAAAAACTAATAGAAATGGGTGCCAAAAATGTAATCATTTCTTATGGGGCCAATGGTTCTATGCTTTTTACAGGAGATAAGGTTTATGAATCAAATGAAATAGAAGATGGCAGAGAAATTGTAAATACAAATGCCTGCCGTGATGCAATGATAGCAGGATTTTTGGCAAATATGGCTAAGGATAATGATCCAATAGAAGCCTACAGAATGTCAGTAGCCTCCGCATCTGCAACAGCCAGAGTCATAGACCTACCAACCCATGATCAAATAGTAACCATGCTTGATTATGTAGAAATAGAAGAGATTGAATAAGTATAAAACCACTGGAGGGATGCCCCCTCCTTTTTATATAAATTTATAATAAAATCTAACTATTTAAATGAAAGGTTGTATGATGAAAGTTAAATCTATAATTATAGGTTTTCTAATGGCTTCTTTATTAGTGGCTTGCTCAAGTTCTCCTAAAATTACGGACACAAACTATGAGCAAGATATTGCACAAATAGATGACCTAGAAATCAAACTAGTAAATCACGGGATAATTGAAGATAAAAATTCTTTTGAAAATAATCAAAAGCTAGATGAATTGTTTAATAATTTAGAGACTGACCAATTAATATACCTAACTGAAGTAGAGATTAGTAGTCAAAACCTTGATCACACCCTAGATTTCTCAGCCACTGATAGTAATGACAATGAAATCAGACCGGCCCATAGATTACTAATTGCAGGAAAGCCCGAAATTTGCAAGGTATATTTTGTAATTGATAAAGATACTGAGATTTCTAAATTTAATGCTATTATAGAAAAAGGTGGAAAAGTATCAACTCACAGTTTTTCTATTAACTATGATAATGACTAAAGAGGTAGAAAATAATGATAATATGGAAGATATTTATTTGATATTTATTTTATAATAAAAGATAGAAGCCATGAGAATTAGCTATGGCTATGATAGATAAAAACGAGAAGTTTTTTAAGCTTCTCGTTTTATTATTTTATTTCCCTATATTTTTTTATTAAATGTATCATATAAATTAACATAGCTAGGGCAAGGATACCTGATATAATTCTTCTTGGCATTCCTACTTCAACTATAAGAATACTGTAAGCAAAAAGTGAAACTATAGCTATTATAAATACAGTTATTACTATTACTCTAAGAATAGTCCTCTTTTTCGGATCAATATTTTTATACTCTGCTTTACTCATAATCACTTTAAAGTATCTTATAGCAAGCATAATTACAACAAAATATAGTATCTTTCCTAGTATTTCCATGATTTTCCCTTTCAAAAAAAGCTGGTTAGAATTATTATCTATTTCTTAACCAGCTTTTAAAATCTTATCTATTTTTATCTAAGTAAATTAATTCTTTTAAAGCTTCTACAGCTACCTTTATAGCCATTTCAGTATCATGGACTACTGGATTAGCTAAACCCTTTTTTTGTCTTTCTTGGTTAGCCACAACTAAAAAGCATGATCCCGCCTTAACTCCTAGGTAGTTAGCTACTGTAAATAAAGCTGCTGACTCCATTTCGCTAGCTAAAGTACCCATTTTAAGCCAAGCATTCCATTTATTTTCTAGTTCATAAGATATTGGCATTTTATCTGGCTCATGTTGGCCATAAAAGCTATCCTTACATTGGACAACTCCTATGTGACTTTTTTGATTTAGCTTATCACTAGCATTTTTTAGGGCAGTTGTTACTTCAAAATTACTTACCGCAGGAAATTCTATGGGTGCGTATTCCTTGCTAGTTCCCTCAGCTCTTATGGCAGCATTTGCTATAACCACGTCTCCACTTTTTATATCTTCTTGCATACCTCCACAAGTTCCTACGCGGATAAAGGTATGGGCTCCAATTTTTGCAAGTTCTTCCATAGCAATAGCTGCTGACGGTCCCCCTATACCTGTAGATGTTACAGAAACTTTTTCTCCATTTAAGTATCCAGTATAGGTTATATACTCGCGGTTATCTCCCATAAGTTTTGCATCCTCAAAATGAGCTGCAATCTTTTCGCACCTTTTTGGATCGCCAGGAAGGATTACATACTTTCCTATATCATTTTCATCAACACCTATATGGTATTGCTTGCTATCTTCACTATAGTTCATAATTGCTCCTAATTAAATTTATGGCAATTCAATTTTCGTAAACTCTATGTTATTGCGATTTAAAAGTTCTACTGCATAATCATCCATCCTATAGGCCTCACCATAATAAATTTTGCTAATACCTGCTTGGATTAAACTTTTAGTACAATTAAGGCATGGGAAATGTGTCACATAACATATGCAATCTTTTACAGATATTCCTTCTTTGGCACAGTATAAAAGCGCATTCATTTCAGCATGAATGGTTGCTATGCAGTGGCCATCACGCATGGTGTGTCCTATCTCATCGCAATGTGGATTGCCTTTTATAGAACCATTATACCCAGTTGTAACTATCCTATGCTCATTATTTACTATTACACAACCCACATAGGCCCTATCACATGTTCCCCTCTCTGAAACTGTGGTAGCTAGATTCATAAAATACTCATCCCAAGTTAATCGATCTTTTGCCATATATCTCTCCTTAATAACTAAAACTTAAGTCTTATCTTAAATAGGATATCAAATAGTTTTATACTAATCAACAGGCCTAGGATATATATTGCTAGGTTTAAGATTACAGAACTTGTTCCAAAAATAGTATCGGAGATTATTACATAAAATAAACTTGTAAAACTTAGAATGCCTAAAACTTTTACAATCTTCTCAATTGGACTTGATATAATCATATAGCCTGATTTTTCACCACTTAATTTTTGACTTACTACATAGGCAAGCATGGCCCAAAGAATTGCAATTATTAAATATGCTAGTACTTCTGGATAACTAGCCTTAGCATGAAGTAAGGATAAAAATGGTTTTAAAAATGGATTGACACCATTTATAAAGGCTTCGTAGTTTTGATCTATACCAGTATTTCCCAAATCAAAAATTACAGATATAAATACCCTAATATTTTGCCATATTAGCTCTAGACCTCCTACAGATACAATAAGCATTCCTATATGCCCTAAAAAGTTTCCCGCAATCATTCCAGTAGCCACTACTAAAATGCTGCTAGCAAGGATAAATGCTATCATCTGAGCTGAGATAGCCCCTATGTTTGGTAGGCTTACGATATTTGCGAGTCTAGAAGTACTAAGGATGAGAGAAATTACTGCGAGATTTATAAAATACACCAAAGCTCCTAAACCAAATACTATTAAGGCCTTCATCCAAACCTCATCGCGCTTTTTCCATGGTAGCATAGTTGTAAATTCATAGTATGGGAAAGATTGTTCTATGGATGTAATCAAAATTCCTATAATGGCTACAAAGAAAACTATTGGCGCAAACAAACTTGACCTATAATATGAATCTGCCATGCCTTTTTCGGATATAAAATCTTTAGCAGACTTATACATAGACGCTTGGTTCATAAGATCATAGTCTAAATCTTCTTGCCCTTCATCATACATATTTGCATAGTAACCATAATCATCTACTTCAGCAAACTTTATATCATATTTTTTTTGGAATTTATTAAAGATTTCATCAGATTTTTCTATATCCTGTTTTTTAAATTTCCCATCAATTTCTGGTGGCTCAACTCCTAAATCACTAGCCATTATAGCCACCGTATTAGTTAGTGAATCCTCAAATCGATTGATTCGATCACGTGCTCCTAAGCCATTTATTAAGAGTGTAAATATAGCTAGAAGACCAATCCAAACGGAAAATCTCTTCCAGACTAGCTTAAACAAGCTTTTTAAATCATTCATTATTTAGCTCCTTCTTCTAAGTAGAAATAATCTTCTACTTTCATATCCAGTCTATCATATTGGACGATTTGTTCAGTATTTAGGAGACTATTTAAACTTTGTTCATCTATATCGATTAAAATATTATAAACCCTACCTATATGGGAGATAATTACAGACCTATGTTCAATTTCTTCTGGCAAGCTATCCTTAACTACAATTTGGATTTTATTAATATTTTTATTCTCTTCAGCATTTGTAGCTGCTAGGTGGCCTTCCTTTGATAAATAGTAAATCTGATCGCAAATTCCACTTAGACTTGCTAGCTCATGGCTTGATGCAAAAACTGCACAATCTTTGTCTCTAGCATCTAGCAAATACTCTATGATAGCACGTTTATTAATGACATCCATCCCATCAAGGATCTCATCTACTAATAAAACCTCAGCATTAGTTGATAAAATAGTTATAAGTCCCAAAAGATTTTTCTCACCCTTAGAGAAATTTCTAACAGTTTGGTCTAAATCCATTTGGTGTTTTTTAATTTCACTTAAGAAAAAATTCTCATCAAATTTTGGATAAATTATTTTATAAAATCCTGGTATTTCCTTTACCTTATCATAGTTAAAATAATCAAACCTATCCGGCAAATAAGCTACTTTTTCTATAGTTTTAGGATTTATTATCAAAGAATTACCATCTATTTTAAATTTGCCACTATCAGCATTATAAATCCCAGCCAATATTTTAAGTAAAGTGGTCTTACCAGACCCATTTCTACCTACAAGTCCTGTAATCATACCTTTTTCTAAGTTCAGGCTAACATCTACTAAAACTTTTTTATTTTCAAAGCTTTTATTTATATTTATTGCCTCAACGATCATTGTAAACACCCGCCTTTTTATACATAGCAATGACTTCATCTAGGGTCATGCCTAGGTATCTAGCTTCTATTAAGTCATCTTGTAATTTTTTAGTAATATCTTCAATCCTTTGACTTATTTTTTCATCATCAAAGGAAATAAATGTACCAATTCCAGCCTTGGTTTCTATAATTCCCTGCTTATCCAGCTCTCTAAATGCCTTGGAAACTGTAGCTTGGTTTATTAAAAGCTCACGAGAAAGCTCCCTAACAGAGGGAAACTTATCACCATTTCTAAAATAACCCTTGGCAATAGCTAGTTTCGTTTGTTCAACAATTTGCATATAAAGAGGTGTTTCAGAGTTTGGATTTAATTCAAACAAAATATGCCTCCTAGTAAGTGTTATGTACTTCACCATACACTAATGTTATTATAGCATGGATAGAAATTTTTGCAAATAAAAAAGAGTACAGATTGTACTCTTTTAAAACAAGGTTGCAAAAGGTTTTGCTAGATTTCCTACAGCCTTAGTTATAATTGGTATTTTTGCTACATCTTCCATGGTTACTGCAGTTGCTATATTAAAAAATACATCAAAGTCACTTTTCATCTCTACTATAGCCTGGGTTTCTTTCATCCAAACGCCACACTCAAAGTTTAAATAAAGGGCTCTAAAATCTAAATTGATGGTTCCTACAAAGCCATAAGCATCATCTGATAGCCAAACCTTGGAGTGGGAAAATCCTGGGGTGTATTCATAAATTTTTACCCCATTTTCTACTAGTTTTTTATAGTGAGTTTTTGCAAGGGCAAAGGCTATTTTTTTATCCGGGATATGAGGTAGGCAAATTCTAACATCTACCCCCCTTTTGGATGCATTGGTAAAGGCATCTACTATATCTTCTTCCACTATAAAGTATGGGGTCATTATATAAACGTAGTCTTTGGCATTACTTAAAAATGAAAGAAGAGAATTTTTCCCATAGTCTTCGTTATCCATTGGACTATCTGAAAATGGCATAGTAAGACCTTGACCATCCATCGCCATTTTTTTTGGTAAGTAAGGGGTAAAATCTTCTATCTCATCTCCAATGGCATTCCACATTTGTAAAAACATTATGGTAAATGACTGGGTAGCTTCTCCCTTTAAACAAATCCCACAATCTTTCCAATGGCCAAATCTTTCATAAACATTTATATATTCATCAGCTAAATTTATCCCACCTGTAAAGGCATATTCGTTATCTATTACAAATATTTTCCTATGGTCACGGTTATTATAATATGTAGAAACTATTGGATATAAGGGTGAGAAGACCTTGCATTTAATTCCCATGGCTTCCATTTCTTTAGGGAAATTTAAATTTACTCTAGTAAGCAGATTGGTACCATCGATTAGTAACCTAACTTCAACTCCTTCTTCTACTTTTTTTACTAGTTCTTCTAAGACTGTTCCCCACATATAACCATAATCGATTATAAATATTTCTATAAATATGAATTCCTTGGCACCTTTAATAGCTGCTAGGATATCCGTAAAAACATCCTCCCCTACCGGATAATATTTTGTAGCCGTATTCTCATGGAGGGTAAAGCCACCCAGGTCATAAAAATAATTTTGCATATTATATAAACCAGGCTCCTCTTCCTTTAGGCTATCTATCATATCTATGTCTCTGTCGCGGTATTTCCTAGAAATCTTTTCTATCTCTAAGATTTTTTTCTGTTCCTTTTTATAACCTATACTAAAATAAGCTAGAAGAAAAACTACTGTAGCGAAGGATGGCAAGATAGCAATAAGCATAAACCATGACAACTTGTAAGAGGTCTTTATTGAATCCATATTTAAAATTACAAGCATAACTAGTAAGCTTAAAACTGTATCTCCTCCTATTAAAAGTGATGGATCTACTTTTAAGTGCCTATAAAGGTAAACCATGGCTAAAAGCTGTGCCAAAATGAGGATAAAGAATACTCCAGCCCTAGAAAAAAATAAGGATATCAATGATTTTCTAGTTTTTTTGACATATTTATTTTCATTAACTTTTTCTATTATATTAAAACGATCTTCACTCATAGCTTCATTATAGCAAATTTTGGACATTTAGTTAATTGACAAAAGACCTAATATTAATATCATATTAATAAGGAGTAAATAATGAGTAGAATACTTTTGATAGGCGATTTTGTGTCTATGGGCAAGATTGCTTGCAATATTATGGAGCCGGTTTTATCTTATAGCGGCCATGATGTTTTTTTCTTACCTTCTGCCTTGATTTCTAATAATTTTTCTCTAGGCAATGTAGCAATTTTTGATACAACAGATCATATGATAAATAGTTTAAAGGTTTGGGATAAGCTAGATCTTGGTTTTGATATAATTTTTGTAGGTTTTATTAATGATACAAGGCAAAAAGAAATCATTTTTTCTTATATAGCTAGTCTTTCTAATAAACCCCTAGTAATTTTAGATCCAATTATGGGGGATAATGGCAAATTATATAAGGGAGTTGGTAAAGAAAAAATAGATATCTATAAAGAATTTTTATCTATAGCAGACTTAGTTCTAGCAAATGTTACTGAAGCAAGTTTTCTAGGACTTGATGATTATAAAAATTTAAGTAAAGATGATAAAAAATTTATATTTACCAGCCTAAAAGATGAGAATGGTTTTTATAACCTAGCCATAGATGAGGACCTAAATAAAAAATATTACCAAAGGATTGACCATGATTTTGCAGGTACGGGGGATCTTTTAGATGCGCTTTTCATAAATTATTACCTAAAAACTGATGACTTTAAAAAGGCCTTTTTTCTTGCTATGGATAAGATATATGAAATCTTAGCAGAAAATAAAAATGACTATCCAGCTGATGATGACATCCACATAGAAAAATATTTATATCTTCTAGATGATGGAGGAAGTTTTGCAGGATAAGAAATTTTATAAAAGAGCCTTAGAAATAGCTTGGCCGGCAGTTTTTGAGTCGTTTTTTATAGCTCTTGCTGGAATCATAGATACATTTATGATTTCTTCTCTAGGACCAGAGGCTATTGCTGCAATCGGCCTAACTACCCAGCCAAAGTTTTTGGCTATTACATCTTTTTTTGCAATATCAAGTGCAGTTTCTGCCCTTGTTGCCAGGCGCCAAGGCGAAAAAGACCGCAAAAAGGCCAACCAAACCTTGGTGACTGCCCTACTTATTTCTTTAATTTTTGTGGTAGCCACTACAATAATTATGGTAAGATTTGCAGATCCTATTTTAATTTTTGCAGGTAGTGATGATAGTACCCATGGCATGGCCAAAGAATATTTTAATGTTATAATGCTTGGCCTTATCTTTAATGCTATTTCTATGATAATAAACGCTGCTCATAGAGGTGCCGGCAATACTAGGATAGCCTTTGTAACTAACCTAGTATCTTCAATTATAAATATATTTTTTAACTACCTTTTAATTAGAGGTAATTTAGGTTTTCCAGCCCTTGGTACTAAGGGAGCTGCCATAGCAACAGTAATTGGTACAGTGGTATCAACTCTTATGTGTTTTTACTCGCTAACTAAGAAAAGATCCTACCTAAACTTAAAAGAAATGGCCTATGGCGGAGTAAAAATAAGTAAAACTATAGCTAAGGAAATATCTAACCTAGGGGTCAATATTTTTATAGAAATTATGTCTATGAGAATAGGTTTTTTTATAACTGCCCTTACTGCAGCAAGGCTAGGTACAGATTATTTTGCTGTTCATAATGTAGGAATGAACTTACTTTCACTTTCTTTCTCCCTTGGAGATGGAATGAGTGTAGCAGTTATTACCTTAACTGGAAATAATCTAGGAGCAGGACGCAAGGACTTGGCCATAAAATATGGTAAGGCCTGCCAGCAAATTGGTTTAGTTATGGGTATTATAATTTCTCTTATATTTATGATATTTGGCAAGGCTATCTTTAGCTTATTCTTTAACGACCCGAGTATAATAGAAAAAAGTGAAATTGTAATTAGATATATAGGTTTTATAGTAATATTTCAAATCTTACAAGTAATCAATGGCGGTTCACTAAGATCAGCCGGCGATGTAAGATATACCCTATTTGTTGCAATTATCTCTGTAACTATAGTAAGGTCTATAGCAACCCTTGTTATGGTAAATATGTTAAAACTAGGCTTAGATGGAATTTGGATAGCAATTTTAACAGACCAAGCAAGTAGATTTATAGGACTTAGACACAGGTTTATAAAAGGAAAATGGGTAGACTTAAAAATTTAGAGGGGAACAATGAAAAGATTTTATAAAATAATAGCTTCAGCTTTTTTAATGGTTGTAATCTTGTCTGGATGTGAAAAAAAGGAAGAAGAAATTAATCCAACAGAAACTACTACAACTATTATAGAAGTTGATAAAGATGATGAAAGTAACGTAGATAAAGACACTGATACACAGGCAGATACTGAAGATGAAAGTACTGAGGAAGAGAATAAAGAAAATAATAATTAAAAAAACTGATTGGTAATTCCAATCAGTTTTTTATTTACTCTGCAGAAATCAACTCTACAGTTGATGTTAATATATCTGAATATGAATATGATACTGTACGCTCAACATCAAAATCATTATTAACTTTTACAGTGAAGACACTAGGAAATGCATCTACAATGACACCTGTTTTAGTTTTGATACGTTTACGTCCCATATCAGCTTTTAAAATTACTTCCTTGCCGATATTATTTTTAACTTCCTGTCTGATGTCATTAACTGATCTTTGCTCCATTAAATCATCCTCTCATTAAATACTAATATAGATTATACGACCATAAAGCACTTAAGTCAAGGGAGCGTAATATTATACTAAATGTCCTAGGGTGTGTCAAATTTTTTCTAGTTCATATTTTTGGCCTTGGTTAATATTTAGTCAAACATTTTCTTTTATATACCATAATGTTCTTTATATAAGCTTCCAAATATTTTTAGTATAAGCTACTGGGTCTTCTATTTCTAGGCCTTCTATTAATTTTGCTTGGTCTAGAAGTAAATTTACAATTTCACTTTTATTTGTATCATCCTTAGCATTTTCTAACAGCTCATAGGCTTTAGAATTTTTATTTATTTCTAGAACTTTTTCTGCTTTTACAGCTGGACCTTGGGGATTATTTTTAAGGGCCTTTTCCATTTCTATAGAAATATCTCCCCTTTGTTTAATCATGGCCGGGATGTCTCCCATTTTTTCACTAAATTTGATATCTACAACATCATCTGGTAGATTTTCTAAAAGTTTTTCGATTAAATCTTTTTTATCCTCATCACTTGTTTGATCTTCATCTTCTTCTGCAAGGGATTTAAATTTAAGTCCATCATATTCTTCTAGCATTTTGATTAAAAATTCATCTATTGGCTCATCTAATAAAAGCACATCTTGATCATCTTCAACCATAGCCAAGGCTGGTGAGTTTTTAATTTTATCTAGAGAATCTCCAGTAGCATATAAAATATTTTCATCAGTAGCTTTGGCATTTTCTTTATATTCTCTAAGGGAAATTAATTTATCCTCATTTTTAGAATAGAACAATAAAAGATCTTGTAAATCTTCTTTATTAGCTCCAAAAGATTCGTATATAGCCATTTTTATATTATTACCAAATTCTTTAAAGAAATCTGCGTATTTTTCTGGCTCATTTTTTTGTAAGTCTAATAAGTGTCTGCTAATTTTTTTGTTTATTTGCTTAGAAATGACTCTTAACTGCCTATCTTGTTGGAGGGTTTCACGGGAGATATTTAAGGTTAAATCATCACTTTCTACCACACCCTTTACAAAAGAAAAAGCATCTTCTACTAAATCTTCACTGCGGTCCATAATTTTTACACCATGAGTGTATAGTTGTAGCCCTTTTTGATAATCTTTTGAATAATAATCAAAAGGAGCTTTTTTAGGAATGTAGATTAGGGCTTTAAACTGTACTGCTCCTTCTATTTTAAAATGTAACCAAGATATAGGTTCATCAAATCCAAAGTGTTGGTCTTGGTAGAAATTGATGTAGTCTTCATCGGTTAAATCATTTTTATCTTTTTTCCAAATAGGTGTTTCAGAATTTAAAATTTCTATTTCTTTATAATCTTCGTATTTTGGATCTTCTTCTGTGCTATCTGCTGCTAATTTTGTCTTTGTAACTTCCATTTTTATTGGATAGCGTATATAATTTGAATATTTATTTACCAGATTTCTAATTCTAAATTGATCTAGGTAGTCATCGTAGTTCTCATCTTCTGTATTTTCCTTTAGGAAAAGGGTAATTTCTGTACCATTATCTTCTTTGTCAATTTTGGTTATTTCAAAACCATCTGCATTTTCACTCTCCCAAAGATATCCTGCATCTTGCCCATATTTTTTAGTTTTTACAGCAACCTTATCAGCAACCATAAAGGCAGAATAAAATCCTACACCAAACTGTCCGATTAAATCTTTGATATCTGAATTTTCTACAGAGTTTTTAAATGATTCTGTTCCAGATTTGGCTATTGTCCCTAGATTTTCTATAAGATCAGCCTCATCCATACCTATCCCAGTATCTTTTATAGTTAAAGTACGATTTTCCTTATTTGGTATTATTTCTATATAATAGTCATCTTTATTTGTTTCACTATCTGATTTTAAATCTTTATAATATAGCTTATCCAAGGCATCTGATGCATTTGAGATTAGTTCTCTTAGAAATATTTCTTTGTTCGTATAGATAGAATTAATCATCAAATCCATAACTTTTTTGGCTTCAGCTTTAAATTCTTGTTTCATATTTCCTCCTTAGCACTCAAGTAGTACAACTGCTAATATTATACTGAGTGGGGGCTAGTTTTCAATATCACTTTCTAGTTTGCTAAGCTCTTTTACTTTTTCTACTAAAGCTTTTTGTATGGTTAACCTTTGTTCTATTAATTCTTCTTTTCTCTTTGCAAGTTCTTTTTTATTCTTTATAGTTGCAAGACTTATACTAATGATAAATACAACTATAAAAAATCCTACGCTTTGGTTAGAACTTAAAGATAATTTACTAACTAAAAATGTAGTAATAGCCGCTACTATAAGAGGAATTACAAAGACATGCACGAAGGATACACTTGATCCTAAATTATTTATCATCTCATTTTTTTCTTTTAATTCTTTTCTTAAACTTAAAATTTCATCTGTTAAAAGTTTTTTATTTTCCATAAGATATTGACCTTTCTGTATTTTTCTATTATTATACTTATTGTTGTTAAAAGTTTAATCCCTAGTAAACCACTTGCTAATAGTGGTTTTTGAAGTACGATAATATATATAAAAGGGGGTACTATAATGGAAGATACTAAACAAACAACTGGTAAAGTGGAAATCACTCGTGATATGCTAATCGGTGAAATTATCCAAGCAAAACCAGAATCAATAAACACTCTCCTTATGGCAGGTATGGGATGTATATCATGTCCATCTTCACTATATGAAACATTAGATGAAGCATGCATGGTACACGGCATGGATCCAGAATACCTACTTGAGGAATTAAATAAATAAAACTCGAGGCTAAAAGCTTCGAGTTTTTTTATATATTTTTTAGTAATAAGTAAGCAAAAACTAAAAGAAATAAAGTCAAGACAGCTATTATAATAATATTGCTAGTTTTATCATCCTTATAATCAGCTCTCTTATACACTATCTTATCTATTAAAAGTGTAGCTGAATATATTAACCAGATACTAAGTAGAAAGTATCCCTTTTCTACACTATTGTTAACAGATCCACTGCCATCCCAATGAATTGGTATAAGATCAGGTAAGTTTTTAAGATTTATTAAGCCAATGACTATTAATAAACTAAATCCTATCCTGAGTAAAAAGTAAAACTTGCTGAGACTAGTTTTTTTCATAAAAACATCACCTTTTTCTATTTAATTATATCTCCACATATCTATTATCACGGCTTAAATCAAATAAAAATCTTATGAAATTTTCCTTATAGCCTACAAATTTATTGGCCCTTCTTAAGGCAATGACTCCTTCGAGATTTTCCCATCTGGCATCGGCTACTTCTTCTTTTTGTAAAACTAGATCATCTAAATCTATATCCCTATGTAAGATATAAAAATCATCAAAACCTTGGGCAAAGTTTGCAGTTAGGCTTGGTCTGATGTTTTTAAAGTCTATCTTTATTCCTAATTCCTCAAACAATTCGCGTTCTGCTCCTACTGCAGATGATTCTGTTGTGGATACTGCTCCCCCACATGTCACATCCCAAAGACCCGGCATTTTTTTGTTATAGGTTCTTTGTTGGATAAGCAGTTCATTTTTACTATTAAAAATACAGACATGAACTACTAGTCTAAAGTATCCCTTGGGTTGGGCTGTACCTCTGATATAGGTGTTTTTTGTTAACTGTCTGTTGCTGTCATATAAATCCATTATCTCATCCATACACTCACACTCCTAATAATTTTTTACCCCATATTATCATATAAATAAAAAATCCTAGCCTTAGCTAGGAAATTTTTATACTGCTTTTATAAAGGCATTGGTTAGTCTTGGAATTACTTGTTTCTTACGGCTTAAAACTCCTGGTGCAGAAATAGTTCCATTTTCTACCTTATGACCAAATTCTTCTTCTATATCTTCTACATGATCTCCCACTACTAAAAGCTCACTTGTTTCATTAAAGATATCTGTAAGCACTAAAACAAAGGTAGATTCACCTTTGGATTCGATTTTTGCTTGCATAAGTCTTGTTATCTCATCACGAAGGGGCTCTAGTTCTTCTGGGTTCATGGTCATTACTTGGCCAACTCTTACATCTTCTCCACCGATGGTAAATGTTTTTACATCTCCTTCTACAATATCTGCTGGAGATTTTTCTTTTAAGCTAGTACCTGCTTTGAACATTTTATTAGCAAAATCCTCTGGATCTAGGTCTGCTATTTTGCTCATACGATCTAGGATTCTTCTATCGACATCTGTAGTTGTCGGTGACCTAAATAAAAGTGTATCTGAAATAATTGCTGCACAAAGCAAGCCTGCAATTTGTTTTGATGGTCTTAGTCCACTTTCTAGATACATTTCAGAAATAATTGTAGCTGTTGATCCTACTGGCTCTGCCCTATAAAATAGGGGAGCAGTTGTAGAAATATTTGCTACCCTGTGGTGGTCAATGATTTCTATAATTTCTGCTTGATCGATGTCATCAATGGATTGGTTTTTTTCGTTGTGGTCCACTAAAATTAATTTTTTCATATTTGATGAAATAAGGTGGTATCTTGATATAGATCCTATAACTTTTTTGTTTTCATCAACTACCGGATATGACCTAAATCTTGATTTGGCCATGGTTTCTTTAACCACATCTAGGGTATCATTTGTAGAAAAATATACTAAATCATCTTCTGTCATTACATGGCTAACTGGAATAGTCATAGGCAATAGACGTGATGTCATAAAGGTATTATATTCTGTTGATATAATTGTTACACCATTTTCTTCTGCATATTCTAATAGGTCTTTACTTACAGTTGATCCATTGGTTAACACTACTAAGGCTACCTTGCGGGTAATTAGATATTCTAAATACTCTATACGATTACCAACTATTACTATATCGCCTTCACTAAAATAATTATCAAAGTCTTGGTTTTCATCATTCATGGCCATGACAGTCATTTTTCCATCAAAGGCTCTTGGATTTTTAGGTGAGATTAAAGTTTTTGCAGCTAGGACATCTACTATATTTTCTATAGGAGTATTGGCCCTGCCTATAATTTTATCATCCCAAACATCCATATAAGACTTTGTAATATTTGATAAGGAGGCAATTCCTGTTATCTTGCCGTCATTATCTACAACTGCTAGAGAATTTGTAAGACTTTCTTGGAAAATATCCCAAGCCACCCTTACAGGTATGCTTGGATCTATTGCATAGGCCCTATCTATATTTAAATCTTTAACTTGTAAAATCATTGATTCTTTTAAAACAGGAGCTTCTGCATTAAAGTAATCTAGGACAAATTTGGTTTCTGGACTTAGATTACCTAGTCTAATTGGAATAGCCTCTACATCACCTTGCCTATTTTTTAAATCTGCATAGCATATGGCAGAAATAATTGAGTCGGTATCTGGGTTTTTGTGCCCACTTATATATACAGTATCTTTCATTTTTTCTCCTTATATAAATTCTACTTTTAACATTTCTATTTTATATCTATCTACTTGGTCAACGGTAATTATTAAATTGTCTATACTTACACTATCTCCCTCACTTGGGATACGTGATAAGTGATCTATTACATATCCGCCTACCGAATCATTTTTAATTTCTTCTAGTTCTAAGTTAAAGTAATCATTAAAGTCATTTAGGTGCATGGATGGGTTAACTAAAAAAGAATTTTCTGTTAGTTTAAAGATATCTTGATTATCTTTATCATACTCATCATCTATTTCTCCGACTAATTCCTCTACTATATCTTCTATAGTAACTAAGCCACTTGTGCCACCATATTCATCTATTACTATAGCAAGTGATACATTTTCCCCCCTCATATTGGTAAATAAATCAAATATATGCATATTATCATATACATAATAAGCAGGCCTTATTAGTTCTTCTAAAACCAAATCTTTTCCATCAGCAATGTTTGATACTATATCTTTCATATGTAGGATGCCTACAATATTATCAATATTTTTGCCATAAACTGGTATTCTTGAGTGGTTTGTTTCTTTTAGCATATCGTTTAGTTCTTCTGGGGTCGATTCGATAGATATAGCTTCCATATTTGTTCTAGCTGTCATAATATCTGCTACATACGAGTTACCAAATTCAAATACGTTATTAATCATTTCGCTTTCTTCGTTATTAATAACCCCCTGCTCTTCAGAAACGTCTACTATAGTTTTTAAATCTTCTTCTGTAACAAGGTTTGAACTTTCTTCTTCTCCAACAAAGGCCTTGGTTATAGCTCCTGTAATCTTTCCTAAAACAAAGTTTATAGGTTTTAAGATAATATCTAAAAACCTAATTGGTCTTGCTACAGCTAGGGCTAATTTTTCGCTATTAGCAGTTGCAATATTTTTTGGAGTAACTTCACCAAAAATAAGGACTACTATAGTTAGGATAATAGGTGATATTACCGCACCCTTTGGTCCCATCACTTCTGTAAAAAATATAGTTGCCACAGTTGTTGTTACTATATTTACAATATTATTTCCAATTAAAATTGTAGTTAAGACTGATCCTATATTATCTACTAATTTTTTGACCAAGGGAGCTTTTTCAACTCCGTTTTTTTCCATTTGCCTTATTTTAAAAACATTTACACTTGTAAGCGCTGTTTCCGATGATGAAAAAAACGCTGATAATATAATGCCTATTATAATTACAATAAGTTGTATAAGATTTTTCGTCGACATAAATCCTCCTAGAGATATACATTTATTATAGTAGAGAAAAATAAAAAAATAAAGATTTTAGCAAAAATAAATAATTTGCGTATAATAGCTTCTGTATCATTTTTAATTTAAGGAGGACTTAATGGCGTTTGAGTCGTTTAACGAGCGTGCTTTTAAGTTACGCGAACATGGTACAGATCAAAAAACAGAAATTACAGCTGGTATTACTACTTTTATGACAATGAGCTATATACTTGCTGTAAACCCTACTATACTTTCTGATGCTGGTATGGATGCTGGTGCTGTTTTTTCTGCAACTATTATAGCTTCAGTAATTGCTATGCTAATTATGGCCTTTTATGCAAATATGCCTTTTGGTTTATCTGCTGGTATGGGGCTTAATGCATTTTTAGCTTACACTATTGTTATGCAAATGGGTATGAGCTGGCAATTTGCCCTAACGGCCGTATTTATAGAAGGACTTATTTTTATTCTTTTATCTTTTACTGGGGTCCGCGAAGCCTTATTTAATGCAATCCCTATTAATCTTAAAAAGGCTGTTTCAGTAGCTATAGGTTTATTTATTGCCCTTATCGGTTTACTTAATGCTGGTATTGTAGGTGTGGGTGATATTTCACTACAGCTTGGCAATATTGCTTCAAAAGAAGGTTTTGTATTCTTTTTCGCTCTTGTTATTATGGTTGTTCTTACAGCTAAAAATGTAAAAGGTGCTTTGCTTTGGGGTATACTTGCATCCACAGTTGTTTCTCTTTTCTTAGGAGTATCATCACTACCTGAGGGAAATGCTATAGTATCTCGCCCCCCTTCAATTGCTCCGGTTGCTTTTAAGCTAGATTTTTCAAATATTTTTTCTTTTGAAATGTTTTCAGTATTGTTCTCATTTTTATTTGTAGATATCTTTGATACCCTAGGTACTCTAACAGGAGTTGCTACAAAGGCTAATATGCTTGATGAAAATGGAAACTTACCTGATGGATCAAAAGCACTTTTAGCAGATGCTGTTGGTACTACTCTAGGAGCTATGCTTGGGACATCAACTATAACAACATTTGTAGAAAGTTCTGCTGGTGTTGCAGAAGGTGGTAGGACAGGATTAACTGCACTTTCAACTGCAATTTGTTTTGCAATTGCTGCATTTTTCTTCCCACTATTTTCTATTATTCCAGCCCAAGCAACCGCTGCTGCTCTTGTAGTAGTAGGATTATTTATGCTTTCAACAGTGGTAGAAATTAATTTTTCAGACATTACAGAAGCTTTCCCAGCATTTATGACTATCTTAATGATGCCTGCAACATATTCCATAGCTGAAGGTATTTCATTTGGTATGATTTCTTATGCTGGTATAAAACTTCTAACAGGTAGGGGCAAAGAAGTAAGTCCACTAGTTTATGGACTTGCACTAGTATTTTTACTAAGATATATAGTTCCAGTATTTATATAATAAAAAAGATTGCCATTTTCATTTGGCAATCTTTTTTTTATAATTTATCTTCTACAGATTTTACTTTATAGTCCATATCATGGTCACTATCACGTCTATCATCCATTTTTATTACTGTATAAACGCGGTCTGATCCTTCTTTAAATACTTCTTCTTGCATTTTTCTTGCAATCTCAAAACACTTATCAGCATCAGCTTCTATAACTGTGCCCATTGGGTTTAGTTTGTGCTTTACCCCTTCAGCTTCTAAAACTTTACTAGCACTTGCTACATATTTACTAACTGAAGTTTCTTTTGTACCAATTGGTATTAAACATATTTCCATTATTGCCATAATTATCTCCTTAAAAATTTGTTTCGTAAAATGCCTTATAAATCTTATAAGCATCAAAGTGATCTTCTATCCCGCCTAGTTCTCTTATAGAGTGCATAGCAAGGATTGGTTCGCCTACATCTATAGAATTTATTCCAAGTCCAGTTGAGGCTATTGGACCAATTGTAGAGCCACCAGCCTTGTCATTTCTATTATGAAACTTTTGTATCTTGCAGTCAATACTATTGGCAAGGTCAATTAATCTAGCATTTGATGCTATATTTGATGAATACGCTCCATTTGCTGCAGTTTTTATAACCAGTCCTCCATTCATCCTAATAGGATTGGTTGGGTCGTGGTAATCCTTAAAATTTGGGTGGATAGCATGGGCTTGGTCAGCTGAGATTAAATAAGTATTTGCTAGAGCAATATAAAAATCTTCATCATCATAGCCAATATTATCTGCTAATCTTTTTAAGGTATCTCTTAAAAAGGGTGAAAATGCACCAGTTGGAGTTCTAGACCCTATTTCTTCATTGTCATTTAAAACTAGGACATTATTTTTATTTGCCTTTGCATCTACAAAGGCCATTAAAGATGCATGGACTGAACCTAGGTTATCAATACGACCTATTTGATACATATTATTTATAATAGCACCTTTTTGCCTATCATATAGGCCTAAGTCGAAATCAAGTATCTCATTTGCATCTATCTTAACTTCATCAACCAATAAATTTTCTAAATATCCATTTTCGAAATTTTCCTCTATGGTTTGAATAATTGGATATAGGTGGTCCTGGGGATTTAGGGCAAAACCCTTATTTACTTCCCTATTCATATGGATAGCTGGATTTGGAATGGTTAATAAGTCTTTATCTATATTTACAAGTTCACTTTTTATAACTCCATCTTTTTTATAGGAAACTTTACCAGCTAGCGATAGAGTCCTATCAGTCCATGTTGAGTAAATCATCCCTCCATATGGCTCGATATTTATTTTTAAATAGCCACTATCACTTACTTCTGCATTTGATTTTACCTTAAAGGTAGGGCTATCTGTATGTGATCCTATAATATCAAATCCTTTTGTAAGGTCTTCTCCTACCGTAAAGGCAATTAGAGCTGTATCATTACGGCTAACAAAATATTTGCCATATTTTTCTATCTCCCATCTTTTATTTTCGTTAAGCTCCTTAAAGCCATTTTTACTTAAAATATCTTTTGCATTTGCTACTGCAAAATAATTTAAGGGACTATTATCTATAAATTTTATTAAATCTTTACTAAATTCTAAACTGTTCATATTATTATTCTACCCTTCTTAGTATTTTGCTATATAAATATCGTTTTGACTATTTAAACTTTTATCCTTATAATAGTTATAATAAGTTATACATATAAAAATATAAGGAGTTAAGATGAAAGAATTAAAAGATAAAATCTTAGAAGAGGGTGTAGTTCTAGGTGATGATATTTTAAAAGTAGATTCTTTTTTAAACCAACAAATCGATGTTGAATTAGTCAAAAAAATGGGCAAGGAATTTGCTGAGCACTTTAAAGATAAAAATATAGATAAGGTATTTACTGTAGAATCATCTGGTATTGCCCCAGCCCTAGCTACTGCAAGCGAGCTTGGAGTAAAATGTGTTTTTGGTAGAAAAAAACAATCTTTAACTACTAGTGAAGATGTTTACCACTCTAGCGTATTTTCTTTTACTAAACAAGTTATGAATGAGCTGATAGTAAATAAAGAATTTATCAACGAAGGTGAAAATGTCCTAATGATTGATGACTTTCTTGCAAATGGCCAAGCTGCTAAAGGAATGATTGCAATAATCCGCCAAGCAGGAGCAAATCCAGTTGGTTGTGGAATAGTTATTGAAAAATCTTTCTCAAATGGTCGTAGTATCATTGAAGAAATGGATGTAGAGGTATATTCTCTAGCTAGAATTGCCAAACTTGCAGATGGAAAAATAGAATTTGTTGAATAATGATTACCGGGTATATCTTGGTTTTTTGTATAAAAAAAGTAGCCATATAGGCTACTTTTTTTTTATTTATTTTGCATGTTCTGCAGCATTTTTACCAGCTATTCTACCAAATACTGTTATATCTGCTATAGCTGCTGATCCAAGTCTATTTGAACCGTGGATACCACCTGTTACTTCACCAGCTGCGTATAAGCCATCGATTACTTCATCATCTTTTGTTAGTACTTCAGCTTCAGTATTAATTTTTAGTCCTCCCATTGTGTGGTGAACTGCTGGAGCTGCTTTTAGCATGTAGAATGGACCTTCTTCTACTGTCCAACCTAACATTCTTAAATTAAAGTCTGGATCTTCTTCTTTTTTAGAGTTTTCGTTAAATGTTTCTACTGTTTTTAATAGTTGGTCTTTATCTAAATCAAAGTGTTCAGCTAATTCCTCTATAGTATCAGCTTTTACTAAGTTACCTTTTTCAAATTGTTCTTTAGCTTCTTCTGGGTTTGATGCCATAGTTCCTGTAGTTTCATTGGACTTTTCATCCCATAGTAGGTAACCTACGTGGTCTGTTTGATCTTTGATTGCAAGAGATATTTCTCTACGAGTTCCAAGCTCTTCTACAAATCTTTTTCCTTCTTTGTTTACAAGTAGTGCTCCACCAACAAGTCTTGTATCACCTACATAAAGTATTCTACCTGTTTCTGGATCACAAATTGGGTAAAGTTGGATTTTATCCATATCAACTGTATCTGCATCGAGTTTTTCAGCCATGATGATACCATCACCTGTTGCCCCTGGAGAGTTGGTTGATTTTACATGCTCATCTATTTCCTTATCATTTTCATAAGTCATTTCTTCATTCGCACCAAATCCACCTGTTGCAAGCACTACTGATTTAGCATTTACTGTTAGATTTTCATCTGGTGTTTCAGCTTTTACACCTGTTACTTTGTTATCTTCAGTTAAGATTTCTTTAACATCTGCATCTGTGATTACTTCTATACCTAGCTCTTCACATTTTTTTAGGTAGTTTTTGATTAATTCATTACCGGAGTGAGCTTCTGGGATAAGTGATCTTTTTACAGAGTGTCCACCAAAGAACATTAAGCTATCTAGCCATTTTACTCCGATATCATCTCTTAACCAGTAAGCATCTTCTGTAGCATGGTCAGCTAGAACATCGATTAGTTCTGGGTTTCCACCAGCTTCTTTAACATCTTCTGCAAATAATTCTTTGCTATCTTCGATTCCATCTTTTTCTTGAAGTTCGTTAGCAGGAGCTGCCATTTCCCCACCAGAAATTAATGTATTTCCACCTACTTGTGGCATTTTTTCTAGTAATACTACATCTGCTCCATTTTCTTTTGCTGTAACTGCAGCTGCAAATCCAGCTCCACCACCACCAACTACTACAACATCTACATCTTTTGTAGCGTCAGTTCTTTCTTTATCGGTGCTTGTGAAGTCTTCTTGGTAGTCTTCAATATTGTGACCTGCTGCTGTTATTGCTGCTGATACTGCTTCAATAAGAGCTTTAGATGAAGATGTAGCACCTGATACTGAATCAATATTTACAGATTGGTTTTCAATAATTTGTGGTACCATTTTGTCTATAGCTGCTGCTCCTAGACCTTCTGTTTCTTGGTGATCTACATGGATGTTTGAGATTTTATCTCCATCAAAACTTACATGAGCAACTACTTCTCCCTTGTAACCTTTTGCTGTACCTTCTGTAGCATCTGGATCAACTTCTACTTCTTTTGTTTCCTCTTCTTTTGTATCTTCTACTTTTTCATTTTCATCAGCTTGCTCTGTTACTGCTGTTTCAGTAGATGTATCTTCGCTGTCTTGGGCGGTATTATCTGCGCCACAAGCAGAAAAGATTAGAGACATTGACAATATGTAAGGTAAAATTCTATTTTTCTTCATAACTCCTCCATCTTTTAAAATTTTACTTATGAAAATATATTATCAAAGAAAAACGTTTTATGCAATGTATTAAAGCATATAATTATTAAAGATAGATATTTTTTAGCAAAAAATATTAGGTAATTTTATATTTATCTATTTAGTGATAGATTTAGCTCATAGCATACGAATATATAAGTAAAGGAGGTTATATGGATGATAGAAAATTAATATCTGGGATTAAAAAGAAAAAGGAATCTTATCTTATAGAATTTATAGATATATATGGGCCAGTCCTTAAAGCTAGCATAATAAAAACTATAGGAAATAGAAAAGAACTTGTAAATGAGATATTAAACGACTCTATTCTAGCTATATGGGACAATATAGATTCTTTCGATGAAAGTAAATCTTCATTTAAAAATTGGTGTGCTGGGGTTGCTAAGTATAAAGCAATTGATGCAATCAGAAAAGAAAATCGCCACAAAAGTGTAGATTTAGAAGATATAGAAGAAGCTATTGGAACTTATAAAGACTACTCCTTTGATGATAGTGAAGAAATCTTAGGACTTTTAAATGATGATGATAGTGAAATTTTTAGAAAATTATATATAGAGGGCTATTCTTATGATGATATAGCAAAGATAAAACAAATACCAAAGGATAGGCTATATAACAGAGTTTCAAGATCTAAGAAAAAACTGAAAGCTCAGCTAGGAGGAAGACATGACTAATATTTACGATAAGATAAACGATATTGATTTTGAAGTAGATAAAGTAGAATTAAATGATATTGAAAGGGCAAAAATGAAAAAAACTGCCAAATCTTATGCAAAAAAAGATTATAAAAAGAAATTATTAGTAAGTGCTGCAACAGTTCTTCTTTTTGCAGGTCTTATGACCCCATCTGTTAGGGCTGAGGTAGCTAAATTTACAACAGATATTAAAGTATCTATGATGGATGCCTTTGGGGCAAGTCCTGATTCTTATAAGTATGTGACAGAGCTAAACAAGCCTGTGACAGTTGGAAATGACAGTTTTGTAATTGGTAATATCGCCTTTGAAGATGATAAGGTATTTATCAATACTCTAAGAGATAGTGATGGTTCTGTCGAAGGAATGATGGATGATTCATCAGATATTTATAAAATAGTTATAGATGGTCAGTCTTATGTAGCTCAAGGTGGCTCTGGAAGTAGAGGTTTTCTAGAAGATGGAAAGACCATATCCGATGTTAGTGTGATAAATTTTGATAAAGAATTCCCACGTTATGAATCTACAGATGTTGACCTATATTTCACTGACTATAACAACACTAACGAGATAATTTCTATCAAAGCCAATATAAATACAGTTAATGAAGATAATGTGGTATATGCCAAGGATTTAAAACTTGATAGTGGTGCAGAAATAGAACTTCTTAAACTAAATCCAATCACAATGACTGCAATCATTAAAGATCTTGATCCAGATTATATCTATGAATTAATAGGAATGGATAAGGATGGTAATAGCTTTACCCTAGAACCTAGATCTGGTGATGATAATGAGCTTACTTTCTTATATAACAAAGACATTTCTGATATGTCCCTAGATCAAATAAGGAATGCAGATGAGATTAAATTTATCTTTAAAGCAGCAAATCTAGATAGAGAATCTGTAAATTCAATAAGTGGAGAATACGAAAATATTGCAGAATTTACCTATAAGGCAGAATAAATATAGGTAAACTAAAACCGACATCATTGATGTCGGTTCTTTTTAACTATTTACAATCACATCAACTTGCTCATGGATGACAGATAAGTTGTGTTTGTTTTCTGATGAATAAGCAAAAATTAGCCCCTCATCGTCTATATTTAATTTATTTTTTATTTAATTGACTCGTTTACTGCATCACGAAGAGCTTTACCTGGTTTGAAGTGTGGTACTGCTTTTGCTGCAACATCAACTGCCTTACCAGTTTTAGGATTACGGCCTAGACGTGGTTCACGATGATGTAATGCAAAGCTACCAAAACCACGAATCTCAATACGATCACCACTCGAGAGCGCTTCAATCATTTGATCAATCATGATCTTAACTGCATCCTCAACTAAAGGCTCAGCTAAGTGTGGGTTTTTAAGTGCAATCCGTTCAATTAAATCAGATTTATTAAGTGCTTCAGTCGTCATTGATGACCTCTTTAATTATCGCTACTTTTCAATGTTTTTAATAATAACCTGTTTAAATACAAAACGGTAGCGCAGTACATGAATACTACGCTACCGTTTACAGTATTTTTGTATAAAAAAGTACATCTCTGTTACAAGAAATGTACTTTTTAACAAATTACTTCATTTGAGCTTTAATTAAGTCACCAATAGTCTTAGGACCATTGCTTTCTGCAGCTTGAGTTGCAGCAGCTTGGCGAGCATTGTTTACAGCTTCTTTCTCTTCAGCTTCATCTTTCGCTTTGATAGACAAGTTGATAGAACGAGACTTACGATCAACGTTGATGATCTTCGCTTCAACTTCTTGACCAACTTCTAAGAACTTAGTTGCATCTTCAACGCGGTCACGATTGATTTCAGAAGCTTTAAGAGTTGCTTCGATGTCATCAGCTAATTTAACTGTAGCACCTTTAGCATCAACAGCTGTAACAGTACCTTTAACTAAAGCACCACGTTCATTCGCAGCTAAGAAGTCATTGAATGGATCGCTGTTTAATTGCTTGATACCAAGGCTGATACGGTTACCTTCAGCATCA